>Ga0307978_1000582_pt1 | contig 30405 bp, 46 predicted proteins | sample OrgLakmetage1056_FD_203151 | JGI IMG/M metagenome (GOLD analysis project Ga0307978, IMG submission 203151) | Saline water microbial communities from Organic Lake, Antarctica - #1056 | ecosystem: Environmental > Aquatic > Non-marine Saline and Alkaline > Saline | place: Antarctica: Organic Lake...
TATGGCCGCCAACAACCTGGCCCGACTGCCCAGATTGCTGGGGGTATGAAGCGGAAGACGACTGCATGAGGGCTGAAAGTCTCGGACCCTCGTTGACGACCGAAGGGCGCATTTACTTCTTCATTAGGTGTTTAGTCCCAGCATTTGGTGGATCGGGTCGAGGATGAATCGATCCGGCTCTGATGTCCAGATTTTGCAGATGTATTCGTATGGCGTGAGACCGCTGAGCGTCTTGAGCCTTCGGGCGAAGTTGTAGGCCGCCAGGAAGTCGGCGAGGTGGGTACGCAGCTGATCGTGGCTGTCGTAATGATAGCGCTTCACGGTCGCGTCCTTAATGGTGCGGTTCATCCGCTCAACCTGGCCGTTGGTCCACGGATGATTGGGTTTCGTCAGCCGATGCTCGATCTCGTTGGCATCGCAGATCATGTCGAAGCGCATTGGCCGAGAATAGGTTTTGTTCCGGTTCCGGGGCTGCTCGGCGAACTGGATGCCGTTGTCTGTGAGAATGGTGTGAACTTGGTACGGCACCGCTTCGAGCATGTGCTGAAGGAACTCCCATGCCGTCTTCCTATCCGCCTTCTCGACGAGCTGGGTCACAGCGAACTTGCTGGTGCGGTCGATACCGACGAACAGATACAGCTTTCCCTCCGCTGTTTGCACCTCGGCGATGTCGATGTGGAAGAACCCAATCGGGTAGCGTTTGAACTTCTGGCGCTTCGGTTTGTCCCCTTCGATATCAGGCAAACGGGATATGCCGTGCCGCTGAAGACATCGGTGTAGAGCCGACCGCGTCAGCTTTTCGGGACATTGCTGCGCAATACCCTGTCAGCCAGCGGATGCGGGATCGACGGCTGCAAGGCATAGAGGCAGTCATCCAGCGGCAGCAGTGTATGGCGTCGGAATGCCACAACCGCTGCTTCCTGAGCCTCGGTCAGGACCGTCGAGCGTGGTTCACTCGGCCCGGTCTTCAAGTCTTCGACCGTCGCTCGTTTCCGCCACTTCGCAACCGTCTTGGGATTGATGCCTAACTCTTGACTCAACTGCGAGAGCGAAGCTTGCCCCTCTCGGGACATTGCTTCGCAATACCCTGCCGGGCAATGGATCGCTGTATTGCTGCTCTGACGGAGTGCGTTGTCGTGGCGCTCCCGTGACGAAATTGTCCCATAGTGCTTCCTTCCATTCCAAAGAACAGATCGCACCATCAAACCATGGGATCAAACACCTAGAATATCGTTCCGGCGCATCGACTAATTCAGCAGCCTTCTAGAGGGATACAGGTATGACCTGATCATCGCCGATGGGCAGGTCAAGCATGTCGTGCTCATGTGCTCGGCTGTGAACGAGATTGACCTGAGCGCGCTAGAGACGCTGGAGGCGATCAACATTCGCCTCAACGAGTTGGGTATTGATTTGTCCTTGTCAGAGGTCAAAGGGCCTGTGATGGACGGTTTGGCGCGGGCGCATCTGCTGGCGCAGCCCTATCTTTCGCAATTCGCAGTGTTTCAGGCGCTTGTGTCGTCGCAAGACAGCGCTTCAATTGCGATTGCGCAAAGCCGCCCGAATTAACTTTGCGGCTGACCGAGTGTGGCTCGGCGTTGCCGCTTAGGACCACCTGCCGGGTGTCCAGTTTTTGTTGGCGCCCTGCATCGGGCCTGAATAAGGCTCTGTATCGGTATGCGCTCTCAGAAACGCGAAGAGTCGCGCATGGTGGCTCTGCAAAAGCGCGCAAACCGCCGCCCCAGCCAGATCCGACTGCTCTTCGCGCAGCGCGGCGTTGCAACGGCTCAACTCGCGCCACTTATACCCTCTGACGGGAAAGACACCTTTTTTCCAGCCTTCCCGTCATGGTTCCAGCCAAAGGACAGATCAATCCAATGAGCACGATGGCCGATTACATCCTTGATGGTGACATCGCCCTGCCCGCGCGCTGATCGCCCCTGATCCAGCGGTGCAATCAGCCTTGCAAGCTTGGCGTATGCCTTGTGCGTCAAAGCGATGAGATCGGCTGTGTTGGTGCAGGCCATCCGCGCCGCTCAATGCGCCAACAGAAGCGGCAAATCGGTCTGTTCCATCATGGTGCGCGTGGTGCCGCCAAGGACAGTCTGGATCATCCGCGCATGGCCGTAGGCCCCCATGACGATCAAATCTGCGCCGAACTCTTTGGCGTGGGCCTGAATGGCCACGCCAATCTCCCGGCCCCCGCTGGGGAACTGCGAGACAGTCACGGTACACCCGTGACGGCTTAGCCATTGGGCCACATCCACGCCCGGGTCCTGTCCGTCTAATTCAGGTGTCATGACCGGATCGAAACAGGCGATCAAAACTTCGCTGGCCTCTGTCAGATAGGGAAGTGCGGCATGCACAGCCGTCGCCGCTGCTTCGCTGCTGTTCCAGGCGACGAATACGCGGTCAGCCTTTTGCGCGACCGATCCATTCAGACGCAGACCAACGGGGGAGTGAAAAAGCACACCGGCTGCGGCCTCGCGCATGGCGTTCGGTGTATCGCGCAGGTTGGGTGCGAAGAACGCCTCGTCGCTGACGCGGGCCAGACGGGAGACGTGATGCTTTACATCCGTCGCCAGACAAATGGCAGAGTGCACGCTGCCCGAGGCATTGCTTTTGGCCAAAAGCGCCTCGACAGCGTTGACGCGGTCTTTTTGTGCGTCCTGCGCCTCGGTTACCTTTTCGGACCAGTTGTCGGGGATGTTCATGCCTCCATAGGGCGGGACTCCGTAGGCGTACATCGGCAGGACGGGCGCCTGACCCAGAGCCAGACAGATAAGGTGCGATCCATCCTGTGCTGCTGCTTCCGCGGCCTGCGCGATTTGCGCGTCGGGCGTTTCGGTGTTCAGGACAAAAAGTATGGTGCGACGTGTCATTCGTATCTTCCTTCGGCAATCAATCCGGCTCAGAACCGGACCTGTTGCCTTGATTTTGTCACGGTCCGGACGGCCTCGACTGATGTAGATCAAACGGCTGCGCATATTCGGTGACATAAAAATGCCGAACGATCGCATGCGGATGTCAGGTAGATCGAATTCAAGGACTACTACAAAATACTGGGCGTCGCGCGGGATGCTTCTGCTGACGAAATCAAAAAGGCGTTCCGCAAAGCGGCGCGGGTCTATCACCCCGACATCAATACAGGCCCCGATGCGGAGGCCATGTTCAAAGACGTAAACGAAGCCTACGAAGTGCTCAAGGACCCAGAGCGCCGCGCGTCCTATGATCAACTGGGCAAAGAGCCGCCGCAGGGACAGGGACGGTATCAGCCGCCGCCTGATTGGGACAATGATTTCTCATTCCAGCAAGGTGGGCCGCAAGACGGTGAAGCCTTCAGCAATTTTTTTAAACACGTTTTCGCGGAGGCGCGGGCCCGATGGGTGGCAGCGCGGCTAAAAATGCCGACAGCCACGGCCGGATCGAGATCACCGTTGAGGATGCTTACCATGGTGCCGCGCGTACCCTGAACCTCCGGTCGCCGATGGTCGGCTCCGATGGGTCCGTCACGATGCAGGACCGTGCGCTCAGGGTGAATGTCCCCGAGGGCGTGTCCGAGGGTCAGCACATTCGTCTGGCAGGGCACTGCGGGGGATCTTTTTCTTGAGATCCGCTTTGCCCCGCATCCAGTGTATCGCCCTGATGGTAAGGACCTGTATCTCGACCTGCCCGTCGCCCCATGGGAGGCGGCCCTTGGTGGGCGTGTCACAATGGCAACGCCCGGTGGCAAGGTCGATCTGCGCATCCCCGAGAATGCGCCCAGCGGGCAAAAGCTGCGGCTGAAGGGCAGGGACCTGCCGGGGTAGCCGCCGGGCGACATCTTTGCCACCCTGAAAATAGTCAATCCAAAGGCCGATACGGCCGAGGCGCGCGCTTTCTTTGAAAGGATGGCACAGGAGATGTCTTTTGACCCGCGTGCGCATTTAGGAGGTTAGACAATAAAGAAGACAACCCAGCACGAACACTTGGCGTTTTTTCGGAACCAGCATCGTGCGGGCCAAGAAAGCGTGCCGATTGACCCGCGATCTGGGCGTGAATGCAGCGGGCGTAGCCCTTGTGCTGGATCTGCTGGAAGAACGCGATGCAGTTCTGCGCCGCCTTGCGCAATACGAGGTGCCGTGAGGCGGCGGCCTATTTCTTCAACAGCTTTTTGTATTTCAGATACAAGCGTTGGTTCATCTCGATGAACTGCGCGATGCCGCGTCCCAAAAGGCCCGCAGCGCCGTAGCGGAGATAGAAATAGCCGGTGAGGCTGGCGAATACTCCCCCTAAAGCGTTTACGATCAGATCGCCCATCGTGTCGTTCAGACCGGATTTCTGCATGTTCAGCCCAAATGAGAGGTCCAATGCAAATTCGAAGATCTCCCAGATGGCGCCGACGGTCATGGCAACGCAAAAGCTGATGAAGGCGATGGCCGAGGGCGGCGCCGCAAAGCGGTCGCCCTCGAACAGCATGAAGACGAACAGGAACCCCGTCAGGCCAAAGCCAATCGCTGACAGGCCATGCAGGGCGATGTCCCACCACCAGAGGTGTTCATAAAAATCGAAAGCCTCGCCCAGAAAGATGGAAGCGAAAAAGAACAGCGTCGTGAACAGCAAAAACGGCAAGGGCAGCCTGAGAGACCACCGTGCCGCCAGAAGCGGGGGCACGAGGGAAAGGGCCAGAGTTGTCAGACTAACAAAGGCTAGAGACCAGCGCGACAGCGCAAGGGCGATGACAGCCGTGCTGAGCAGTGTCGCCCAGATGGCGAGCATGATCACGCTGTTGTCTTTGATCAGTTTCACAGCTTACCTTCCCGCATGGCATTACAAACGGCCTCATTCCTTCCTATATTTTGCCTATGGAAGAAAATCAGATACGCATCGCGAGCTATAACATGCGCAAGGCGCGCGGTCTTGACCAGAAGCGTCGGCCCGGACGCATATTGCAGGTGATCAATGATCTGAACGCGGATATCGTGCTGCTGCAAGAGGCGGACAAACGGCTGGGTGCGCGCCCCTCCGCCTTGCCCCGCGAGATGATCTTAGCTGAGACAGACTTCGACCTTGTCGACGTATCGGGCAACGAGATTAGTATCGGGTGGCATGGCAACGCCGTATTAGTGCGCAAAGGGCTTCCTGTAGAGCAGGTAGAGCGTCTGGACCTTCCAGGGTTGGAGCCGCGCGGCGCCGTCCGCATCCGGATCAGTCTTGGCGCTGGGCTGACGATCGTCGGTGTACATCTGGGCCTGCGCAGACGCGACAGGCAAAGGCAACTTGCACAGCTGAGCAAGGCCACCGCAGAGGACACGAACTGCGTGATTGCGGGGGACTTCAACGAATGGTCCGCGAGCAAAGGGTTCGAGTCCCTCGCCGCGCGGTTTGAGACCCACAGCCCCGGACGGTCGTTTCATGCCCGCCGACCTATTGCGGCACTTGACCGTTTTGCCCTCTCGCAAGGTGTTGCGTTGTGCGATGCTGGTGTCGATCAAAGCCCTCTTGCAAGGGTGGCGTCGGACCATTTACCGATCTGGTCCGATATCGCCATCCCTCCAACTATTTGCTGAACAAAGTCGGCAGTCTCTGATCACGCAGCAGCGCAAAAGTCGCAGCCCCCAGCACGAAATCATAGGCGCGTGAATGGCCAAATGCCCCTGTCACGATCAGGTCGGCCCCTTTTTCAAATGCCACGTTTTGTAACACGTCCGCGACGCTCTCGCCCATCGGATCGCGGTGCTCCAAAGTAGGTTTGAGCCCGTGGCGGGCGTACATTTCCACAATGTCTATGGCTTCGGAATCCTTGAATGCATCCTGCGGGCCGTTGCCTACACGCAGCACCGTCAAGGCCGCGCCTTTATCCGCAACGTCCAACATGTCGTGCGCTGCGCGCGTAGCTTCGCGCGTATCGCTCCAGCCCAGCAAGATGTTAGCCCCGATTTCCGGCCCGTCATACCCCAATGGCACCACGATTACAGGCCGCCCGCTTTCGCGGATGACCTGCGATTGGGCATGACGCTGATCGTATCGATCGCTGTTCTTGTCCTCATGCGCCATGATCACCAAATCGGCGGCGCGTGCGCTCTCGATCATCCGTTCGCTGGCCGATTGCGCTTCGGTCCGCACGAGGCGAAATTCGCTTACGAAGTCTTCTGCGCCGGTGTGTTTTTCGAACACCGCCCGGATCACTTTCGCCTCTGCCCTCTGGCTGTCATTGAACTCGGCAAAGGCCGTATCGGGGATGTGCATGGCGATGCCGGGGTACACCACCAGCGCCTCGATGGTGTGCAGCCCAATGAGGTGCGCACGGTGTTTGCGGGCCAGCGGCACGGCAACCTTCATCAGCGTATCTGCGTGATCGGGCGTGGTGAGGCAGACCAGAATTGTCTTGGGGGCCATGGCGATACTCCTTTGTGCTATATTCGAGGGGCGCGTTTATGACGCCTCTGCGTGTGTCAGCTTTTCTTGATGTTGATTTTCTGTAAGGCAGCCTTTCTCGCTGAGGGTTTGGCAATGGTCAGCTTGAGAATGCCATCCGCGAGTTCCGGCCTGACTGCCCCCTCTTCGGGCGCAAATCCAAGAGGGATCTGGCGGCGGAAACTGCCGTAGTCCTGCTCAATCAGGTGCAAGCCATCTTTCTTATCTTCATGATCCGCGGTTTTCTTGCCCTTCAGGATCAGTGTCTCACCCGAGACGGTCCGATCAAGATCGCTCTCCTCTGCGCCCTGCACCTCGGCGCTGACCTCGACGGCGCCGTAGGTCTCGACCACGTTGATGGCGGGAAAGGAAGTACCCGCAACGGCGGATTGCCCCGCATCCTCAAGCTTTGGAAAGCTGGTTTTGAACTCATCCAAGAGGCGGATCATTTTCTTTTGTAGCGTCGGGAAGAGCGCGGTCTTATTTGCGAATTGCAGTGTTTGGGGAAGTGTTTGCCGTGACATGTGCGGTCTCCTTTCATGGCAGGCGAAACCAAATGTTCCAGCCCCTAGGTAGCACCGCGCGCAGAAGGTCGATTGATTCCGATCAAATAAGGGCGCGGAATTTGATGCATTCGGCCACTGCCGAAAGGGTAGTGACCTGTACGGCCGATGATATCTTCATCGCGGGTGCGCAGATTAGCGGGTCGATCGACGCGAAAAGGGGATGCTGTTTAAGCGGTGGGCTCAGTCGTCGCACCCCTCCGCAAGGCCGAGCAGCGCTGTGGGGCGTTGGATGATGACCGTGTGTATATTGTCGATCGCGATGATCTGGCTCTTGCGCAGCTGGGTAAATGTGCGGCTGACGGTTTCGGTGGTCAGGCCTAGAAAGTCGGCAATGTCAGAGCGGCTCATGGGCAAGTAGATCTGGCGGAAGGCGCCGAGATCCTCGCCGACACGCTCAGCCAATGCGCATAGAAAGGACGCGAGCTTTTCAGTCGCCGATTTGCGCCCCAGCATCATGAAGTGGTCCTGCATCGCGCCGATCTCGCGCAGCGCGGCTTGCAGCAGGGCGCAATGCAATTCGGGATCTCCTTTGCCACTTTCCAGATGGGTACGGCGAAAAGGTTGCAGGCGCACGTCTGTCAATGCTTCGCAATCGGTGTGGTGGAGATTATCCGCAGGGAACCCGACGATATCGCCCGGATAGCCAAAGGCAATGACCTGTCGGCGGCCATCCGCCAACAGCCGGGTCAAGCGAACAACACCGCTGGTCACCTGATAAAGCCACTCGACCTGATCGCCCTCTAAATAGAGGCAGCCACCCGGTTTCAGGCGGGCTTCGGCGGACTTGGGTGTTGCACAGACAACAGGCGCCATCGGTGCTTTGCTGCTCGTTTCGCTAGGAATCGTGACATACATCTGGGCAGACCTCAACTATGATTTGAGGCCACCTTGATTTGTCAGTGTATTCTGAAATACGTTTCTGAGGTGGTTTTTTGTATCGTTTTGTAACGCGCAGGCATTTGTCGCGTCTTGCAAGGGGGCAGCGCGTATAAATACCCGCAACCCAAGCACGAGAGATTGAGAAACTATGAAAGTTCAAACGATTCTCGTTGTAGAAGACGATCCCAAGATCAGGAACCTCTTGCGCAATGTGCTGGAGGATGAAGGGGCACGGGTGCTCGAAGCGCAGACAGCAGCCGAGGTGATGCAAATGATTGCTCAGACTCCGCCGAGCCTGATCACCCTTGATCTTCATCTCGGCGCCGATAATGGCGTGGACATAGCCCGTCAGATTCGCGCCATATCGCAGGTGCCGATCATTATGGTGACTGGCAAGGACGATGTGATTGACCGCGTCGTCGGGCTGGAGGTAGGCGCGGATGACTATATTACCAAACCCTTCCATATGCGCGAGCTGCTTGCGCGCATCCGCAGCGTCTTGCGCAGATCGTCAGGGCAGGCGCCAAGCCTGGAGGCACAACAAGCAGAAGGTGTTGCTCAATACGCATTCGACGGCATGAACGCCTTCCCAGACCGGCTTGAGTTGATCGACCGCGACAGCGCGCCTTGTGATCTGACCAGCGGCGATTTCAAACTGCTCAACGTGTTTCTGAGCAGGCCCAAACGTGTGCTGTCGCGCGATCAGCTGATGGATATGACCGGCGGGGTCGAATGGAGCCCTCTGGACCGCACCATCGACAATCAGGTTGCCCGCTTGCGCAAGAAGATCGAGCGTGATCCGTCGGACCCCAAGCTCATCAAAACGGTGCGCGGGATCGGGTATACCTTTGCCTGCGATGTGAAGGCGGTTCAATCGTCGGCGGTCTCAGCCAAAAGCGCCTGAAGCCGCTGCGCGAGCTCCGATTGTCTGTAGGGTTTGTGCAGAATGTCGAAGGAATGCCCCTGCGCCATCGCGCTGGTGATCACGTCGCTGGCGTAGCCTGACGTCAGCAAAATTTTGAGTGTCGGAAACTCGGCTGCAATCTTCGCTGCGAGGTCATAACCATTCAGCTCGCCGGGCATGACCAGATCGGAAAACACCAGATCGACTTCTGCGCCGCTTCTGAGCATTTCATAGGCGCGATCCCCGCTTTCCGCCTCCAGCGTTGCAAACCCCAGATCACGAATGCGCTCGATTGACAGTTTGCGCACCCGTACGTTGTCTTCTACCACGAGGATCGTCTGGCCTTTTCCGCGGGGCGGTTCATGCGACAGTGTCGCTGCGGGGCTCGCCCCCGCGGCTCCGTTGCCCGCCCTCACAGCAGGAAAGTACAGGCCAAAGCTCGTGCCCAAGCCAACCTCACTGTACAGTGTCACATGGCCACCGCTTTGCCGCACAAAGCCGTAAACCATCGCCAACCCCAAGCCAGTGCCGCCGCTATCGGTTTTTGTCGTAAAGAAAGGCTCAAACGCGCGGCGCTGCGCCTCGATGCTCATGCCCGCGCCGTTATCGCTGACCGACAAACGCACGTAGTCGCCTCGCTCGATATCCGTTTCCTGGGCCATATAGCTGTCGTCGATTTTGACATTCGCGACAGACACCAGCAATTCACCACCAACGGACATCGCATCGCGCGCATTCAGAGCGAGGTTCATTAACGCCGATTGTAGTTGCACCGGGTCGATCATCACCGGATCGACGGTTGGTGCAAAGTCAGTTTTGATCCGATACGTTGCCCCGATGGTACGTTTCAGCAGCGCCAGAGTGTTCGCGCAAACCTCACGCAAATCTACCGTCACGGGCTTGAGATTGCTGCGCCGCGCAAACACCATCATGCGCGTCGTCAGGCCCGCTCCCGACTCCGCTGCCTCAAGTGCGTCCTTGATCAGCGGCACCTGTCGGGCGTCTGCGCCGCGCATCTCCAACAGTTCCAGATTGCCGGTAATGATCGTCAGCAGATTGTTGAAATCATGGGCGATCCCGCCCGTCATCTTGCCAATCGCATCCAGACGCTGCGACCGCGCCAGCGCGTCTTCGGTGGCCTTGCGATGGGTCAGATCATGCAGAATACCGATGAAGATGCGGTCGCCCCTGACCACGCTATGCCCAACCGAAAGGTGCAGCGGAAAGATTGAGCCGTCCTTGCGCTGCCCCTCGACATCGCGGCCAATGCCGATGATCCGCTTTTCGCCAGTTTTAATATGATGGGTCATGAAACCGTCATGCAATGCAGCAAGCGCCTCGGGCATCAGCATGTTGACGCTTTGGCCCAGCATTTCGGCCCGATCGAATTGGAACATCCGCGCGGTGGCTGTATTCGTGCGCAGGATCTTGCCCTTCTGATCCGATACGACCATGGCATCCGTGGCCGCCTCCATGATGGCGTGCAAAATGGCGCTGTCGGTTGCGGTTTCGACCATGGAAGATATCCCCTTTTGCCTGAGCCTGCCAAATGCCGCGCCTTGGGCGCAAGATGGAAGTGAGGTGATTTCGGACGCGCATGTCGGTCCATTTTACGGGGCTCGCTTTTGTGCCGTTTGGTTGAGGTATGCGGTCAGGTCGGACAGGGTGATCACACCTTGCAGCTGGTGATCCTCCACAACCATGAATTTGCGCTGTCCCGTTTTGGCGATCCTCTGCATAAGATCGGGCAGGCGCATGTCCGGCGAGATCATGACTGCGTCTTGGAGGCCAACAAAGACATCGCCGACCCGCGTGTTCGCCCAGTTTTCGCGGTCGATACTCGCCAGAACCGACCCGTCGATATGGCCCAAAATCAAGGTGCCTTCTGTCACGGGCACAAAGCTGACGTTGTGGCGCAGCATGATCTCGTTCACCAAGGCGCAAAGCGTCATCTCGGGTTGCGCTGTGATCGGATCACGCGCCATCAGTTCAGACACCCGATGCCCGGCAAAGGCGATATTGGTCAGTTGGCTGGTATAGGCCGCGCGCGCTGCTGCTAAAACAAAGCCGCCGATCAAAATATACCACAGGCCCGCAACAATCGCGCCCTGAAACAGGGCGCTCAACCCGAGCGCCATCAGCATATAGGCAAAGACCGTTCCCGAACGCGACGCAGCGCGGGTTGCCTCCAGCACATCGCCAGAACGATGCCACAGATAAGCCCGCAGCACGCGCCCGCCATCCAGCGGAAACGCGGGCAACATGTTGAAAAGCGCCAGTACCAGATTGATGAACGCAAGATAGGACAGAACTGCGACACCCGCGGGCGCAATGCCAATCATGGCGGCTGTTCCTGACAGGCTCCAGAACGCGAATGCAAGCGCGAGCGACATCAAAGGGCCTGCAATCGCGATCCAGAGCTCCGACAGCGCCGATTTTGGCTCCGATTCCAGCTCTGCCACACCGCCGAAGAGGAAAAGGGTGATCGACTTGATCGGCACGCCCAGATGGCGGGCGGTGACGGAATGGGCCAGCTCGTGCAACAGCAGCGAAGCAAAGAGCCCCAGCATGGAAACGACCCCGATCGCAACATAGGTGCCCTGCGCGTAGCCCGGCAGAGCATCCGGGAAATACTGTTGCGACAGGCTCCATGTGACTAGTGCTGCGATGATGACCCAGCTTGGGTCGACCTTGACGTCGAAGCCGTCGATTGAAAACAGTTTTACAGCGTTTGCGAACATGATTTAACCCACCCTTATCTTCATCCTAGACGCTTGCGCAGATGCTAAATTGACTTTGCTCAACCGCGGCTAACCCGGGTGGAAAAATCCCCCGACGCCATAGGCCAAAAGGGCCGCCAACCCGCCGATGAGCAGGGTTTCCGTGCCCGATCGCCACCATTTGGACAAAGACCAGCAGCTTTTGGCGGCGCCGATCAGGAAAAACGTGAGCAGCGTTGCGTAGACCGACAGCGCAAAGGGATCAGGCATAGCCAACACAAAGGGGACCAGTGGCACTGCACCGGCAAGCAGGAAGGCCCCGAATGTCGCGCATGCCGCGAGAAGCGGGTGCGGGTCGTCGCGCGCCAATCCGTATTCATCCGTCAGCATCAGACCGATCCATTTTTCATTGCTCTGCGCGATCTCATCGGTTGCCTGTTCCAGTACGGTCCCCGACAACCCACGCATCGCAAGGATCTGGCGCAATTCCTCGCGCTCGCCTTCGGGGTGTTCGGCAATATGGCGCTCTTCGATTTCGATGATGCGTTTGCGGTCATCAAGCTCGGCTTTGGTGCCGGAATAATTGCTGGCTGCCATGGAAAATCCGTCCGCCAGAACATTAGCCAGCCCCAGCGCCACGATGATGCTGTGCGGGAGCCCCGCCCCTTCGACCCCTGCAACGATGGCGAAAGTCGTGACGGCACCATCAATCCCGCCATAAATAGTGTCTTTCAAAGGGCTGTACCGCTGACCTTCGGAAAGGCGTCGGGTAATCTCGCGCGGGCTGTGTCCGTGTTCCTTGCTCATGGGGCAATCGTATCGTTGCGTATCGCCTGGCCTTTGAGGCAGATCAAACGCGCGCAGCAAATCTGGCTTACTCCTAAGGAATCCATGTGCCTGCAACGGCCCTTTTGAAGAGCTTTTTGGCTTTTACCGCATGCGCTGCTTGCGTCTGGATCGCAGGTGCGCGGCTAACCTATGCGTTGGCGGATCTGTACAAGCTGGCGAAATCATGGGTCGGTTTACTGTTACTGTCGCTCGCGACCTCCTTGCCAAAGGTCGCTACAACGCTCACCGCGGCGGTTCACCAGTCGCTTGATCTGGTGCTGAATAACCTTTTCGGGGGCACCGCGTGGCAAACCGCGATCTTGGCGATGGCGGGTTTTTGGGCGCGTGGCCCGATTACCCACTATCCGCGCAAAGCCAACCATGCGTTGGAGGGTAGGCCGCTCGTATCTCTGCTTTCGGCTGCCTTAAAATCATATCTTTGGGCGAGATCTTTGTGATTGCAGGCGCTGGTCTGGGAAGCATAGTGATCGCGGTGATCTATGGGGGTGCAATCTGGCTGCTGCGAGGATACGACGGCCACAGCGATTGGGTGCCCGATCCCGATCCGCTCGCGTTTCCTGCCCCGACGGGGAATTGCGCCACTGGAAACACGGGTCTTATTTGGCAGGCTGCTGCGGCCTGTTTTGCCATTCTGGTCTTTGGTCTGTTGCCGGTCCTTCCGGCTGATCTTCTGTTTCACGCAGGGCCCGTCCCGCAAGATACATCGCGCACCGTCAGGCTTGCGCTTGCCTTCGGGCTCGCGGTCACGGCGATCTATCTGACCGGGCTGCTCGTGCGCCGCAAGCCGCGATTGGGCTTGCTCAGATTCTGGTGCTGGCGACGTTCCTAGTCAGCGTCGCCGCGTATTATTTTGCGCGATAGAATGGTAGGGCGCAGCGCTTTCAAAAGCTCGGGCACCATAATGATCGGAAGGGCGAAAGCGCTGATCAGCAGCCATTCATTCACCCCGATGGTAACCGTATGCAACAAAACCTGCAGCGCTGGCCAATAGACGGCCAGAACCTGCGCGCCCAGCGTTGCTGCAAGCGCCCCCAGCAGAAACGGATTGCTGAGCCACCTGATGCGCCAGCATGTCAGATGCAGCGAGCGGAAAGCAAAGACGCTGGCTTTCTCAAAGACCACCATCGCCGTGAAGGCGGTAGTGCGGGCCAGATCGACCCCGAGGTCCATCAGGTGAAAGAAAATTCAGAGAGTCGAAAGCCCCGTATAGCTGCCCAGCAGAAGGATCGTGAGAAGGCCCCCCACCGCCCAGAATAGGGGTTTGTTTTTCGCGGGGGCGCTGTTGCATCTGCTCGGGCTCCGATTTTTCAAGCCTCAGGGCCACGGCCGTGACGCCATCGGTAACAAGGTACATCCAGAGGCTTTGCGTGGCTAGGAAGACCAGTGGGCCACCGATGGCGATATTGATGACAAGGGCAGTGACTTCGCCCGCGTTCGAGGACAGCAGATAGCGCACGAATTTCTGCACATTCGCGAACTGTCGCCGCCCCTCGCCGATGGCGCGCACAATGGTGGCGAAGTTATCGTCCAGCAGAACCAGATCAGAGGCGTCTTTAGCGACATCCGTTCCCCTGATCCCCATCGACACGCCGATGTCGGCTTGTTTCAGGGCAGGGGCATCGTTGACGCCGTCGCCCGTCATGGCGACGATCTGCCCCTGCGCTTGCGGGGCGGACACGATCCGCATCTTTTGTTCGGGCTTTGTGCGCGCAAACAGAACATCGCCGTACAGCATATCACTCAGTTGCATGTCATCCAGATCGTCGAGCTCCGCCCCGGTGAGGTGGCGCGCGACACTCAAAGACAGCTGTTCGGCGATGGCCTGCGCCGTGGTTGGGCTGTCGCCCGTGATCATCACGACGCGAAGACCCGCAGACTGCGCCATTGCGATTGCACCGCGCACTTCGGCACGGGGCGGATCGATGTGGCCGACCAGCCCAAGAAATGTCATGCCCTCCTCGATGATCTGATGATCGGTCGCGTCCCGTCGAGCAAACCCCGTCTCGCGCAGGCCTTGTTGTGCAAGCCGGGCATAGGCGGCCTCGATATTGGTCCGGTCGGCATCGGAGAGGGGCCGCACCCATGAATGCTTCATCACATGGGTGCAAACCTCAAGAACCCGCTCGGGGGCACCTTCGGTCAAAACCTCGGTCGTCGCGCCCGATTGATAGAGCACCGACATCCGCTTTCGCGTGCTGCTGAACTGCAGCTCGGCCAGCAAGTTGGCCTCTTTGGGCAGGTCGCACCGGCCCTTGTAGCACAGCGGAATGAGCGCGCCGTCGGTCGGTGCGCCGACCATGTGCCAGACATTTCCGTCGCGGGTGAGATGTGCGTGGCTGCAATAGAGCCCTGTCTTGAGCAGCGCGGCCAAGACTGTATCATTAGTGGCGCGAATTCGAGCGCCGTCAAACGCGATATGCCCCGCAGGATCATATCCTGTGCCCGTCGCATCATAGCGTTAGTCCAGCGTCCAGATCTGGGTTGCGGTCATCTTGTTCTCGGTCAACCTGCCGGTCTTGTCCTTGCAGATAAAAGAGGCCGCGCCCAGTGCCTCGACCGCCTGCAATCGCCGCGCGAGCGCGTTTGGCGCACCATGGCGGTGGCCCCCAGCGCCAGCGTGATGGTGACAACGGCGGGCAAGCCTTCGGGCACCATCGCAACCGACAGCGAAGGGCCCGTCATCACCATCTCAGTCAGGTCGCGCCCCAGCCAGATGCCAAGGCCTGCAGCTCCTCCCGCAACGGAGACCGCAGCGAGCACTAGCTGACGGGCCAGATGCCCCAGCTTGTTTTGCAGGTTTGTGGTTTTGGCGCCGACCGATCCCGTCAAATGTGCTATCTTGCCGAATTCGGTGGCGATCCCTGTTTGCGTTACCAGCGCCTCCGCTCGTCCTGAGGTGATCGACGTGCCTGCAAAAGCATCTGTGCTTTGGTCTTCATCGCCTTTTGCGACGGGCACGGATTCTCCTGTCAGCACGCTTCATCCACCGACAGATCCGCCGCGCGGATGATGTGGGCATCTGCAGCGACCTTGGTGCCCGGCGCCAGGATCAGGATGTCGCCCGGTACGATCTCTCTGGTGGCGATAACCTGCTCGCGCCCTGCGCGCAGGACCACGGCCTGCGGGGACGGCATCTCGCGTAGCGCGCACAGTGCCGTCTCGGCCTTCCATTCCTGAACAAAGCCCAGCCTCGCATTCAGCGAGACCACCAAGCTGATGGTCAGCGCATCCACCCGTTCTCCAAGCGCAAAAGCGACAATGGCAGCGATGCCCAGGATCACTACAAGAAAGCTAGAGAACCACCGCAGCAGCACGCGCAGGGGGCCTGTTTGTTGCACCGCAGGCAGCTCATTCCAGCCACGGGTGTTGCGGGCAGACATAACCTCGGCATCATCCAGACCCCTGTGCAGCGTCATTTCAGCCATGTCGGACCTCTTGCAGATACACCTCTTGCGGGTATCGCTCACGTCGATCGTTGCCGATTGAGCGAGATCAAAAACTGCTCTTCCCCATCCCGTAGGCTGAGCCCGTATCACCCCAAACTGGAGAATCAGATATGGTCGATAAGTCACAACCCCAGGACAAGACTCCAACCACAGCAGACGCGCCCCTCAACGCCATTATTGAGCTTCAGGCGGCTGGGATCGGCAATATGACGGGCATGGGAACAGCCTAGATCGAAGCAGTCAGCGACATGAGCGCGGAAGTCGCGCAATTCGTAACGGAGCGGATCAAGGAAGATGTGAAAACCCAGCACGAAATGCTGCAGTGCAAGAAGATCGGTGAATTGCAGCACATTCAGGTGCAGTTCATGCAAAAGGCCATGGATCAGTATCATGCTGAAACTGGCAAGCTGGTCGAGATGGGCACCAATTTCCTTGCGAAAAAAGAGAGCTGACCACGGCCTCTAACCCAATACGTAGCCACCAGGCGCGGCCACCAGAGTGCCTTTGGGGGCCGCGATAGTTGTTTTCGCGCCGCTATGTGTGCGCAACCACTCAGCCCAATGGGGCCACCACGATCCGTTTTCGGGCGCGTGGGCCGCAAGCCATTCGGCGGCTGTGACGTGCGTATCGCCCTCTGCCTTCTGCCCGGACCGGAAATGTCGGCCTGCGTGGCCCGGCTCTGACAGGATTCCGCCATTGTGACCGCCGTTGGCGCGGACGAAGGTAACATCCGTATCCGTCAGCAGGGACAGCTTACAAACCGACGGCTACGGCGACACGTGCTTGGCTTCGGTGGCGACACAATAGATGTCCGCACGAATATCGCTCAACGCGACCGCTTTGTCGTCCACCTTGAGGCGCCCGTTGGCCAGATTATTGCCCAGAAAGAGCTGCCGCAGATACTCCGAATGCATCCGCGCGGGCATGCGGGAGGCCAATATATCCCCGAGAAATGCGACCTGACTCTCGTTGATAAACAGGCCCAGTTCCCCCGGCTCGGAGAATTCCGTCTGTGCCGCCAAAAGGCGCCTGCTGGCAAAGCTGTGATCGTCGTCCCGCGACATGGCCGCTGTGGCAATCGCCAACAACGTGCCGCCCAGACAATACCCCGCAGCATGCAATCGCGCGCCCCCCCCCATCGCTTTGATGTAGCCGACGGCGGAACCTACGCCGAGGTCGATGTAATCCTGCATCGACAGGTCAGCATCGTCTTCATCGGGGGTGTTCCACGACGGGATGAACACCTCAAACCCTTGATCGCGCAGGTAGGCGACAAGCGAGCGTTGCGCCGTTAGGTCAAGAATATAGTATTTCATGATCCACGCCGGAACAATTAGGATCGGCTCGGGGCGCAGTTCAGTGGTTGTGGGACGGTAGCGGATCAATTCCACCAGATCGTTGCGCATCACCGCATCGCCGGGGGTTGGCGCCAGAGTCTCGCCGACCGCATATTCACCTGACGTGCGCGGCGTCTTCGCAAGCCTCCGGATAAAATCCTCAATCCAGTAGCGCATCCAGCGTACATGGTTGTGGCCGTGCTCCTGCTGGGTACGCTCGCGCATCAGGGGTTCGTTGCGGCGAGATTAGAGGGCGAAAACATATCAAGCCATTGCCGCGCCGCGAAGTTAACAATGTTCGCATGTTTCGGATCTACCCCATGCAGGCCGGTCGTTGCAGCATTCCACCAGTTCTACGCGGCCAGAAAGTTTTGCGACAGCACGTTGTAGGGAAAGCTCTCCCATGCCGGATCCTTGAACCGGGGATCGTTTTGATCAGGCGCAGCCCCGCTGTCCAACGCCCGCTTCATCTTTTGCGGGGAGTCGGTCAGATGCAGCCACCAATCCATATAGGCTGTCGCAATCGCCGTGGGCGATAGCCCGCCTGTCAGCTGCCCCAATGCGGCGTGCCATTTCGCGTCAAGCCCGCCTGATAGTTTGGAGTCCGTTCTCATAGTTTCGACCTTCCGATAAGGGAAAGCGGTTGCGCTCGCAATGTGCGGTGCGCGTCTCGAACAGCGCGGTCTACATCCCGACCGAGGTCAGCAGGATCGCCAAACCGCAGTCCAGCACAAGCGAGATGGCGACGGTTTGTATCCAGAGCCGTTTCAAATCCCGCAGTAATTTGCGGGCGATTGCCTGAATGCCGCTCACCACGCTATCTCGGACGGGCCCAGGCGAGTGTCATTCACAACCATCTCGCTTATTTTGCCGTCCTGGAAAAAGATCATCCCATGCGAGATGCGCTGCATCTCGGCGTTGTGGGTGATGACGACGATGGCGGTCCCGGATCGCTCGTTGATTTCGCGCAGAACCTCCAGCACTTGTTCGCCCGTGGTGCTGTCGAGCGCGCCTGTCGGCTCGTTACAGAGCAGGATCTGGGGGCGGTTGGTGATGTCGCGCGCAATGGCTCCGCGCTGCTGCTCGCCTCCCGACATCTAAGGCCAGCTGTGCACTCTCGCGCGCGGTCAGCTGGGCACAAGATTGTAGAACTGGAACACAAAGCCCAAGGGATCGCGGTCATATCTGGTTAAGTCACGCTCGTGCAGATGCGTGAGCTCCGTCTGCTCAAACCATACGCTACCGTCTGTTGCGTGATCCAAACCGCCAAGGATATTCAGCAACGTTGATTTGCCGCTGCCCGACGGGCCGAGCGGGACCGTCAGTTCGCCCTGCAGCTCCAGATCGATACCTGCCAAAGCATAGACTTTGACAACACTCGTCGCGTAGACTTTCGACACGCCTTGGGTTCTAAACACAACTTCTGTCACAGGCCACTCCTCTCAGAGCGCCTTCTATGCGACTTCGCAGCATGGAAATTGGTCCATCTCAATTCGTCTGCCTCGCAAATGGCCTATGGGGGGCATGCGCCTTTTCAATAGGAAAACCAGAGATGTCCTTATCCGAGACCGCCAGCTTTCAGATGACTGATGCGCATTGGGCAGCATTAAGCAAATGCGGTGACGGGCACAAATATGCCTATGGTCATGCTGCAATCCTTTCCGGGCCCGCGGGGCAGGGGGGTGCCGCTCGGCTGGCCGCTCGCGGTGCTTTGCGGATCGGGTCGGGGTTGGTCAGTGTCCTGTGCCAGCGTAGCGCATTGGCAGAGCATGCGGCGCAGTTGAACGCGATCATGGTCAAGCCGTATGCGGATGTGGATGAGGTGCCGGAGCGCCTGATGTCGTTGAAGGTCAGTGCCGTCTGTATCGGTCCGAACCTCGGCCTTGATGATCATGCGCGCGACGTGCTGTGCCATTGCATCAGGGCGGGGAGACCCATGTGCCTCGATGCCGATGCGATCACATTGATGAGTGCCGACAGCCTACCGCAAATTACGAACGGGCAAACCGTTCTGACACCGCATGAAGGGGAGCTGAAGAGATACATTCCCGATCAGTTCGACAAGACCACAGACCGTCGATCCCTCGCGCGCTATGCCGCTGAAAAAGCGGGCTGTGTCGTTCTGTTCAAAGGGCCTGAAACCATCATCGCCGCGCCCGATGGCCAAACTACGGTGGTTTCCTCCAAAAGTCGCCCCCATGCGGCTTGGCTGGCGACGGCAGGCTCAGGCGATGTGCTGAGCGGTTTCGTCACCGGCCTTCTCGCGCGGGGGTTTACCGCCTTCGACGCGGCTGCCGTCGCAACAGACCTGCATTTCCGGTGCGCGGGGCAATTCGGCCCTGGTTTGATCGCAGAAGATATCCCTGAAATGCTCCCATCTGTTTTGCAAAGTGCGCTTTGACGAAAATCAATGCCCGCCGTCCGATTGCGCGGTAAAGTACCCACAAAAAGGATCAACATATGCTCAAAGATCTTACATGGCGGCATAAATTCCCCGGCCTGGCGGGCCTGTCGCCGACTGTTTCGGACCTGCTGGATAGGCGGGCGACCTTTGCCGCGCTTAGCAACGGCGCGGTGATCTTCGGGCCGGGGCATGCGGCCGAGAACCTTTTGCTGTTGGTATCAGGGACGGTGCGTGTCCAGCAGTTGTCGGAGGCGGGCCGCGAAATCGTTCTCTACCGGGTACATGCGGGCGAGAGTTGCGTGCTGACCACGGCGTGCCTGCTGGCCTATGAGGAATACTCCGCTGAAGGGATCGCCGAGACGGATGTAGAGGCGATCTTGATCCCGCGCGACGCCTTCGACGAATTGATGTCGGTCTCCAAAGAGTTCCGCGCCTTTGTCTTCGAGGCTTATTCGAAGCGGATCACGGATCTGTTTATGGTGATCGAAGATATCGCGTTCAAACGCATGGACATCTGCGTGGCGCAAAAACTGCTAGAGTTGCAAGATTTACAGAACATGCTGCACCTGACGCATCAGCAATTGGCGATCGAGCTGGGAACCGCGCGGGAGGTAATTTCGCGGCAGCTAAAGGAATTCGAGCGACGGGGCTGGCTGAGCCTGAGCCGCAGCACGATCGAGTTGCATGACAGTGCTGCAATCAAACGTCTTGCAGACGCGCTGTGACTAAATCACCGACAGGCGTATCGTGCGGCGGATACTCTGAGGCACCTACAACACAAAGGACACGGACATGACAGCGAACCTCGGAAACCCAGACCGCCTGATCAGAGCCTTGATCGGCCTTGCGCTTTTCTTCCTGCCGCTGTTGAACATGCCCGCCATCTGGTCAAGCGCCGCTTTCGCCTATGGCAGCATGGCGGTTGGCGTGATCCTTATGGCGACAGCGCTGTTCCGGTTCTGCCCGCTCTACCGGCTCGTCGGCCTCTCAACCTGCAAGCTGTAAGCCATGGAGATGACGTTTGCACCGCTCGCCTCGCTTTTGGGGGCGTATTGATCGACCTTGCCGCAGTTTGCCTGATGCCGTTGCATGGGCGGATCATGGGAGCGACCGGGATACTGGCGGGCGCGATCTGGCCTGCCAGCCGGTATTACTGGACCTGGCGCGCGGAAATGCCGACGGGGATGGTCGCCGGGCCGTGGGTCTACTTCGCCTTTGCCGGCGGACTGCCGGCCATCGAAGTGCCTTCTGCCGCGCCTCTGCTGACCACGGCGCTGATCGTCGGGATAATCGGGACGGGTGCGATACTAAATTGGGACACGCCGCGCGCGCAACCGGCAAAGTAGCAGAGTTTTTCGCGCTGTTTATCGGGCTGGCCATGATGATCGGTTCGCTGGGCATCTCTATCGCGCTGTTCAGCGTGGCGTCCCATTTGCTGCGGTGGCTCGACGAGACCGACGCCCTCGGCTACGCTTAGCTGCCGCTGTTCTATGATCTGACGGTGGCGGCTGCGCTCTGGATTATCTTGGTGTTGACCGGCTTCTTCTGGCGCTGGGCCGCGCTTTATCTCGCTCTCGACCTGTTAGACAGCGTTGAGGCCGCGCTGTATTTCGTCATCGCTTCGTTCACGACTGTGGGCTACGGCGATGTGGTGCCTGAGCCTGGATGGCGGCTTTCGGCGGGAATGACCGCGACCCAAGGACTACTGACCTTTGGGCTCTTCACCGCAATTCTGGTCGAGGCGTTCAAATTGCCGACACGCGCGCGGCGGCATTGACACCGATCAATCCGCTTATGTCCTGTCCGCCTTAGTCTTCTTCAAACACCTGAAGGAGGACACACCATGCCAGACTTGAACCACTTCAAGAAATTCATTATCGAGCGGCTTGCCGAACTGGATGTGCGCTTGCACGAGGTGGACCATGAGCTCGGCGAACCTCGGTCGGCGGCTCTGAACGAACAAGCCATCGACATTGAGGACGACGAGGTTCTGGAAGGTCTCGGTGCAGCTGCCCAGAAAGAGGTCTCCCTGCTTCGGTTGGCGCTGAAGCGGATCGAGGAGGGGTCGTACGGCATTTGCGCAAAATGCGAGGAGCCCATTTCAGACGCGCGGCTGGAGGCGGTCCCCTATGCCCCCCTGTGCAAACGCTGCGCGCAGGCAGCCTGAACAGAGCAGTTGCCTGCGCAACGCACTGGGATGCCCGGGTTGCGGTTTACCGCTGAATGTCCTCAAGTGAGTCCAGCATGCTTTCGAGGTCGCGACCCAGAAATTCATCCTCAGTGCCACCATCTGGATAGACGTGGCGCAACCCGATGCGCGCGAAATCGGGCATCGGCTCGGCCAGAGCATTCTGCTCGGTCATCCCAAAAATGTATTACCGGGACATAGGCGCGCGGGAAAGTGCCGCCGCTGCGCGCGCTCAGACCCACAAGATACGCAGGCACACCACCCTATTCCGCCGAAGCAGCGCCGCTGCCTTGGCCAGCGACACCGTGACATCGTGCACATTCCTTCTTATAGACAAGTTGCCCACCTGCTACCGCATCACAGGTAGTAACAGCCTCACCTGCAATTGCCGCAAGCTCTGTGCTTGCGGTGAGAAGGAGTCCGAAAACGGCGGCAACGGTAAGTGCTCTTGTTTGCATCGTAGTGCTCCCTGATCAGCTTTAACCCTACTTTTCGCACGCAGTGGGCGCAGATTGATTGATATGTATCAAGACAAGCATCAAGCTGCCCTATAGCATTGCCTCGGGTGCAGAACGCGCAGGCTGATTTCCACTCAGAGCGAGGCCGCTGAAATGGAGCGATCAACTATGTCTGCAAAACGCGTCACCGCCTCCGTCGAAGATGGAACACTTGTGCTGGCTGGCCAATTGTTGATCGACACGGTTGAGCAGCTTGACCGCCGCATTGCGGACGGTGTTTCCCGACTAGATGTCAGTGGCTTGACGCAGATAGACACCGCAGGTGCCTGGTTTCTGGTGGATCGCCAAAGGCACACCGCGCGGCAAGGGTCCGAACTTGAGATAATCGGGGCAAAATCAGCGCAGGCGCAATTGATCGACACGATTGCGCGCAACATGCCGCCCGATGAACCGGCCGCAGACAAACCACTGAGCCTTGCGGACAAGCTGGAAGTCTTCGGCCAGAGGGTCATGCACGGGTGGCGCATGGCGGTCGAACTGACATCGTTTTTGGGCCAGGTGGTTGCCACACTGGGCGGTATCCTGCGGCATCCCCGCCGCCTTCGGCTCACCTCGGTCGTGCACCACTGCCAGGAGATCGGTGTGAGCGCCGTGCCCATCGTGGCCCTGATGGCATTTCTGATCGGTGTTGTGCTGGCATTTCAGGGATCTGCGCAGCTGCGCCAGTTCGGGGCAGAGGTTTTTGTGGTCGACCTCATTGCCATTTCCATTCTGCGGGAGCTGGGCATCCTGCTCACGGCGATCATCGTGGCGGGGCGCTCAGGCTCTGCATTTACCGCCGCCATTGGGTCGATGAAGATGCGCGAAGAGATCGACGCCATGCGCACGCTTGGCCTTGATCCGGTGACGATCCTTGTGGTGCCGCGCGTTCTGGCGCTGATGCTGATGCTGCCCGCGCTTGGGTTCATCGCGAATATCTCGGGCCTGCTCGGCGGTGCACTGATGTCGTGGATTGAATTGGGGGTGTCGCCCGCGGTGTTCCAGTCGCGGCTGGTTAGCAACACGGATGTGTGGCACTTTGCGGTGGGCATGATCAAAGCGCCGTTTTTTGCACTGATCATCGGCATCATCGGCTGCTATGAGGGCATGAAAGTGGGCGGCAATGCGGAATCGCTGGGCCGTCTGACCTCTGCCTCGGTTGTGTTGTCGATCTTTATGGTAATCGTTATGGATGCAATGTTCTCAATCTTTTTTGCGGTGGTGGGTGTGTGATCCAAATCTCAGATGATTCCATTATCCGCGTGCGCGGTCTGGTGACGCGGTTCGGCACGCATACGGTGCATGAGGGCCTTGATCTGGACGTGCGGCGAGGCGAGATCATCGGGGTCGTTGGCGGCTCGGGCACCGGCAAATCGGTGCTGTTGCGCGCGATTGTGGGGTTGCTTGAGCCAAACGCCGGCCAGATCGAGGTCTTCGGCCAAAGCGTGCGTGACACATCCGACGCCGAGCACCGCGCGCTGCGCCGTCGCTGGGGCGTGATGTTTCAGGACGGCGCGCTATTTTCCTCGCTCACCGTGCGCCAGAATGTCGAGGCGCCGATGCGCGAACAGCTCGACCTCGAAGATCGACTGCGCGAAACGCTTGCCGGGATAAAGGTACGAATGGTCGGCCTGCCGGAAAACGCGATGGCGAAATATCCGTCCGAACTGTCAGGCGGGATGCGCAAACGCGCAGGGTTTGCCCGCGCCATCGCGATGGACCCCGAGATCGTGTTTCTAGATGAGCCCACAGCGGGGTTGGACCCAATCGGCGCCGCCGCGTTCGACACGCTTATCAAACAGTTGCAGGCAGCGCTGGGGTTGACCGTATTTCTTGTGACCCACGATCTCGACAGCCTGCACGCTATTTGCGACCGCGTCGCGGTGCTGGCGGATCGCAAGGTGTTGGCCGTCGGCACCATGGAGGAGATGCTGGCCGTCGATCATCCTTGGGTGCATGAGTATTTCCACGGGCCGCGTGCGCGGGCCGCGATGAAATCGGCGCAGGACGGGGCCGCCTGATGGAAACCCGGGCAAACTTCATCCTCATCGGAGTCTTCACGCTCGCCGCGATCCTCGGCACGCTGGGGTTCTTTGTCTGGCTTGCCAGCGTGCAGGTCAACAAACAGTACCAGACCTATGGCATCCTCTTCGAAGACGTCTCGGGCCTCGACCCTTCGGGCGAGGTATTCTTCAACGGTCTTTCGGTTGGTCAGGTCATCGGCTTACAGATCGCACCGCAAGACCCTTCAAAGGTCTTTACCACAATCGAGATCGAAGCGGAGACGCCCATTCGCTCGGACACGGTGGCGCAGTTGCAGGCGCAGGGCGTGACGGGTGTGGCCTATATTTCGCTTTCGGGAGGAACGTCTGCCGCCCCTCCGCTGGTCGCGGATGAGGAGGGATTGCCGATCATCCTGTCCCGACGCTCTACGGTGCAGGCGTTGGTCGAGGACGCGCCCGATCTGCTGGCCGAAGCGACACGCCTGCTGGAGCAATTTCAGGCAATTACGGGCCCCGAGAACCGAGCTTACGTCACCAATATCCTCCGCAATCTGGATGCATCTTCGGGTAATTTCGATCAGGCACTCGACGACTTTTCGCAGGTCACCGGCACCGTGCGCGAGGCGACTGTCCAGATCACCGAGTTCACAGATCGTCTGGACGCGATTGGCGCCTCTATCACCACGACGCTTGAGCGGACGAACGAGACACTATCTGCGGCCACCGGCGCGTTCGAGACGGCAGACACCGCCCTTGCCGGATCGGTTGAGGCGATTGGAAGTGTCGAAGGCACCTTCGATCAGGCGCGGCAGATACTGAGCGAACAGGTGCCTGCGATCCTCGCCCAGATCTCCGAGGCGGCCACCCTGACGAACGCGGCAATTGCCGATCTGCAAGTCCGCTCCGGTGCGACGCTGGATGGTTTTGGCAATACCGCCGATCTGCTCAACGCCCGCCTGGCCGAGCTTGAGGCGACCTTGCAGGAGGCTGGCACCGCTTTTCTGGCAGTGACCGACGCCTCCGACAGTTTCGATGCGCTGGTTGATGGCGATGGCACGCTGCTGATCAACGAGGCGCGGGCGGTGGTGGCGGACGCGAAGAACGCGATTGCCACCATCGACACGGTCGTGCTGGATCAGGTGCCCGCGATCATGACGGACATCCGTACGGGGATTGCAACCGCCGCCGCGGCGGTCGAGGACGTGGCGGCGAACGTGACCGGGGTGACAGCACGCCTTGATCCCATAGCGGTCGATGCACAAGCGGCCCTCGCCTCGGCCAATGCGCTGTTTACACAGGCGCAGGGCAGCCTGACGGCTTTGGAGCAGACGCTGGATGTGGCCGAAGGCACTCTCGGCGCTGCGCAGACGACATTTGAAGCCGCAAGTGGTGTTCTAGATACCGACCTCGCACCGATGATTGCGGATATCCGCAGCGCCTCTGATCAGATCAGCCGCGCCGCTACAGATGTTGCGGCGGATATACCGGCGATCACGGCAGACCTGCGCGCATTGATCGCCCGCAGCGATACGGTGGTGCGTCAGATTCAGGCGGCAGTTGTGGACAGTACGCCTGGCCTCAGCGATTTCGCCAGCACGGGCCTGCTCGAGTTCACCCGCCTGGCGGCGGAGGCGCGCACGCTGGTAAACACGCTCGGCACGCTGGTGCGCCGCATCGAGCGCGACCCGGCGCGCTTTTTACTCGACGACCGTGTGCCCGAATACAGGAGATAGACCGATGGCAAACCTTACCTGCCGCACGATCCTGCTGGGCTGCTTGAGTGGCCTAAGCGGCTGCAGCGCGCTTTCCGTGCTTAGCGAGGCCTCGGCGCCACTGGACACGTTTGAACTCCAACCCGCTGCGGAAACCACAAGGGGCGGCCGCACGTCGCGCACGTTGCTGGTGGCCCGTCCACAGGCATCGGCGGCTTTGGCAACTGACCGGATCATGATAAAACCCGACCCCGCCGTCATCACTTATCTGCCTGATGCACGTTGGAGCGATGAGATGCCTGCAATGGTGCAAACTTTGCTGATCCGCAGCATTTCTGCGACGGGCCGCGTTGCCTACGTCGGGCGCAGCGATGCGGGGCCTGTCCCTGACAAGGCCCTATTGGTGCGTGTCGACGCGTTCGAGGTGGCGGCACAGGGAGGCGGCACATTCGACGTGCGCGTTTCTATTGAACTGACCATGATCAACGATCGCGACCAGCGGGTGATCGGCACCCGCAGCTTTGTTCAGACAGAAACGCTTGCCACGGATGACACCCGTGCCATCGTCGCCGCTTTTCAGACCGTCATGGACGCACTTCTGCCGCAGATGTCGGATTGGGCAATCGGGCGGGTCTGATCACTGCTTACTCCTGAATGTCCTGAAGATAGGTCACAAGATCGGCAATCGGGCCGCTGGTCAGGATCGGCTGGCCGCTCGCTGTTTTCAGCGCTGTGTCATCCCCTTCGAAAAACGGCCCGTAGACAGGCATGGGAGAGCCGTGGCTGACCAGCGGGTCGCGCCCGTCGAGGCGCATCACGACGCGCTCCAATGGGAAGCCGTCATGCCGCTTGGCAAGATCGCGCAGGGAGGGTGGTTTTATCATCAGGGCAGGGGCCAAAGGCCCGTCTCCACGTGCCTCCAATCCGTGACAGACTGAACAATGCCTTTCATAGAGTGCGGCACCAACGTTGGCGTTCTGAGCCATTGCAGGGGTTTGGACCGCAAGCAGGGCGAGAAGAATTGCAGTTGACTGTTTCATTGACGTTTCTCCATTTGGTAGAAAAAACATACCAGCAGCGCGCATGGCAGGTTTGATCTGGCTCAATGGTTGAATGAATCTCATAATAGCTTCGATAATCGGCCGCGAAACCTGACCGCAATGCCCTCACCCACTGGTTCACGCCCCCGATTACCCTAGGTCATTTCGGTATACTGATCTACACGTCCGCATCTGGCGCACAGGGTTTGCTGGGCGGCTTAGTCGCAATGGCGCCGAAGATACTCCCGCTGCGCAGGGGCACCGATTTTTTCGCTCATGCGGCATTTGCCGCGCTGCGAGCGCACGCAGTACAGAATACGAATTCACAGAATGGGCTCGGAACTGCCGCTCGCCGGTAACCGCTCCATTGCCGCCGCCTGCCAGGGTTCGACCACTGATCTAAGGCATGTGTCTAATGAAGGCATTAATGACGTTTCTTAGGTGGGGGGTGCGATGCGGGGTGAAATTCTTGGACTTGAGCGTCGGTGGCGGTGGAGCGATGACGAGAAGATCGAGATCATCATGTTGGTCGGGGTTGATGGTGCATCGCTAACCCGAGTTGCGCAGCGCCACGATGTAACCCGCCAGCAGCTTTACGCCTGGCGACATGATTTGAAGAAGAAAGGGCCTTGGTTTCCAGACGATGGAGCGCTCTTTATTTCTTTGGATGTTGCGCCTGCTTCTTGCATTCCTGCCATCCCTGATCTGGCACACAGTCTATCGGAGCCTACACCCGTAGAATTGCGTTTGCGCAGTGGGCACTGATCCAGTCGAGCTTTGCGCAATGGCAGGGGCGCGGCCATCTCGGCGACATGCTTAAGGCGATGCAGGCAACTTTCGCCGAAGCCATCGCCGGGTCACTGAGTATTTTGTTCATTGACGAGATCAATGCCGCAGGGAGTCATCAGAACGTCTCTGACAGCAATGCCAGCTATCGCCGCCAAGTGATTAACGGCGGTCTGAAGCAGGTCGATATCGCGATGCGCGCCGATCGCGGCCTTCATTGAAGAGTACCGCCGTGCCTTCAATGTGGAAGCCGAAGGCGCTCACGCTGCGCGTGAAAAGGCGCGGCGCGAATTGGTGCAGGTTGAGCAGAAAATCAGCGGCATGCTCGCCGCGATCGAAGGCGGAATGTATCAGCCAAGTATGACAGTCAAAATCTCAGAGCTGGAAGCCGCGAGTAGCTCACCATATTTCTGACAGAAAGCCCTGAACCACCGCCCGTGCGGCTGCATCCTAGCCTGTCGAACCTCTTCCGCAGCAAAATCCGTCACCTGCCGTTCGCGCTTCAAGACCCCAACCTCCATACGGAGGCTACAGAGGCACTGCGCGTGTTGGTTTTCGAGATCCGGATGGTCCCGCATAATGGCGCGCCGAACGGTCATCACTTTGGACTTGCAGGGGAACTGGCGGGCATCTTGGCATTGGGGTCGGTTACGATAGTTGCGGGAGCCTGACCCCACCGAGATTTTGATCGCATCCGCATCCGCAAACGTTTGCTTGCGGCCGCCATGAAATCAAAAAGTCGAGTCTGAAACTTAAGGCTCGTTGCTGACAAGCGACGCCAAGGTAAAGGTCGAATGCGATCAGAATAAATATCTGTAAATCTATGTTATTTGTGAATGCACAGGGTCGGTGTTAACCTGCAATGTAAGCTGCGTGACGGGCTGCGCAGTGTAACATTATTGCGCAATTTGGAGACGACCGGAGCAAGCCGCGAGAACAAGAAAAACCGGCTTTGTCTACGCTGTACAATTCATGTGGCACGACACGCAGCGGTATAACCTGCTGGTGGCACCCGGCCTCGCTCTGCAGCCGGGAGAGCACGTTGAAATTGACGGGATCAAACGCTGCTTTCGCAATTTCGCCGCGGTCACCTCGATGGAAGACGAACTGGTTTCGATCAAGGCGCGAGCTGCGACGGGCGCCTAGCTGCTACGCTTCCATAGTCAAAAGCACATTTCGGATCTTGACGCGCTGTGCAAGGCAGGGGGCGGCGAAGCAGGGGGCAAGTCTCCGGTCGGTCCCGCAAGTTTCGATATTGCCAAACTGGCGGTTGGTGGGTGCTGGAAGCAGTGGACTCCGTCAACATTGGCGCTGTGGAAAATACATACGTGTTGTGTCGCCCCCCCACCACGGGTCATCACGCAGAATAAGAGCTCGTGACAGGATTTTGCCTGCTCTCAAATGGCTTTCTGGGCGTCGAGCACGCCCGCCAGATCCATGGCCTGAAACGCATCGCTATCGTGGACTGGGATGTGCATCACTGCAACGGTGCCGAAAGCGCCTTCAACGATGATCCGGATATCTGGACCACTTCCATGCATCAGGATAATCGCCTCCCGCCCAATCACGGTGGTATGACAGAGGCAGGCACAGGCGCCGGTGCAGGCGCAAACCTGAACATCCCGCTATTTCCCGGCTCGGGTAGTGGTGCACACCGTGCCGCATTTGATCAACTTGTTGCTCCTGCGCTCGAAGATTTCAAACCAGAGATGATCTTTGTGGCATCCGGCTTTGATGCCTCCGCATTGGACCCCCTCGGACACATGATGTTGTCTTCGCAGGACTATGCCTACATGACCGACGCGTTGTTGGCGATCGCAGACACCTATTGTCAGGGCCGAATGTTCATGACTCACAAAGGCGGATATTCAGTCGCTTACGTGTCCTATTGCAACTTGGCGGTGCTGGAACGCATGTCGGGCCATGACACAGGGGTTGCGGATCCGTTTCTTGACTTCATTGAGAATTATGGGCGCCAGAAGCTCTTGCCACACCAACAGGCTGTTATCGATGAAATTGCAGCGCACGATCCAAAGACCAAGACTTGAAAATCCAAGATAACAGGGGAAAAGACATGCCTGACACAAACAAAATACATCTGGCCGCGGCTTTCTAAAAATGGCTGGAGCCGCAGGAGCAGGTTTTATCGCACTTTTGGCGGGGATGAACCAATCAGCTGTCGCGTAGACCACGGACCTGATCGTGATTGGCGCGCCGCTGCCTATGACAGGCGGTGCGGCTGCTGACGGTATCGAATTCCAGTGTGGTTTGGAAATGGCGGTTGAAGAGTTCAATGGCTTGGCGGCATTCTGGGGCGCCCGTTGGCACCTGTCGTCGAGGACAAAGAATCCAAAGGTGATGATGTTATCGGCAGTGCAGGTCGCCGTCGTGTGGGCCGCAACAATGCCAGCGTCCTGAGCGCCAGCTATAACCTGGCCAGCGGTACAGCATTGCCGGGCGTTGCAGCTGATGCCTATGTTGTCTATATGCACGCCGATACGCTGGCGGCACAAAATGAGCGAAAGCCCCGAAGCTTGAACATGATTCATATCCAGCCTCGCAAAAGGAGTTCCAGCGTTTTTGTGGCGTGAACAGGTTGCAGACTTCGGACAAAGCATCGAACATCTGATCGAAGGTTCTGGCGCCAATCCGTCGAAGGTGTCTTTTCAGTTCGGAGAAGG
>Ga0307978_1000586_pt1 | contig 30341 bp, 30 predicted proteins | sample OrgLakmetage1056_FD_203151 | JGI IMG/M metagenome (GOLD analysis project Ga0307978, IMG submission 203151) | Saline water microbial communities from Organic Lake, Antarctica - #1056 | ecosystem: Environmental > Aquatic > Non-marine Saline and Alkaline > Saline | place: Antarctica: Organic Lake...
GGGCTCGGCCCCGTGCGGGTCCTCAAGGCCACGTTCATCGGTCTGGGTCCGCAGAAAGAGGTCGACGCCCCGCTGGAGGACGAGCCGCCCGATCAGGTCTGGGCGCAGTTCAAGGAGCTGATCGCCGCCTACCAGGTGCCCGCGAAGGGCTATGTCGCGCGCCGCGCGCCGCACACATCCGACGAGCGTGGCGATTACGACCAGCTTGCGCGGTTCCGCGAATGGGAGATGACCGATCCCCCCGACGAGACGGGTGTGGGCCGGTGACCGCGCGCGATGCCGCCACACAGGCGCAGGTCGACGCCGCGCGCCCGGATCTGTCCACCTGGCTGTCTGCCAATGCCGGATCGGGCAAGACGCGCGTGCTGACCGACCGGGTGGCGCGGCTGCTTCTGGACGGGGTGAACCCGCAGCACATCCTGTGCCTGACCTACACCAAGGCCGCTGCGAGCGAGATGCAGAACCGGCTTTTCGCGCGGCTCGGGGGCTGGGCGATGCTGGGGGGTGCAGAGCTTCGGCATGCCTTGCGTCAGCTTGGGCATGAGGGCGCGATCGACGACGACACGCTGCGCCGCGCCCGCCGCCTGTTCGCGCAGGCGATCGAGACGCCGGGGGGGCTGCGCATCCAGACGATCCACTCGTTCTGCGCCGCGCTTCTGCGCCGCTTCCCGCTGGAGGCCGGTGTCACCCCGCAATTTGCCGAGATGGAGGATCGCACCGCGCGCCTCGTACGTGCCGAGATCGTCGAGGAATTGGCCGGCGGGCCGCAGGCGGGCGTGGTGCATGCGATTGCCCGGCATTACTCGGGCGAAAACCTCGACGGTCTGACATCAGAGATCGCCCGTCACAAGGCCGGCTTTGCGCAAGCCCCGAGCGAGGCCGATCTCGCCGCGCTGTTCGATCAGCCGGAGGGGCTGAGCATGTCGGGTATCGAGGCGCGGGTGTTTCTCGGCGATGAGCGGCGGCTTCTGGATGACCTGATCGCGGCGCTCAAGGCCGGGTCATCCAATGACGTCAAAGCGGCGGCGAAACTCGGCCGGATAGGTGCGCTGGACCAGAGCGCGCTCGGCATTCTCGAAGATGTGTTCCTCACCGGGGCCGGCGCGAAAGCGCCCTTCTCGGCCAAGATCGGCAGCTTCCCGACCAAGGCTACGCGCGAGGCGCTCGGCGATATGATCGACCGGATCGAGCAATGGATGGCCCGCGTTGAAGGCGCCCGCGCCGCGCGCCTCGCGCTTGCGGCGATGCAGAAAACCCGCGCACTGCACGATTTCGCGCAGGCCTTCCTGCCAAGCTATGAGCGCGCCAAGCAGTTGCGCGGCTGGCTGGATTTCGACGACCTGATCCTGCGCGCCCGCGATCTGCTGACCGATGGGCGCGTCGCGGCCTGGGTGCTCTACCGGCTGGATGGCGGTATCGACCATATCCTTGTCGATGAGGCGCAGGATACCAGCCCCGTGCAATGGCAGGTGATCGAGCGTCTGGCGCAGGAATTCACTGCTGGGCAGGGCGCACGCACGGATACCGCGCGCACGATCTTCGTGGTGGGCGACAAGAAACAGTCGATCTATTCGTTTCAGGGGGCCGATCCGCGAGAATTCGACCGGATGCAGCGCGATTTCGCCGAAAGGCTGTCGGCGACCGGCACGCCGCTGCAATCGCGGGTTCTGGCCTGGTCCTTTCGCTCGTCGCTTGCGATTCTGACCTGCGTCGATTGCTGTTTCGAGGACAGCGCGGAGAGCGGCTTTGCCCCCGAGGAACAGCACAAGGCCTTTTTCGACGCGCTGCCCGGCCGGGTGGATCTGTGGCCGGTGGTGGAAAAACCCGACACCGACGAGCCGCCCGCGTGGCACCAGCCCGTGGATATCCGCAGCGCCAGCGATCCGGCGATCCTGCTGGCGCGCCGTGTGGCGGCGGAAATGCGCGCGATGCTCGACCGGGGCGAGATGATCCCCGACACTGGCGCGCCGTCGGGCTTTCGCCCCGTGACGGCGGGGGATTTCCTGATCCTCGTGCGCCGCCGCTCGGCGCTTTTCCACGAGATCATCCGCGCCTGCAAAGCCGAAGGTCTGCCGATCGCCGGGGCCGACCGGCTCAAGGTCGGGGCGGAACTGGCGGTGCGCGATCTTGCAGCGCTTCTGGCGTTCCTGTCGACGCCGGAGGACGACCTGTCGCTGGCCACCGCGCTCAAATCGCCGCTTTTCGGCTGGTCCGAAGCCCAGCTTTACGACCTCGCGCAGGGCCGCGAGCAGCGTTATCTGTGGCAGGCGCTGCGCGGGCGGCGCGTGGATTTCCCCGACGAGATGGCGGTGATCGACGATCTTTTCAAACATGTCGATTACCTGCGCCCCTACGAGCTGATCGAGCGGATCCTCACCCGCCATGACGGGCGGCGCCGCCTGCTGGCCCGGCTGGGGCGCGAGGCCGAGGACGGGATCGACGCGCTGCTGTCGCAGGCGATGGCTTACGAGCAGCGTGCGGTCGACAGCCTGACCGGGTTTCTGGTCTGGATGGAGACCGACGATCTGGAAATCAAGCGCCAGATGGACAGCGCCGGCGACCGCATCCGCGTGATGACGGTGCACGGTGCCAAGGGGCTCGAATCGCCGGTCGTGATCCTGCCGGAAACCGGCACATGGCGCGCCGCACCTGCGCCGCAGATCGTGTCGGCCGGGGATGTGCCGCTCTGGACCGGTCCGTCCGCCGAAATGCCCGAGGTGATCGGAGCGGCTGTCGCATCGAGGCGCACCGCGCAGGAGGCCGAGCGCGACCGTCTGCTTTACGTCGCCATGACCCGCGCCGAGACCTGGCTGATCGTGGCCGCGCATGGTGATCCGGGCAAGCCGGGCACGACCTGGTACGACAAGATCCGGCGCGGGATGGACGGCGCGGGGGCCGTGACGCATGACTTTGCCGCGGGGCAGGGCCTGCGCCTGCAACACGGGAACTGGGCCGAGGCGCAGGCGCAGGCCGGGACGGCCGAGGCGTCCGAGACCCCCGCGCTGGACCCGGCCTTCATGCAGCCTGCGCCACATGTACCGCTGCGCGCCAAGACGCTGAGCCCGTCCGACCTTGGCGGGTCCAAGGCGCTGCCGGGCGAGGACGGGCTGGACGAGGACGCCGCCAAGCGCCGCGGGCGACAGGTGCACCGGCTGCTGGAGTTTCTGCCACAGGTGCCGCGCTCGGGCTGGCCCGCGACCGCCGCACGGCTGCTGGCAAACGGCCCGGATGCGGCCACCGGGGCGGAACTGGCGCTGTTGCTGGCCGAGGCCGAAAAGGTGCTCACCCGGCCCGGCCTCGCCCCGCTTTTCGATGCTGACGCGCTGACCGAGGTGTCGATCACCGCGGGTCTCGGGGCCGCGCGCCTGCATGGCACCATCGACCGGCTGATCGTCGCCCCGGATCACGTGCTCGCCGTCGATTTCAAGACCAACGCCATGGTGCCCGATGTCGTGCGCGACTGTCCCGATGGCCTGTTGCGCCAGATGGGGGCCTATGCGCATGCGCTCGGACAGCTTTATCCCGACCGGCGGATCGAGACGGCCATCCTCTGGACCCGCACCGCCACGCTGATGCGTCTGCCGCACGGATCCGTGACCGCGGCGCTCGAATCCGCCGGGATCGCTTGACGCGCCACGCCCGGCTCCATACTTACAGGTAAACCCGGATCGCAAGGAGAACCGACATGGCAACTGTTGCCGTAACCGACGCCACATTCGACGCCGAAGTGAAGAATTCCGATATCCCCGTCGTGGTGGATTTCTGGGCCGAATGGTGCGGCCCCTGCAAGCAGATCGGCCCCGCGCTCGAAGAACTGGCCAACGAGATGAACGGCAGGATCAAGGTCGCCAAGGTCGATGTCGACAGCAATCCGAACTCTGCGGCCTCGATGGGCATTCGAGGTATCCCGGCGCTGTTCATTTTCAAGAACGGCGAGGTCGTCTCGAACAAGACCGGTGCAGCCCCCAAGGCCGCGCTGCAAAGCTGGATCGAAGAAAGCATCTGATCCGCGACACCCGTCCTTCAGGGGGCTGCGTCGCACGCGGCCCCTTTTTTGTATCTTGGTGGTGCCGCACAGTCCCGAATCCGAACGGAGCCCGATCATGAGCGATTTTCCCGGTTGGCACGGCACCACGATCATTGCCGTGCGTCGTGGTGGCGAGGTTGTCGTCGCAGGGGACGGCCAGGTCAGCCTTGGCCAGACGGTGATCAAGGGCGGTGCCCGCAAGGTGCGCCGCCTCAGCCCCGGTGGCTATGACGTGGTGGCAGGTTTCGCCGGATCGACGGCGGATGCGTTCACCCTGCTGGAACGGCTGGAATCCAAGCTCGAGGCGACGCCGGGGCAGTTGCAACGCGCCTGTGTCGATCTGGCCAAGGATTGGCGCACAGACAAGTACCTGCAAAAGCTCGAGGCGATGCTGATCGTCACCGATGGCGATCAGCTTTACGTGATCACCGGGGCGGGCGACGTGCTGGAACCCGAGCATGACGTGGCGGCCATTGGATCGGGCGGTAATTTCGCGCTCGCCGCCGCGCGCGGCCTGTCGGACAAGACCGATCTTTCGGCCGAGGAGATCGCCCGCAAGGCGATGGCGATCGCCGCCGATATCTGCATTTACACCAACGGTAATCTCACCGTGGAGACGATCGGCAAAGCCTAGTCTGACTTCTGCATCGCATCCTTGTAGGCGCGCAACACCGCGTTCATGCGGGTTTGATAGCCTTTTCCCTGACTGCGAAAGAACTCGACGATATCTGCGTCAATCCGCAGGGAGATCAGCTTTTTCGGTTCCGGCTCGACCAAGCTGGCCTTGCTCCAGTCCACGTCGATTTCCTGCTCGCCGTCGTGATCGGGTGCGGCTTTCACGCGGTCCCAGTCAGTTTGGCTCTTCATCCTGCGTATCTCGTCGAGCGACATACGCGTCATATGCTTCTCGCTCATCGCGTCTTGCCTTTCGAACTGTGATGATCCGAATGGTCTCGTCGCGCATGGTGAACACGACGGCCAAGTAGGTTCCGTTTATGTAGCCGACCGCGATCTCGCGTATCTCGATATCGCTGCGACCGGGGAGACGGAGATGTTCGGTTTCGAAGATCTCTACAGCGTCAAGAAAATCCAGACCGTGCTTTTGCAGAGCAAGGCGTCGTTTGTCCTCGTTCCATTCGAACATTGGGGTGCTCCAGGTTTGTTGTTGTTCTCGTGTAATCGTCGAACATCTGTTTTCTCCCGAATGCCTGCGCAGGTGACCATTCGCTACGCAAGTGATGAAACATGGAATTGGTCACATTGCGATACATACACTTTGTAGCTACGAACATCAACCCCCTTCAATTCCGCGCCCGCACTGCGTATTTGTGCCCAAACCGCTAAAGGAACACTGAATGACCGACCTGACCCCGCGCGAGATCGTCTCGGAGCTCGACCGTTTCATCATCGGCCAGAAGGAGGCCAAGCGCGCGACCGCTGTCGCCCTGCGCAACCGCTGGCGGCGCAAGCAGCTCTCGGATGATCTGCGCGACGAGGTCTACCCCAAGAACATCCTGATGATCGGGCCCACGGGTGTGGGCAAGACCGAGATCAGCCGCCGTCTGGCCAAGCTGGCCCGCGCGCCCTTCATCAAGGTCGAGGCGACCAAGTTCACCGAGGTGGGCTATGTCGGCCGCGATGTCGAACAGATCATCCGCGATCTGGTGGACGGGGCCATCACCCAGACCCGCGACTGGATGCGCGAGGACGTCAAGGCCCGCGCCGAGGCCGCCGCCGAAGAGCGCGTGATCACCGCCATCGCCGGCGAGGATGCCCGTGAGGGCACGCGCGAGATGTTCCGCAAGAAGCTGCGCGACGGGCTGCTGGATGACACGATGATCGATATCGAGGTCTCCGACAGCTCCAACCCTCTGGGGATGATGGATGTGCCGGGCCAGCCCGGCAGCCAGATGGGGATGATGAATCTGGGCGATCTTTTCGGCAAGGCCCTTGGCGGGCGCACCACCACCAAACGCGTCAGCGTCGCCGACAGCCACGACTTGCTGATCGGCGAAGAGGCCGACAAGCTGCTGGATGACGAGGCGGTCACGCGCACGGCCCTCGAGTCGGTGGAGCAGAACGGCATCGTGTTTCTCGACGAGATCGACAAGGTCTGTGCCAAGTCCGACGCACGCGGCGGCGATGTCAGCCGCGAGGGCGTGCAGCGCGACCTGCTGCCGCTGATCGAGGGAACGACGGTCAGCACCAAGCATGGCGCGGTCAGGACCGATCATATCCTGTTCATCGCCTCGGGCGCGTTTCACACCGCCAAGCCGTCGGATCTGTTGCCGGAATTGCAGGGGCGTTTGCCGATCCGCGTCGAGCTGCGCGCGCTGACCGAGGCGGATTTCGTGCGCATCCTGACCGAGACCGACAACGCCCTCACCCGGCAATATACCGCGCTGATGGGCACCGAGCAGGTCACGGTGGATTTCACCGAGGACGGCATCGCGGCGCTGGCCCATATCGCCGCCGAGGTGAACCAGTCGGTCGAGAATATCGGCGCGCGGCGTCTTTACACCGTGATGGAGCGGGTGTTCGAGGAGCTGAGCTTTACCGCCCCCGACCGCGCCGGCGAAACGGTGACGGTGGATGCCGCTTTCGTTGACAAGAACCTCGGCGAATTGATGAAATCCGCCGATCTGAGCCGCTACGTGCTGTGATCACTTGGGATAGGGGGGCGTTCAGCCCCTCATGTCCAGCAACGCGCGCAGGATCACGCCCTCTTCATCGGTGGGGATCATCGCGGCGGTGACATGGCTGTCGGGGGTGGAAATCCGTGTCTCGTTCGCGGTGTTGGCCTCCTCATCCGGGACCAGACCCAGCCAGCCGAGCCCCGCCATCACCTTCGACCGGATCACCGGCGCGCGTTCGCCGATCCCGGCGGTGAAGATCAGCGCGTCGAGCCCGCCAAGGGTTGCTGTCAGCGCGCCGATCTGGCGCTGGATCATGTGCACGAAAAGCGCCACGGCCTCGGCGGCCTCGGGGGCGGAACTGCCCTGCAGGTCGCGCATGTCCGAACTGATGCCCGACACGCCCAACAGGCCGCTCTCCTTGCCGAGCAGCCGCTCCAGCGCGTCGGCGTCCATCCCCTTTTCGCGCATCAGGTGGATCAGCACGCCGGGGTCGATCTGGCCGCAGCGCGTGCCCATCATCAGCCCGTCCAGCGCGGTGAAGCCCATCGTGGTGTCCACGGATCGCCCGTCTCGCATGGCACAAAGGCTCGCCCCGCTGCCCAGATGCGCCACGATCACGCGGCCCTGCGCCATGGTCGTCCCCAGAACCTCGGGCAGGCGTCCGGCGATGTGATCGTAGGACAGGCCGTGAAACCCGTAACGCAGGATCCCCTCATCCGACAGCGCGCGCGGCAGCGCGAAAAGCTGCGCGTGGCGCGGGCGGCTGCGGTGAAAGGCGGTGTCGAAACAGGCGATCTGCGGGCAGTCCGGCCAGCGTGCGGCAACCGCCCGGATGCCCATGAGGTTGTAGGGCTGGTGGCCGGGTGCCAGCGGGCAGAGCGCATCAAGCCGCGCGAGTACGTCGTCGGTGACTCGCGCGGGCGCGTCGAAATCCTGCCCGCCATGCACGACGCGGTGCCCGGCCCCGAACAGATCCAGCGGCCCAAGACGGGCGTCGAGCGTCCCGAGAAGCCAGTCGATCAGCGCGCCCATGTCGCCATTGTTGTTCGCGTCGGGATGCAGCACCTGCTTCGTCTCGCCGTCGTGCAGCGTCAGGACGGGCGTGCGTCCCACACCCTCGATCGCGCCATGGGCGATGCGCCCTTGGCTGGCCGCGTCATGCAGCGCGAACTTGACACTGGACGAGCCGGTGTTGAGGATCAGCAGACCCCGCGACATCAAAGCGTCACCTTCGCTTGCGATGCCGCCAGAAGCCGCGCGAGCGCCGCAGAGGCCAGCCGCGCGGCGGCGCTGTCGGACCGGCTGGTCAGCATGATCGGCACGCGTGCGCCAAGCGCCACGCCCGCCGCCTCGGCATCGGCCAGATGGATGAGTTGCTTGGCGATCATGTTGCCGCTTTCAAGGTTCGGCGCGACCAGGATATCGGCAAGGCCCGCCACGTCGGATTTGATGCCCTTGGCCGCAACGGCCTCGGGCGAGATGGCATTATCAAAAGCCAGCGGCCCGTCCACCAGCCCGCCGGTGATCTGACCGCGATCGTGCATCTTGCAGATCGAGGCGGCCAGCAGCGTCGAGGGCAGCTTCGAGGTCACCGTCTCAACCGCCGACAGGATCGCGGCGCGCGGCGTCTCGACCCCGAGGGCGATGGCCAGATCGATCGCATTCTGCACGATATCGGCCAGCGTGGGAAGGTCCGGCGCGATGTTGATCGCGGCATCGGTGATGAAGAGCAGGCGTTCGTGATCCGGCACGTCGAGCGCGAAGACATGGCTGAGCCGGCGTTCGGTGCGCAGCCCCGCCGCTCGGTCGAGCACCGCCTCCAGCAACTCGTCGGTGTGCAGCTTGCCCTTCATCAGCGCCTCGGCCCGGCCCTCGCGGACCAGCGCCACCGCCGCCTCGGCGGCGCCATGGCTGTGGGCCGCGTCGACGATGCGGTCGGCGTCGAGGGTCACGCCGGCCTCGGAGGCCGTCGCCTCGATCTTCGCGCGCGGGCCGACCCAGAAGGGCGTGATCAGCCCCGCCTGTTCGGCCTGAATCGCGCCCAGCAGGCTGAGACTGTCGCAGGGATGCACCACCGCCGTGGGCATCGGGGGATGCTCGTGTGCCCGTTCGACCAGTGCATTGAAGCGCGCGCCGGGCTTGTGCATCCGCACCGTGGGCAGGGTGGTGACCGCGCGGCTGATCTTGTGGCGCGGCGCCAGCACCTCGGCCTGTCCTTCGATCACCACCGCGCCATGCTGGTTGCGGCACAGGCAGTCGAGCGTGACATGCCCGCTGTCGAGGTCGATTTCGGCCACGGTGACGCGCACGGTGATGCTGTCGCCGATCGCCACGGGGCGTTTGAAATGCAGTGACTGATCGGTATAGATCGTGCCCGGCCCCGGCAGGCGCGTGCCCAGCACCGCCGAAATCAGCGCCCCGCCCCACATGCCATGCGCCACGACATGGTGGAACTGCGTTTCGTCGGCATAGGCGGCATCGAGATGCGCGGGGTTCACATCGCCCGACATCACCGCGAAAAGCTCGATATCCTCCTGCGCCAGAACGCGGACCATCTCGGCGCTTTCGCCGATGCGCAGCTCGTCCAGCGTGCGGTTCTCGATCCGTTCGGGGGTGGTGTCGTTACATTCGGACATGACGCCCTCCGTCGATATAGGCAATGGTGCCGGTGACACCGGATGACCGGTCCGAGGCGAGATGCGCCGCGACATCGCCGACCTCGTCGATGGTGACCAGCCGCTTTGACGCCGCATGGTCGCGCGCGTCCTGCATCAGGCTGTCGAAGCCCTCGATCCCCGAGGCCGCGCGCGTGGCGATCGGGCCGGGCGACAGGACATTGGCGCGGATGCCCCGCGGCCCCAGCTCCGCCGCGACGTTCTGCGTGACCGATTCCAGCGCCGCCTTGACGGGCCCCATGATGTTGTAATGGTCCACCACCTTCTCGGCCCCGTAATAGCTGACCGTCAGCAGGCTGCCCCCGTCCCGCATCAACGGCTCGGCGCGGCGTACGAGGCGCAGGAACGAGTGGCACGAGATGTCCATCGCCTGCGCGAACCCGTCCGCCGAGCAATCGACGACACGCCCGTGCAGATCCTCCTTGGGGCAGTAGGCCACGGAATGCAGCAGAAAGTCCAGTCGGCCCCAGCGGCGGGCGATGGTGTCGAACACCGCGTCGATCTGATCCGACCGGGCCAGATCGAGCGGCATCAGTTCCGATGCGCCCACAGCCTCGGCCACCGGGCGCACATGCGGCAGCGCGCGGTCGTTCATGTAGGTCAGGGCAAGGGTGGACCCTTCGCGGGCGAACGCCCTCGCGCAGCCCGTCGCGATGGAGTGTTCATTGGCCACGCCGACCACGAGACCGATCCGGTTTTCCAGCATCATGGCGCGCCCTCACGTCTGAAAGACATAGTCGCCGGGCGCGTCGCATAGCGGCTTGTAGCCTGCATCCGGCCGGCCCGTCGGCGGCGGCGCCACGCGCGCGCCCGAGCGGGCCTTGAGCCACGCGCCCCAGCCTTGCCACCATGATCCGTCCTGCACGGGGGGGGCCGCGCGCCAGGCCTCGTGATCGAGGTAGTGTCCGGCATGTGGCGTCGTCGCCATGCGGTAGTGACGATGCCTGTGGCCCGGCTCGGAAATAATGCCGGCATTATGCCCGCCATTGGTCAGCACGAAGGTGATGTCGGCATCGGTCAGGTGGTGGATCTTGTAGACCGATGTCCATGGCGCGACGTGATCCTTTTCGGTGCCCACGGCGCAGATCGGCAGATCGTGATCGCTGAACGACACGGTCTTGCCGTCGATCCGGTATTTGCCATGCGACAGTTCGGGCGGGGTTTGCGGTGGCGCGGGATCGGGTGCGACCTTGGCGGAGACATCCGCGGCGGTGTTCATCAGGCCCTGCACGACGCTTGCGCCATTTGTCTCGCGGGCCCGGTTCAGCACCTCGGGGTTGAGATGCGGGAAATTCGTGGGCGACACCGTGTCGAGCGCCTGTCGCACCGCAAAGCTGAGCGCGGCTTCGTTGGCCTGCGACATGCCGCGCACCTCGGTCGTGGCGGCCTGCCACCAGTCCTCGGTCAGCAGGAAGCTGTCGCGCAGAACCGAAAACGGCGGCGTGTCCCAAAGCTCCGACGCGAAATGGCGGTCGTACTTGACCGGCAGGCTCGTGTCGGGTTCCAGCATGCGCGCCGCGACGATGCCCGGTGCGCTTAGCGCCTTTTCGGTCAGCATCGCCTGTTTTCCGGGGGCCGTGCCCAGATGCACCGCCCAGTCCGCCATCGCCGACCACAATGTGGACGGTGCCATTCCACCGGTCGTCTCGCCGGTGGCCATGCGCGCCATGCGGTCCGGAAAATCGGCATGTGCCGTGTGGATATCTGCGGATTGCGCCTGTGGCGTCATGGTCTACCTCGATGTCCTTGATCTCGACGAGGGTACCCTACAGATGTGACGACAATGATGCACGTGCAGAAAAACCTTTGCAGATGCAGAAAATCCATCTGCCTTCCGGCGTTTCTGCACGCATTCAGTGCAGTAGGCGGTCGCTGATGGTGGGCGTGTTCGGGCAACCGCCCGGTAGGGTGTTCAGCCCGCAACGCCCAGACCCATGCGGCGCAGGGTCCATATAGACAGATCGCGCAGGGCCGTTCTCGTGACCGCGTCGAGGCCCGCGACCACGGCTGCGGTTTCGGTGGACGGGATGGCGACCGTCGTCTCCACCGTGCGCGTGCCGAGGATGGTCGCGTCCTCTTCGCGCACAAGCCGTGCCGTCAGCCGGATCCGCGCCGTGACGGCCTCCCCGTCAGGCCCGATCTCGGCCTGAAAATCGGTCAGCTCGGAGATCAGCACGTAATCCGCCGACCCCGAAAGCGGACGTCGCCCGACATAGCGCAGCGCATTGGTATCGTTGAGGCTGCGCACCAGAATGGTCTGCATCATGACAGGCGCGGTATCGACCCAGCGGGCCCCGGGAAGATACGCCGTCTGCAAGGGTCCGGGCCGGATCATGATCCTGTCGGTATCAAGCGCGCCGCTCGCGACCGGGGTTTCGATCACCAGATGGCGCTGCAGGCTGCCCTGCACGCCGAGGGGGTCGGACGGCGCGCGCAGTTCGTACGCCTCCAGCGGCCGTGTGGCATCGCTGATCGACGTGATCGCGGCACAGCCCCCGAGCATGAGGGCGGCCATCATCACCAACACGGGGCGCATCAGGGTCATCTTCGGAACTCCGGTGATTGACGATTGAGAAAGAACCGCGCGGGATCACGCTCGATCTGCCGCGCGAGCCGCTCCAGATTGGCGATGAGATCGCGGGTTTCGCGCGCCAGTCGGGTATATTGCGGCAGACCCGACGCGGCGAATTCCCGCACCGAGGCGCCGGACTCGGCGACCACCTGTCCGATCTCGTCGAACGCGCGGTTGGCGGTTTCGGCGACACCGCGCAGATCGGCGGTGATGCTGGGAATGTCGTCGGAGACCTGCGCGATGGCCTCCTCGATGCGCTGCATGACGCGGCGCAAATCGCCGGTGATCGCATCCACGTCCTCGGTCAGAACGCGGTCGGCGCTGGAAAAGGCGCGTTCGGCGGCATTCAGGCTGCGCTCGCCGGTGACCAGCGCCTGATCGATCGCCGCAAGCGTCTGGTTGGCAGTCGCGAAGGTTTCGGTGACCTGGTCCAACGCCGAGGATGCGTCATCCGCCAGCCCGTCGATCCGGCCGGTGGCGTCCGACAGGTTGGCACCGACCTCGGCGGTGACGCGGTTCACCGTTTCGGTCGCGCCGCGGATATCCGACACGATCGCCGGCAGGTCGGTCTCTGCCACGCTGCCCACGGCGGCGACCGCGCGGTCGGCATTCTCGATCATCGCCCGCGTCTCGGCCACCAGCGCGCCGCCGTCGGTGGTGATCAGATCGTCGAACGACACCGCGGCGGTGTCGATGGTATCCAGCGTGCCGACAAGCCTGTCGATGGCCGCTTCGGTGGACTGCAGCGTCCCTTCGGCCTCGGTCAGTCGCTGCGTGGCGGCGCTGCCGGCGGCGGAAAACTCGCCGATCATGCCGCGCGCATCGGTCACGAGGCCTTCGGTCTGTTCGCGCAGGAACAGCGTCGTCGCTGTCAGATCCTGCGAGATCGCCTGCAATTCGCCGGTCATGAACAGCTCTGCGGCATCAAGCGCGCCGCGCCCGCTTTGCAGGGCATCATCGGCCACGTCGAGCGATGTCTCGATCCGGCCCGACAGCGAGGTCAGCGCCTCCAGCGTCGTGTCGAGATTGCCCAATGTGCCCTCCACGGCCGTGACCACCGGATTTAACTGTCCGGTGAAGGCCGCGATATCGTCGGTCGCGGTGGCAATCGTGCGGCTGACACCCGAAAATTCCGACAGGGCCGCCTCGATTTCGCTGGAGGCTTCCGCGAGATTGTCGAGGATCTGCTGAACCTTCTGCTGGTTCTCCTCGTTGAGCAACTGGCCGACATTCTCCATCACGTTGACGGCCTCTTCGATGATGCGCGGGGCGTCCTCGGTCAGGCTTTGCAGCACCGAGCGGCCGGCCTCGATTTCCGGAATTCCGGCCTGTTCCTCCATCAATAGAGGCGATTCCGCGTCGCCCGAGGTGATGCCGACATAGGACACGCCCGTCACCCCCATGGATTCGATGGTGGCGACGCTGTCGGTCCGCACCGGGGTGTCGCCCTGAACCTCGAGACGGACCATCACCGTCCCGTCGAGGTCCGGCGACAACCGCACATCGACGACCTGACCGACGGGAAGCCCGGAAAAGCGCACCTCGGAGGCGCGCGACAGACCCGACACGGACGAGAACCGCACATCGTAATAATCGAACTGGCGGTCAAGCTCGAACTGGGCGAACCACAGCAGGAAGGCCAGGACCCCGAGGAACCCCGCCAGGGCGAACGCTCCGATCAAGACGTAATTTGCACGCGTTTCCATCGCTTCAGTCGGTCCTGTCCTTGGCGTCCATCGCGGCGCGGGCGCGGGGGCCGTGGAAATACTCATGCACCCACGGGTGATCGACGTCCAGCATCTCGGACATTGTGCCGGTGACCAGCACGCGTTTTTCGGCAATCACTGCAATCCTGTCACAGGTTGCGTGCAGCGTATCAAGGTCATGGGTGACAAGGAACACCGTCAGCCCGAGTTGCTGGGATAACCCCCGGATCAGGGTGTCGAACTCCGACGCGCCGATGGGATCGAGGCCCGCGGTCGGCTCGTCGAGAAAGACGATCTCGGGATCGAGCGCCAGCGCCCGCGCCAGCCCGGCGCGTTTGCGCATCCCGCCCGACAGCTCGGACGGGTAGTTGTCGCCGGCAATCCAGGGCAGACCCGACATCGAGATCTTGAGATCGGCAAGCGCGTGGCGCAGATCCGGCGTGAGATCGGATATCACCCGCAGCGGCACCTCGACATTTTCGCGCACGGTGAGCGACGAGAACAGCGCGCCATCCTGAAACATCACGCCGTTGCGGCTGTCGATGGCGATCCGCGTCTCTTCATCCGCCGAAAGCGCGTCGATGCCGAACATGCGGATGCTGCCCGCCGATGGCCTCAGCAGCCCCACGATACTGCGCAACAGCACCGATTTGCCGGTGCCGGATCCGCCGACCACGCCCAGAACCTCGCCGCGCCAGACATCGAGATCGAGGTTGTCATGCACGATGTTGCTGCCGAACTGGTTGCGCAGGCCCCGCACCGAGATGATCGGCTCGCGGTCCATCACACCCCCAACTGCGCGAAAAAGATCGAAAACAGCGCATCCGCGACGATCACCGCGAAGATCGCCGTGACCACCGCGCTGGATGTCATCCGCCCCAGGGATTCGGCGTTGCTGCCAACCTTCATGCCCGCATGGCAGCCCACGACCCCGATGATCAGCGCAAACACCGGCGCCTTGACCATGCCGACCATCACATGGCTGATATCGGTGCCCTCGATCAACCGGGTGCGAAACATCGCCGGCGAAATGCCCAGTTCCACCCAGGACATGATCGCGCCACCCAGGAGCCCGGTGATGTTGGCGATCAGCCCCAGAATGGGCAGCATCAGAAACAGCGCGAGGATGCGCGGCACGAAAAGCGCCATCGCCGGGTCGATGCCGAGGGTGCGCATGGCGTCGATCTCCTCGCGCATCTTCATCGACCCGATGGCGGCGGTAAAGGCCGAGGCCGTCCGCCCCGCGACGATGATCGCGGTCAGCAGGATGCCCAGCTCGCGCAGGATCGAGATCGCGATCAGGTCAACGACAAACACCTCGGCGCCGAACTGACGCAGTTGCGCCGAGCCCTGAAAGGCCAGCACGACCCCGATCAGGAACGCCATCAGGGCGACGATGGGCACCGCGCGCAGCCCCACCTCCTGACAGTGATGCACCAGCGCGGTGAGGCGAAACTCGCGCGGATGGATGAAGGCCCGCCCCAGACGGGCGAGGAACAGCCCCAGATAGCCGCAAAGCTCCATCGCGAACACGCCGCCCGAGGCGACCGCGCGCCCCACATTTTCCAGCCGGTCGGTCCATGTCGGGGGCGTCACTTTCCGGTCGGGGATTTTTGGAAGTGCTGCGGTGACCGTCTTCAGCAGATCGGTATGCGTTGGATTGGCCCCGTGCGTTTCGGTGTGACACCCCGCATCCCGTATCCGCTTTTGCAGCGTGGCGATGGCCCAAGCCCCGGCAGTGTCCAGCCGGTCGATCCCCGACATCCCGATGCGGGTGTCCTTCGCTGTCAGCGCTTCGAGTTGCGGATGCAGCCGCGCCAGCGTTTGCGCCGTCAGGACGCCCGACAGTGTCAGGTCACGCCCGTCGTCATGTTCGGTGGTTTGCACATCCGCTGAGACTGATCCGGTGTCAGGCATTTACCCTCGATGGTCCTCGGCGGACGAAATTTGACGCAGTCTGCCGATTTCAGCGGGGAAAAACAAGAGGATCAGGATCGCGGGCCTTACGCCCTGTCCGGCGCTGCGGCGGGGCGTCTCAATCCTTGCCTCGGTCCGGTTCCGTCCGCGTCAGGGGGCCAGCCACTGACCCGCCCAGTCGTCGTCGCGGATGAACCTCGCACGGCGGTGATCGGGGCCGAGATGCACCGCGTCTATGGCCTGAACCGACAGGCGCAGCACGGCGAACGCGTCCGGGTCGGGCGACTTGGCATAGGCAAGTGCGTCCTCGATCGGCTGGCCGGGCGCGGGTGTGCTGCCATAGGCCAGACGCGACGCCTCGGGCACCCGGTCCCAGATATCCGTGACGTCGGTGCCCGACAGGATCTCGACCTCGGCGTCGATCCGGATTTGCAGATGCAGCGCGGCATCCCAGACATGCAGTGCCGCGCGGGGATCGGCGCGCAGTTCCGCGACCTTGGCCGAGTGAAGATCGGTATGGATATCGAGCGTTGCCGCCCATTTCTCGGCGGCGCGCAACACGACCGTGCGGGCCTGCGGCAGGCCATCCTTGCCGATGGTCGCAAGGGTCGGGTGCCGCGCCGCGGCGTGGCGGTCATGGACGCCGCGCGACAGGCGCGTCCAGATCTGGGCGTGAAGCGCCGCCAGATCGGCGGCCCATGGGTGTGGATCACGGCTCATGCGTGACCTTTCTGCATGCTTGGCGGACAGATCCGGCAGGTGGTCCGAAAAACTTCGGTCACGCCCGGGTTACAGCGCGGCCGGATCGGACGCTTTCGGGTCGGACGGGGATGCGGGCGGGACATCGTCGAGATCGGTCATGCCGTTGCGCTGACGCTGCACCCCGCGCTGGACGACCTGCGCCACGGTGCAGGCCGCGAGGGCCGCCGTCACGCCGAGCACCACGCCGCCGGCCGTGTGGATTGCCGCATTCGTTGCCAGTCTGAGGATCATTTCCGGTCCTCCATAGCCATGGCCCCATGCGCGGCGAGTGCAAGCCCCGCGCCGAGCGTCAGCCCGATGGCAACCCCTGTGAGCGTCGCCTTTGTGGCAACAGCCGTACTGATCAATCCCATGAAGATCTCCTTTCAGTTTCACATCGTGCGAAATAGGCCGATGTGTCACCGGGTCGAGACGGGACGAACGCACCCACCGACCCGTGATCGGTCGTTGCACAGGCGACCGCGCCAATCCTTTTGATCACATGCCCGAATAGAAGGCGTGCGCCGACCGGATCGATGTTTTTCAGCGGTGCGTTTGAACGTCGCGTTGACGGATCCACCCTGGCTTGTCGTAAATGACGCATGATGTGGCGCTGCAGCGTGGGCGGCAGAGGGTCGACGCGTGCAAAGCGACGCCCAGGGCGGAGTGACTTCAGTTCGGGAAAGGACCCGTCATGATCAAAACATTGGGCGGGGTCTGGGCGCTTCTGCTCGGGGTCGTTCTCATCATGCTGGGCAACGGCATGCATTTCACTCTGATCGGCCTTCGCGGCGGGATCGAGGCGTTTTCGGCTGCGGAGTTGGCCATCGTCACCTCCGGCTATTTCCTCGGCTTTCTGTCGGGCGCGCGCATATCGCCGATCATGATCCGGCGTGTGGGCCATCTGCGGGTCTTCGCGGCACTTGGCAGTTTCATGTCGGCGAGCCTGATCGCCTTTCCTCTGCTGACCGAGCCATGGGCCTGGACATTGCTGCGGATCCTGATCGGGTTTTGCATGTCGGGCATCTATGTCGTCGCCGAAAGCTGGCTCAACGCGGCGTCCACCAACGAGAATCGCGGCAAGGTGCTGTCGGCCTACATGATCGCGCAGACGCTTGGGATCATCGGGGCGCAGGGATTGTTGACGTTGGGCGATGCCGCCACATCCGTCCTGTTCATCGGGGCGTCGATCCTCGTGTCGATCTCGTTCGCGCCGATTCTGCTTTCGGCCACGCCGGTGCCCGCGATCGACGTTGCCCGCCCCATGTCGCTGCTCAAGCTCTTCAGGGGCTCGCCGCTGGGGACGGTGGGGATATTCCTTCTGGGCAGCATCTATGCGACGCAATCGGGGGTGGGGGCCGTGTTCGGCAGCCAGATCGACCTGACGGCGACGCAGATCGCGCTGTTCGTCGCCATGCTGTTTGCCGGGGCGCTCCTGATGCAATACCCGATCGGCTTTCTGTCGGACCGGATGGACCGGCGCAAGCTCATCTTCGGGGCGGCGCTGCTCGGGGCGACGTCCTGCGGGATGGGATTCTTGACCCAAGGGCGGCTTCTGCCGTTCATGGCCGATCAGGGCCTGTGGCCGCTGATGGCCGCGGCTTTTTTCGCCGGTGGCGTGACGACGCCGCTTTATGCGCTGTTTCTGGCCTATACCAACGACACGCTCTCGGCCGAGGAAATGCCGGCGGCGTCCGGGGGGCTGGTCTTCACCTTCGGCCTCGGTGCGATCCTCGGGCCGCTCGCCACCGGCACGGCGATGGAGCGTCTTGGCCCGTTCGCGTTCTGGCTGGTGCTTGGTGGAACCTTCGGTGCGATCGCCCTCTACGCGCTTTACCGCATGACGCAGCGCCCCACCGCGCCGGTGAGCGAGACGGACAGGTACCTTGGCGTCGTGCCCACAAGCTCCGTTGTGGCCGTAGAGGCAGCCGGTGCCTGGGCCGAGGCAGAGGCCGCGGCAGAGGACGAAGCCGAGGCAGAGGCCGAACGCGTCGCGGAAAAAGCGTCGTAAGTGGTCGCATGCCGCACCGCACGAGGGCCGGTTCAAGGAGAGCGCGCGCGCAGGGTCCAGCCCGGCGGGCGACGGCCACACGCGACGCCGGGCCGGTGTGCTGACGCGATCAATCGAAAACTGGTCGTAGAACACCGCATTGACCTGCCGCCGCTGCACTACAGTCTCTCGCACAGGACCGGCTGATCCGGCCGGTTGCGGACAACGCGTGCAGAGGATTTGGCACAGGAATGAAAAGATCGGGCCTTGACGCGACGGATATCCGTATCCTGAGTGCCGTGCAAAAGCACGGTCAGTTGAGCAAGACCAGATTGGCCGAGATCGTCAACCTGTCGCCGACGCCGTGCTGGGCCCGTCTCGACCGGTTGAAGGCGGCGGGGTTCATCCGTGGCTACCATGCCGAGATCGCACTCGAGCGGATCGTCGATTTCACCCGCGTGATCATCACGCTTTCGCTGACCCATCACCGCAGGGCCGATTTCGACAAATTCGAAGCCTACATCGTGCATGTCGACGAGATCACCGATTGTGTCGCCACCGGCGGCGGCATGGATTACGTGATCACCATTCTCGTGCGCAGCATCGCCGCATTCGAGATCCTGATGGCCAGTTTGCTGGATGCCGATATCGGCATCGATCGGTACGTGACATATTTCACGACGCGGATCGTCAAGGCCGCCCATCCCGACCTTGCGAAACTGTCCACCCCGTCCCGCGACTGACCGGTGTCCCTCCAAACAGTCCGATGCGTGCAGATCGCCGGGATATGCCGCGGCGATTTGTCCGCGACTGACCGCACAGGCTGCCGGTGGTCCGTAAAACAGTCTGTTCGGACTGCGCGATGCCCGGATTCGGACCGAAGTTAACGCAACGACATGTTACATAATATCCAAGTTGACACCACGTCGCGGTAGGGAGAGCCGCGTTTCATCATTGGGGGGAATTCCATGGCACACTCAAACGACTTCGGGTTCGGCACGCAGATACGCAGGTCCCCTTATTTCGATGCGACCGTCCGCTGGGGCGCGCAGGGTTTTTCGGTCTACAACCACATGTATATCCCGCGCGATTTCGGCGATCCGGAACAGAATTTCTGGAACCTGATCAATGATGCGATCCTGTGCGACGTGGGTGTCGAGCGGCAGGTCGAGATCACCGGGCCGGATGCCGCGCGGTTCACCCAGATGCTGACCCCGCGCGATCTGTCGAACATGGCTGTCGGGCAATGCAAATACGTCCTGATCACCAACGCCCAGGGCGGGATTCTGAACGATCCGATCTGTCTGCGCCTTGCCGAAAACCACTTCTGGCTGTCGCTGGCCGACAGCGACATCCTGCTCTGGGCGCAGGGGGTTGCGGTGCATTCGGGGCTCGATGTCACGATCCGCGAACCGGATGTCTCGCCGCTGCAGTTGCAGGGGCCGAAATCGGGCGAGATCATGCGCGCGCTCTTTGGCGACAGTATCATGGATCTGCGCTATTTCTGGCTGCGCGAGTTGGAGCTGGACGGCATTCCGCTGATCGTGTCGCGCACCGGATGGTCCAGCGAACTGGGCTATGAGATCTACCTGCGCGACGCCGCCTGGGGCGACGCGCTGTGGGAGCGTATAATGGCGGCGGGTCTGCCGTTCGGCCTGAAACCCGGTCACACGTCGACCATCCGCCGGATCGAAGGGGGCATGCTATCCTATCACGCGGATGCCGATATCGACACCAACCCGTTCGAACTGGGTCTGGGCCGTCTGCTCAACCTGGACATGGAGGCGGATTTCATCGGCAAGTTCGCGCTGCAGCGCATCCGCGACACCGGCGTCGCGCGCAAGCAGGTCGGTCTTGTCATCGGGGGCGAGCCTCTCAATGGTCCGAACACCCGGTTCTGGCAGCTCACCCATCAGGGCGACTTCGTGGGCAAGGTCACGTCCGCCGTCTACTCGCCCCGGCTGCAGCAAAATATCGCGCTGGCCATGGTCTCGGCCGAGCATGCCGGGCTTGGCACCAATTTCGAGGTGTTCACGCATGCCGGTCGCGCAAGTGCCATCGTGGTGGACAAGCCGTTCTTTGACCCCAAGAAACAACTTGCGGTGGCCTGAGCGCCGGCGGCCCTGATACCCTGACAATAAAAAAACGCGACCGTGGGTATCACGGTCGCGTTTTTTCGTGTGGATGTGGACGGTCTCTCAGCCGCGGTTCGCGCGCAGGCGTTGCGCGGCACCGTCTTTCGACAGCGCCGACTTGGGCGCGTCGCTGCCTTTCAGTTTTTCAAGACTGCGGATGCTGAGATACGCGAACGCCATGACCGACCCAAGAGTGCCAATCGCCAGAATTCCGATGAGTTCCATGTGAACCTCCTTTTGTTGTGCACGCATTACGCCGCGATGCAGCGACTGGATGAGTCTTCATGAAAAAAACTGCGAAATACCAGTGGTTTGTATGCAGCCGGATACTGCGGGCCGGTCACTGCGCGATCACGATCACCATCATCCAGAACACCAGAATGCCGATCCAGCCGAATTGCGCCGCAAAAAATCCCGCCAGAATAAGGCACAATAACACCCCGCCCGTGATGGCCGCTTGCTGCCCGGCGGGTCGCGCGGCCAGTGCATCATCCACCTCGCGCAGGCTTCGGCCCGGCCACAGACCGGCAATCAGCGTCGCCGCGACCCGCCGAGAAAGCGTCCCGCCCCTGACCAGCACCTGCATGACCACCTGTGGCATGTAATCCCCGCCTCCCCTATGCACCGCGCAGACTAATCGCGGCGCGCGATCGGGGCAACTGCGTCGAATGCCGGCGTCCTGCCCGGATACCGGGCAGCGACGGATCCTCGCCGGACACCGCCGTGCCCCCCTGCATGTTTTTATCCGCAGTTGCATGATTTATACTGAGAGTGAAATAGCGCCTGTCCTACGACGCATGTCAGGCGCTGGTGTTGCAGGAGAGGGCACGCAGGATGGCACAATCCGGAAAAGCCGACGCAAACCCCGCCTTGCGGCAGGATCCGCACCGAATCCGCGACGAGCGCGAAAAGGTGCTGGAGGTGGCGATCGGCCGGGAGGTGCGCGCCTTTCGGCGGCAGAAGGGCATCACGGTGGCCGAACTGGCCGAACGGACCGGCCTGTCGATCGGAATGCTGTCCAAGATCGAGAACGGCAACACATCGCCGTCGCTGACGACATTGCAGACGTTGTCAAACGCGCTCAGCGTGCCGTTGACATCGTTTTTCCAACGCTTCGAGGAACATCGCGAGGCGGTGCACACCCCCTCGGGTGAGGGGGTCGAGATCGAGCGGGCCGGCACCCGGGCCGGGCATCAATACAACCTTCTGGGACATATCGGATCGAATGCCAGCGGCGTGACGGTGGAGCCGTATCTGATCACGCTGTCCTACGCGTCCGACATCTTTCCGACGTTTCAGCATGGCGGGATCGAGACGATCTACATGCTGGAGGGGGAACTTTTGTACCGTCACGCCGACCAATTGTACCATTTGCGCCCGGGCGACACGCTGTTTTTCGACGCGGATGCCCCGCATGGCCCCGAGGGGCTGGAACGGCTGCCCGCCCGCTACCTGTCGATCATCGCCTACCCGCAGACTGCCTGAAATACGGGCACGCCGCCGGGGCGCCACCGGTAAAATGTTTCAACAAGGGAATATTTAATTCCCTTCAGTTGATATCCCGAGGCGTTGCTGCTAGCGATCAGACCGTAGAGAAACCGAAAGGGGCACCCATGTGCGGGATCGTCGGACTGTTCCTGAAAGACAAGGCGCTGGAGCCGCAGCTCGGCGCGCTGCTGACCGACATGCTGGAGACCATGACCGATCGCGGCCCCGACAGCGCCGGAATCGCGATCTATGGCGCGGGGCAGGGCGGCACCGCCAAGATGACCGTGCAATCGGGCCGCCCGGAGGCCGATTTCGCCAGCCTCGCCGAGGATCTGAGCGCCGCGCTGAAGACGGACGTGACGGTGCGCGCGGTCGACACGCATGCCGTGCTGCACCTGCCCGCCGATCTGACCGGGGCGGCGCGCACCGCGCTGGCCGATCTGCGCCCCGGCCTGCGCGTGATGAGCGACGGCGAACGCATCGAGATCTTCAAGGAGGTCGGGCTGCCAAAAGACGTCGTCGCGCGCTTCGATCTTGCCACCATGTCCGGCAGTCACGGCATCGGCCATACCCGCATGGCCACCGAATCGGCGGTGACGACGCATGGCGCGCATCCCTATTCCACCGGGGCCGATCAGTGCCTTGTGCATAACGGGTCGCTGTCCAATCACAACAACCTGCGCCGCAAGCTGCGCGCCGCCGGCATGCGCATCGACAGCGAGAACGACACAGAGGTCGGTGCGGCCTATCTCAGCTGGCGCATGCGCGAGGGGGCCTCGCTCGGCGCGGCACTGGATAGCGCGCTGACCGATCTCGACGGATTCTTCACCTTCGTCGTCGGCACGCGTGACGGCTTTGGCGTGGTGCGTGACCCGATCGCCTGCAAGCCCGCGGTGATGGCCGAAACCGATCGCTATGTCGCCTTCGGATCCGAATACCGTGCGCTGGTGGGCCTGCCGGATATCGAGGCGGCCCGTGTCTGGGAACCCGAACCCGCCACCGTCTATTTCTGGAGCCACTGAGTCATGCAGACGATCGATCTGGCAAGCCAGCCCCTGCGCGAGATGAACGCCACGCTTCAGGCGCAGACGGATCAGACCAACGCCACCCAGTGGGAGGTGCTGAACCCGCGCGGCGCGCATGCCATCGCCGTGGGGCTCGACGCGCCCATCGACGTGACGGTGCGCGGCGTGACGGGCTATTACTGCGGCGGGATGAACAAGCAGGCCCGCCTGCACGTCGCGGGCTCCGTCGGGCCGGGGGTCGCGGAAAACATGATGTCGGGCAGCGTGATCGTGGATGGCGATGCCAGCCAGTATGCCGGGGCCACAGGGCGCGGCGGGCTGCTGGTGATCCGGGGCAATGCCTCCAGCCGCTGCGGGATCTCGATGAAGGGCATCGATATCGTGGTCGGGGGCAATGTCGGCCACATGTCGGCCTTCATGGGCCAAGCGGGCAATCTGGTGGTCTGCGGCGATGCGGGCGATGCCCTGGGCGATTCGATCTACGAGGCGCGGCTTTTCGTGCGCGGGTCGGTCAAAAGCCTCGGCGCCGACTGCATCGAAAAGGAGATGCGTGCCGAACATCTCGACATCCTGCGCGATCTTCTGGCGCGCGCGGGCTGTGATGCGGCCCCCGAAGAGTTCCGGCGCTATGGTTCGGCCCGCAAGCTGTATAATTTCGACATCGACAATGCCGACGCGTATTGAGCGAGGATGAGACCATGAAAGACGACCCCCGGCATCCCCCGCGCACGGTACCGATCCAGTCCGCGACCTTCACCAACCCGGTCAATGCCGAGATCCGGCGCGCCGCGGCGACGGGCATCTATGACATTCGCGGCGGCGGGGCCAAGCGGCGCGTGCCGCATTTCGATGACCTGCTGTTTCTGGGCGCATCGGTCAGCCGCTACCCGCTGGAAGGCTACCGCGAGACCTGCGACACCCGTGTCACACTGGGCACACGACATGCCAAAAACCCGGTGGAACTCGACATTCCCATCGTTATCGCCGGGATGAGCTTTGGCGCGCTCTCGGCGCAGGCCAAGGAAGCACTGGGGCGTGGGGCCACGGCGGCCGGCACCTCGACCACCACCGGCGATGGCGGGATGACGGAAGAAGAACGGCATCACTCGACCAAGCTGGTCTATCAATACCTGCCCTCGCGCTACGGCATGAACCCCCACGATCTGCGCCGCGCCGATGCGATCGAGATCGTCGTGGGGCAGGGCGCGAAACCGGGCGGTGGTGGCATGTTGCTGGGTCAGAAGATTTCCGACCGCGTGGCCGAGATGCGCACGCTGCCCAAGGGGATCGACCAGCGTTCGGCCTGTCGTCACCCGGACTGGACAGGCCCCGACGATCTGGAGATCAAGATCCTGGAACTGCGCGAGATCACGGGCTGGCGTGTGCCGATCCACGTCAAGGTCGGCGGCACGCGGCCCTATTACGACACGGCGCTCGCGGTGAAGGCCGGGGCGGATGTCGTGGTGATGGACGGCATGCAGGGCGGTACGGCGGCCACGCAGGACGTGTTCATCGAGAATGTCGGCCTGCCGACGCTGGCCTGCATCCGCCCGGCGGTGCGTGCCCTGCAGGACCTCGGGATGCACCGCGAGGTGCAGCTTGTGATCTCGGGCGGCATCCGAAGCGGCGCCGATGTGGCCAAGGCGCTGGCACTGGGGGCCGATGCGGTGGCCATCGGCACCGCCGCGCTGATCGCCCTTGGCGATAATGATCCGAAATACGAGGCCGAGTACAACGAACTGGGCACCACCGCCGGGGCCTATGACGACTGGCACGAGGGCCGCGATCCGGCGGGGATCACCACGCAGGACCCCGAGCTTGCCGCGCGGCTGGATCCGGTTGCGGCGGGGCGGCGGCTGCGCAATTATCTCAAAGTCATGACGCTGGAGGCGCAGACCATCGCGCGCGCCTGCGGCCACAACCATCTGCACAATCTCGAACCGGAGGATCTGTGCGCCCTGACGATGGAGGCGGCGGCGATGGCCCAGATCCCGCTGGCCGGTACCGACTGGTATCCGGGCAAGCCCGGCACCGGCTACTGATACCAAACGCGCGGGCCGGCAATCGCCGGCCCGTGTGTATATTGAAAAGACCACAAGACAGGGGACAGACGCATGACACTGGATCTGGCGGGTTTCGCGCGGGACCGAGGAATAAAGTATTTCATGATTTCCTTCACCGATCTTTTCGGCGGTCAGCGCGCCAAGCTGGTGCCGGCGCAGGCGATTGCCGACATGCAGGTCGAGGGCGCGGGATTTGCCGGTTTCGCCACATGGCTCGACATGACGCCGGCCCATCCCGACATGCTGGCCGTGCCGGACCCGGCCTCGGTCATTCAACTGCCGTGGAAGCCCGAGGTCGCCTGGGTCGCGGCCAATTGCATGATGGAGGATGCCCCCGTCGCGCAAGCCCCGCGCAACGTGTTGCGCCGTCTGATCGCCGAGGCTGCCGCCGAGGGCCTGCACGTCAAGACCGGCGTTGAGGCCGAGTATTTCTTGCTGACGCCCTCGGGCGACGCGATCTCGGACCCGTTCGATACCGCCGAAAAGCCCTGCTACGACCAGCAGGCGGTGATGCGCCGCTATGACGTGGTGCGCGAGATCTGCGACTACATGCTGGACATGGGCTGGGGTCCCTACCAGACCGACCACGAGGACGCCAATGGCCAGTTCGAGATGAACTGGGCCTTCGACGACATCCTCGCCACCGCCGACAAGCACAGTTTTTTCAAGTTCATGGTGAAATCCGTCGCCGAGGCGCACGGGCTGCGCGCGACCTTCATGCCCAAGCCCATCGAGGGGCTGACCGGCAATGGCTGTCATGTGCATATCTCGCTCTGGGACGCGCCGGGCGAGGCGGCGCGCACCAATGTCTTTGCAACCGACAAGGGCACCGGCGACACCGGCGAGCTTGGCCTGTCGGACAAGGGGCGCGCGTTCCTCGGCGGGATCATGAAACATGCAACCGCGCTGGCCGCCATCACCAACCCGACGGTGAACAGCTACAAGCGGGTCAACGCGCCGCGCACTGTGTCGGGCGCGACATGGGCACCCAATTCGGTGACATGGACGGGCAACAACCGCACCCACATGGTGCGCGTGCCGGGGCCGGGCCGGTTCGAGCTGCGGCTGCCCGATGGCGCGGCGAACCCGTATTTGTTGCAGGCGGTGATCGTCGCCGCGGGGCTCGGCGGTCTGCGCACGGATGCCGATCCCGGGCCGCGCCGTGATATCGACATGTATGCCGAGGGCCATACCATCACCGATGCGCCACGGCTGCCGCTGAACATGCTCGACGCGCTGCGCGCCTACGAGGCCGATCCGGACCTGATGAGCGCCATGGGCGAGGAGTTTTCACGCTCCTACCTCAAGCTCAAGCACAGCGAGTGGGATTCCTTCGTGTCGCATTTCAGCCGCTGGGAAAAAGAGCATACGCTGGATATCTGAAACCTGCCAAATCACACGCGCCCATAAAATGTGCAGCAGCCGCCTCAAAGCGCCGGACTCTCGCGGCGGCAAGGTAGGGGGGGTTGAACTTTAACTTCGACTGGGCTAAGCATCCGCCATGGGAAGACACCCAAAATGTACGTCGTTTGACGACATGTCGGATAATAAGGTCGACTTGCCCTTATCTTGACGCGTCGTGTCGGGTCTAATGTCGCGACACTCGTGACGGAATTCATACCCCCAACACGAGAGAATTCGGCAAATGACGGGAAAACAGAGAGGAAATGACCATGAAAAAGCTATCCCTATATCTTGCGGCCAGCGCGCTGGCGGCTCCGATGGCGGCGCATGCACAATCCGATGCATGCGGAGACGTTTCGATCACCAAAATGAATTGGGCCTCGGCGCAGGTTGTCACCAGCGTCGCGTCCTTCATCATGGAACAGGGCTATGGCTGTAATGTCAGCGTGGTGCAGTCCGATACCGTGCCGGCCATCACGTCTGTCGCCGAAAACGGCGAGCCTGACATCGTGACCGAGCTTTGGCTGAACTCGACCGGTGACGCGTATGACCAGCTCAAGTCGCAGGGCAAGGTCGTCGAGGCCGGACCCGTGCTTGATCCCGGCGGTGTCGAAGGCTGGTGGGTGCCTACCTACCTTGCCGAAGCGCACCCCGAGGTGAAGACGATTCAAGGCATTCTTGAAAATCCCGATCTGGTCGACGCGCGCTTCTACAACTGCCCGGAAGGCTGGGGCTGCCGTGTGGTCAGCGATAATCTGTCCACGGCCCTTGATCTTGAGGGCAACGGCATCGAGGTCTTCAATGCCGGCTCCGGGCAGGTGCTTGCCTCGTCGATGGCAGATGCCGTGATGGCGGAAGAGCCGTGGTTCGGCTACTATTGGGGTCCGACCGTGCCGCTTGGCAAATATGACATGACCAAGGTCGATCTTGGCCCGATCGATGACGAAATCCATGCGCGTAACATGAACCAGGACGCCGATGATCCGGGTGTGTCCGATTTCCCCGCAGCCCCGATCTACACCGCCGTGACGACCGACTTTCAGGACGAGAACCCGGCCGTCTTCGAGTTTCTGCAGAACATGACGTTCCAGACCTCGGATATGAGCGCGGTTCTGGCCTGGATGGACGAGAACACCGCATCCGCCGATGAAGCGGCCGTCTATTACCTGACCACGTATCAGGAGCAGTGGACAGAATGGCTGAGCGATGACGCGCGTGCGAACCTCGCGTCGGTCCTCGAACAGTGATAAACTGCTGATGGATTGCGGGGCCGATACGTCATCGGCCCCGCTTTTTTTTGTTGCGCGTCATGTTCTAGGATGCAGGGACGCAAGGGAGAATAGTCACTATGGCGACATATGATTTCGTATTCCGGGCCCTTGGGCTGCAGGACTGGTGCACTGCGGACGGGTCCAGCGCGGCCCCGATGTCGATGGACGCGCTTGTCGCGCAAAGTTCGGGCGAAGAGGCGTCAACATCGCTGTGGGATCTGCCCTTCCCGTCGATGGACCGGCTCAACGATGCGTGTCAGGCCTTTCCGCAGTCGCGCAATGTGACGCGCGGCCTCGAACAGGGGTTCCTCAGCGTCAAGGATTCCATGAGCGTCGTGCTCGATCCGCTGACACAGCCGCTGTCATGGCTTCTGGAAGGTGCGCTTTACGGCATTCTCAACACGCCGTGGTGGATCGTCATCCCGCTGTTGATGCTGATTGTCTGGTTCGTGTCGAAATCCTGGCAGCTTCTGGCCTTCGTGGCGATCAGCCTCATGGGGCTCGCCTTCATCGATTACTACAGCTATGCGATGCAGACCCTTGCGATCATCCTTGTCTGCGCCTTCCTGTGCGTTCTGATCGGCGTGCCCATAGGTATCGCGATGTCGCGATCCGACAGGATGCGCGCCGGCACCATCCCGATCCTCGACATGCTGCAGACGTTGCCGCCATTCGTCTATCTCATCCCGCTGATCTTCCTGTTCTCGGTGACCGAGCCGAAGCTTTACGGCATCGCGATCATCCTTTACGCCATCGTGCCGGTGATCCGCCTGACCGATCTGGGCATCCGGATGGTGGACGAGTCGGTGATCGAGGCCGCCGAGGCGTTCGGCATGACCGACCGGCAGAAACTTTACGGCGTGCAGATCCCGCTGGCCCTGCCCAACATCATGGCCGGCGTGAACCAGACCATCATGATGAGCCTCGCGATGGTGGTGATCGCCTCGCTGGTGTCGGCGCCGGGTCTGGGGGTTCTCGTTCTGCGGGGGATCAACAACCTCGAACTGGGGGTCGGTCTCGTCTCGGGTCTCGGCATCGTGCTTCTGGCCGTCATGCTCGACCGGACGACCAAGGCCGCGCTCAACCGCATCAACGCCTCGCAGAAAGGCTGACCCATGATCAAGGCATCGGACAAGAAAACCAAGATCTCGATCCGCCATCTCTACAAGATCTTCGGTGAGAACCCCGAAAGCGTGCTCGATCACGTCAAGAACGGGATGAGCAAGCCCGACCTGCTGGAACACCACCAACACGTGCTTGGTCTCAACGACATCAATGTCGAGGTGAAAGAAGGCGACATCACGGTGATGATGGGTCTGTCGGGATCCGGCAAGTCGACGCTGATCCGACACCTCAACCGTCTGATCGAGCCGACGGCCGGCGAGGTCGACCTTGACGGCACCAACATCGTCGATTTCAACGAGAAACAGTTGCGCAAGCTGCGGCGGCAAGAGATGTCGATGGTCTTCCAGCATTTCGCGCTGCTGCCGCACCGTACCGTGCTTGAAAATGCCGGCATGGCGATGGCGGTACGCGGGGTCCCCAAGGAGGAATTCCAGAGCGAGGCCCGCAAATGGCTCGATCGCGTGGGTCTCAAGGGCGTGGCCGAGCAATATCCCTTCCAGCTTTCGGGGGGCATGCAGCAACGCGTTGGGATCGCCCGTGCGCTCTGCTCCAACGCGCCGGTGATGCTGATGGACGAGGCATTCTCGGCGCTCGATCCGCTGATCCGCACCGACATGCAGGACCTGCTTCTGGAACTTCAGGAAGAGTTGCAGAAAACCGTGGTCTTCATCTCGCACGATCTGGACGAGGCGCTGAAACTGGCCGATCACCTCGTGATCCTGAAGGATGGCTACGTGGTCCAGCAGGGCGAGCCGCAGGAAATCCTGATCAATCCGGAAGACGATTACATCGTCGATTTCATCTCCGACATCAATCGCGCACGGGTTCTGCGGGTGCGGTCGGTGATGGAAGTCACGGAAAACATTCCCGACACCGTCGCCGGCGAGGTCGATCATGACGATAACCTGGAATCCGTAATCTCCAAATCCGAAGGTGCGCCGGATCTGACCTATGTCGTCACGCAAGATGGCAAACAGGTCGGCGTCCTGAAGATGACCGATCTCTTCAAGGCGCTCGTTCCCACGGCCGCGTCCGAAGACGGGCTGCGCGCCGGGGCCGCGTGACGCGACGGCCCGCGGCCGGGACCGGAGGCACGGCCCTCACCTGATCTGACGCCAGTCACGGCGATCCGTGCGGGGGTCATGATCATCTGCGCGATGTGATGGATGCGAGCGCCGGGACAAGGTGACGGATGCCCTCCTTGCCACGCGCCGCCGCGATCATCAGGCCTTCGCGGATCCCGGTCTGCAGCCTCCGGCTCAGGATGATGGCGAGCACGATCAGGGCGGCACCCGGCACGAATCCGGGTCCGGCGGTTTCACCAAGCAGCGCCATGGCGATCAGGATCGCCGCCAGTGGCGAAAACGAGGTGGCCAGCGACAACACGTCCGAGCAGGCATGCTTCAGGGCGATGTTCCAGGTGACCTGCGCCAGCACGATGACGATCCCGGCATAAAGCCAGATCCACGTCCACAGCACCGGCGAAAAGATGTCGCGGAAGGCGTCGGGGCCGACAATCATGCAGACCAGCGCGAAATACATCGCCGAGCCCATGATCGTGCGACC
>Ga0307978_1000589_pt1 | contig 30243 bp, 31 predicted proteins | sample OrgLakmetage1056_FD_203151 | JGI IMG/M metagenome (GOLD analysis project Ga0307978, IMG submission 203151) | Saline water microbial communities from Organic Lake, Antarctica - #1056 | ecosystem: Environmental > Aquatic > Non-marine Saline and Alkaline > Saline | place: Antarctica: Organic Lake...
TACATTAACCAACTCAGGCGATTAAGTAGAGAATACTATAGTGAGGAATAACAATAATTAAGGAACTCGGCAAACTTGCTCTGTAACTTCGGAAAAAAGAGTGTTATTATTACGTAATCGTTTTGAAAATGTCACTAAAATGTTAAGAGTGACTGTTTATTAAAAACACAGGACTTTGCAAAATTTAATTATGAGGTATAAGGTCTGAGGTCTGCTCAATGCTTTTAGTTAAAAAGAGATGTTTCAACGTCGAATATAACCTATTGCCAATAGCGGTTGTAACTATAACAATCCAAAGGTAGCGAAATTCCTTGTCAGGTAAGTTCTGACCTGCATGAACGATTTAACATCTCTTGAACTGTCTCAAAGATTGATCTACTGAAATTGAACTTGCAGTGAAGATTCTGTAATTTTTTAGATAGACGAAAAGACCCTATACACTTTTACTATAGGTATATATTGTTACAGATAATATTTTATATAGAATAGGTGGGAATTTAAAAAAAATAATTATTATAGTTATTTTAATTAAATATTTATGTAATACCATCTAAAGTAATTGTCAATACTTATTAATTAAGATAGTTTATATTTGGTAGTTTGACTGGGGCAGTGGTCGTCTAAAAAGTAACGACGATGCGTAAATGTGTGTTAAAATAATTTTTATTTTTGTTTTAATGTAATGGTATAAACATGCATGATTGTATTATTGACAAATAAAGCAAGGACTAAAGTTTATCATAGAGAACCGATATTTTTTTAAGATAAAAATATCGATCAACGGATTAAAAGCACGTTAGGGATAACAGGTTAATATTTCTTTAGAGTTCTTATCGACAGGAATGTTTGACACCTCGATGTCGACTTATCATATCCTGGAATTGAAGATGGTTCAAAGGGTCTGGCTGTTCGCCAGTTAAAATGGTACATGAGTTGGGTTTAGAACGTTGTAAAACAGTTTGGTTTCTATCTTCTAAGAGTATAAACAATAAAAATAATTTAGCTTTGTACGAGAGGACCGACATGTGTAGGTAAATTGTGAATTAATTGTTAATTTTTTAGCATGTTAAATAGCTAAATTTATAACTTATCATTACTGATTTCCTATAAGTAAGAAGAAGTATTTTGTTACTTATATTAGATGTATAACATTTTGGGCTTCCTTGTTTATTAAAGTAATTTTTATGCAAAAAGTAACTATATATTTCGTATTTATCTAGAAAAAAATTTAGTAAAGACATAAAATATTTATTTATATATGATTTATAGTAAAGTTAAAAGAATTAAAGTATTAAATATAAATTTTGGACCACAACATCCAGCTGCACATGGTGTTCTTCGATTAATTTTAGAAATTGTTGGTGAACGTATAGTTTATTGTGATGCTCATATAGGGTTACTTCACAGAGGAACAGAAAAATTAATGGAACAAAAATCATATCTTCAAAATTTACCTTATTTTGACCGTTTAGATTACGTTTCCATGATGGTACAAGAACACGCTTATTCTTTAAGCATTGAAAAATTACTAGATTGTAAAATTCCTCAGCGAGCACAATATTTACGAGTTCTATATTCAGAAATTACTCGTATTTTAAATCATATCATGTCTTTAACTACACACGCTTTAGATGTTGGTGCTTTAACTCCATTTTTGTGAGGCTTTGAAGAAAGAGAGAAATTAATGGGTTTTTATGAACGAGTTTCTGGAGCAAGAATGCACGCAGCTTATATTCGACCAGGTGGTGTTAGTAAAGATTTACCTATTAATTTATTAACAGATATATATTCTTTTGTTTGTCAATATTCTTCACGAATAAATGAAATAGAAGAATTATTAACACGTAATAGAATATGAAGGCAGCGATTGTTAAACGTTGGTATCATATCTGCTAATTCAGCTTTAAGCTTTAGTTTAAGTGGTCCGCTTTTAAGAAGTGTTGGTATAAAGTGGGATTTAAGAAAGAATACTTCCTATGAAGTTTATAGAAAATTAAGATTTCAAATCCCATATAGTTTGAATGGTGATTGTTACGATCGTTATTTATTAAGAATTGAAGAATTACGACAAAGTAATTTATTAATTTTACAGGTATTAAATAATATCCCAAAAGGAAAAATTAAAGTAGAAAATTACAAAATCGTTCCTCCATTACGTTTTCAAACAAAAAGTTTAATGGAATCGTTAATACATCATTTTAAACTTTTTAGCAATGGTATTTCCGTTAATAAAGGTGAAGCTTATATTGGTGTAGAAGCACCTAAAGGTGAATTTGGCGTATATTTAGTTTCTAATAGTTCTGGAATTCCTTATCGTTGTAAAATACGAGCTCCAGGATTTAATCACTTACAAACAATTAATTATATTTCTAAAGGTCATTTAATAGCAGATGTTGTAACTATTATAGGTACTTTAGACATAGTTTTTGGTGAGATTGACCGTTAAATTATTTGGAAGTATGACTGAGTGGTCTAAAGTGTCTGTCTTGAAAATAGATATGTTAATACATCATGGGTTCGAATCCCATTATTTCCTAAAAATGTTAAATTTTTTTATTTTCATTAGTTTAATTGAAAAAACAATATCTAAGCAATACTTTATAAGGTATGATTTTTTTTACACTTTGGAAAATAATTTTTATTATTCTAATTTTGGTTTTAATCAAAATTTAATTTTAGAAATATTACCTGAGTGTATTCTTGTTATTTTCATTTTTTATAGTTTAGTTAATCTATTTAACGATAAAACCAAAGTAATTTTTCAGTATTATAAATGAATTTTTTACTTTTTGTCAGTTTTATTTTTATTAATAATAAGATACGTCACATTTAATTATAACATATCTGAATTGGTTTTTGGTTTTAGTTGATTGAATTCTTACTATATTTTAGTTTCAAAAATTGTAATATTAGTATTAACTTTAATTGTTTTACTTATTAGTAAAAATAAAATTAAATATTTTTCTAATTTAAATTATTTTATCGAATTTCCTTTAGTTATAGGTTTTTCTGTATTATTTATGTTTTTATTATCTTCAAGTTATGATTTTTTTGGTGCGTATCTCATAATAGAAGGTTTAGGTTTAACATTATATATTTTAGCTTCTCTACTACATCAAGGAATAATTTCGGTAGAATCAGCCATCAAGTATTTTTCTTTAGGAGCAATTGCTTCTGGAAGTTTGCTACTCGGTATTGTTATACTTTTCGGATTGATTGGTTCGTTAGATTTTTTAGAAATTCAAAATTATCTTGGAGGTAATATTGTAACGAATTCCATTTTTGAAGTAAAATTCAGTTTGATTTTGATATTTTTTTCTTTTTTTTTTAAGATTTCAGCCTTTCCTTGTCATGTTTGGGTAGCTGATGTTTATGAAGGTGTTTGAAGTCCTATCACCGCTTTTTTTGCTATTGTTTTAAAAGCTTGTTTACTTTTATTTTTCATAAGGCTTTTATTTGATATTTTTTTAAACGTTCTTATAATCTTTAAACCAATTTTTATTATTGTTTCTATTGGTTCGATGCTTGTTGGTTCTTTCGGTGCATTAAAGCAAGTCAGAATCAAAAGATTTTTAGCTTATACCTCAATAAGTCAAGTTGGTTTTATTTTATTAGGAGTTAGTTCAGGAAATATTTTAGGATTGAGTGCAGCATTAATGTATTTAACACTTTACATAATAACGAATTTGTTATTTTTTACAATATTTTTAAATATTGAACATGTTATTTTAAAAAGAAATATTGTTTATTTAAGTGACTTATACGGTTTAAGTTCTTATACAAAAGAAACAGGTAAACATCTAGCTTTAACTATTTTATCTATGGCAGGCTTGCCTCCACTAGGTGGATTTATTGGAAAATTATTTTTATATTTTGCAATTATTGAAGGGCATTTAGATTTTATCTTAATAGTTTCGCTGTTAATTAGTTTAGTAAGTACTTTTTATTACTTAAACTTTTTACGATACTTATTTTTTGAAAAACATCTGGAAGTAAAATTATATTATTATATTAAAAAAAGTGAGTTAACTTTGTTGTTACGTGTGTGTTCTTTTATTTTATTGACATTCGTTATTTTTTTGCCCAAATATATTGACTTTTTTCTTAAATTAAGTTTTTCATGTGTATCACCTTTTATTTATTTTTAATAATACTTTGAACTTATAATTTAATTGGTAAAATATGCTTCTCATGAAAGTAAAAATGTAGGTTCAATTCCTGCTAGGTTCATAATATGTTAATTTTTTTTATAATTAGTATTCTTTTCATCACAATTAATATAATTCTTGTAGGTAATTTTTTTAAAATTCAACAAGATTCAGTGCGAAGTATAAGTTTGGTTTCAAGTATGTTTTGTTTCTTTATTTCTTTATTTTTTTTAATTTTTTTTGATCGTTCTACAGCTCACTATCAATTTTCTATTAATGATTTTTATACAAGTTCTCTAAGTTTAAAATTATCGAATTTATTGCCATTAAATTTTTTTTTACCTATTAATCAATTTGTTATTTCTTTTGGTATTGACGGAATTTCTTTATTTTTTGTTTTATTAACAACTTTTATTACACCTTTATGCTTACTAACCTCTTATAAAAAGGGGTTACTTCAAGTAAAAAATTATTGTTTATCTTTAGTATTATTAGAATTTTTTCTTATTTTTTCTTTTGTTTCTGTAGATTTAATTTCATTTTTTATTTTTTTTGAAAGTATCTTAATTCCAATGTTTTTTTTAATTGGTATTTGAGGTTCTAGAGAGCGAAAAATTAGAGCCTCATTCTTTTTTTTTATTTTCACTTTATTTGGTTCAGTTTTTTTATTCTTTTCAATTTTTATTTTATATTACGATGTAGGCACAACAAATTTTAACGTTTTATCTAAATGTCATATTGATTTCGATAAAGAATTGATTTTATGATTATTCATGTATTTAGCTTTTTCTATAAAAATTCCTACAATTCCCATGCATATTTGATTACCAGAAGCACATGTTGAAGCTCCAACTGCTGGGTCAGTAATTCTTGCTGGTTTATTATTAAAATTAGGTGGTTACGGTTTTATAAGAATTTTATTAACAATTTTCTCAAAAAGCACTTTTTTTTTTTTACCTTTAACAGATACTTTTGCGATTATAAGTATTATTTATGCATCATTAACAACAATTAGACAAATTGATATGAAACGTATTATTGCATATTCTTCTGTAGCTCATATGAATTTAGTTGTTTTAGGCATTTTTTCAGGTAATATTCAAGGGATTGCAGGAGCTATTTTTCTTATGATTGCCCATGGTATTGTTTCTTCTGCACTTTTTTTTTTAATTGGAGTGGTTTATGATAAATATGGGACTCGTATTATTTATTATTATGGGGGTTTAGTTCAAACTATGCCTTTATTCGCAACACAATTATTATTTTTTTGTATGGCTAATGTTGGATTACCTGGGACTTGTAATTTTGTAGGAGAATTAATTGTTTTTGTGGGTTTGGTTGAACGTAATTTTATCGTTTTATTAATTTCAGTAACAGGTATTATTTTAAGTGTATTATACACAATATTTTTTTGTAATCGTATTATTTTTGGTAATTCAAATGTCAACTACATTTTTGTTTATAAAGATATGTCATCTAGAGAGTTAGCAATAACATTTCCTTTATTATTTTTTACAGTATTTTTAGGTTTTTATCCTGATATTATTTTTGATAATATTTTAACAGCAGTTTCAATGAATATTCAACAACAAAACTATTTATAATCATGTTTGAGCAATATTGTTTTTTTTATCATCAGTCTATCATTTCTTCAAAAATTATTTTAAAACCTTATTCTAGTTTTCCAAAGATTAAAAAATTAGTGGTTTTTTTTATATTAAACACAAAATATTATAAAAAAAATATTCTATTATTTTTCATAATAGTAAACCTTTGTTTTTACCGTGCTAGTATATCAAGTACTAAAGTAATTAATAATTATCAAATATTAAAATTTTCTTTGCAAAAGAAAAAAATTACAGAATTTTTTAGTAGTTTCATAACTATTTATTTACCAACTTTTGATTTTAATCAAAACATTATAAAAAAAAGTATATCAAATAATAACAAGAAAATTAGTAATTTTCTTTATCGTATTTGTTATTCAAATTTTCCAGTAATACCTGAAAGTGATTTTTTATGTTATACAAACGAATATATTTATACATGAATAAATACATATCAAATAAGGTTTGACATCTATTTAAAAAATATACGTATTTTTAAAAATTCATTAGAATTTTTGTTTAGGTTATATCGATTTCCAATTGTTACAAAATTTATTAATTAATATAAATTTTTAAGGTATTTAGATAAGAATGACTATTAATTTTATTTTAATATGAAATTGTTTTTTTGCAACAATGGTAATTTTTTGTAGAAATTCATTATATTCAATCATAAGTTTAGCTTTTTTAATTATTGGGTGTTGTTTTATTTTGTTTATACTAAAAGTAGAATTTTTAACATTTATTTTACTTCTTATTTACATTGGAGCTATTAGTATATTATTTTTATTTGTTGTAATGATGCTTAAATTAAATCAAATAGAAAAACAATCAAATTCCAATCTTAGGACTTTTTCAAAAAATTACTTAATTTATATTATCTTAAGTCTTAAGTTATGTTGTTTTATTTTTTTTTTTAATAAAAAACTATGTTTTTCATTAAGTTTTATTTCTTTTGAATTTTCAAAGTTTAATAAAGACATACAAAATTCTTCTTATTTTTTATTTGATAATCAAAATGATAATATAATTTTCTTAAGTTTGTTTAGCCAAAAATTTTTATTTTTTATCATAGTTGGATTCACTCTTCTTTTTTCTATGGTAGGTTCAATAGCTTTATGTTTAATAAAAAATAAATAAAAATTTAGAATTTCTAAACAGGTCCTTATATACAAGTGTTATTTCTAAAAAATTATAACGTTATTAAAAATGAACAGCATTGTTTTCACATGGTATGTCCCAGTCCTTGACCATTAATGACTTCTTTCTCTTTATTAGGTTTAGCTTTTAGTTTTTTAAGTTATTTTCATTATTTCAAAAGTGGGAGTTATCATTTTTTATTTAGTTTTTTAATTGTATGTTTTTATTTATTTCGCTGATTTTCTGATATAGTTACAGAATCTACGTTTGAAGGTCACCATACGTTTAAAGTACAAGAAGGAATAAGGTTAGGAATGGCATTATTTATTGCCTCAGAAGTTATGTTTTTTTTTAGTTTTTTTTGAGCGTTTTTTCACTGTACACTATCACCATCTATAGGTATTGGATGTATTTGACCACCGCAAGGTATTTCTGCATTAGATCCATGAGGTTTACCTTTGTGAAACACTGTAATTTTATTATCTTCTGGTGTAACGGTTACTTGTGCACATAGAGCAATTTTGGCAGGAAAACGTACAACAACAACAAATGGTTTATTTGCCACTATTACCTATGGAGCTATTTTTACTTTTGTTCAAGCTTATGAATATAGTGTTGCACCTTTTTCTATAAACGATGGTATTTTTGGATCATTGTTTTTTTTATTAACAGGTTTTCATGGTTTTCATGGTTTATGCTATATTCTTTATTAATTATCTAGCTTTTAAAATTTTCACATGTAAGATATACAATTTATTTTAATAGAAATTAAAAAAAAAATAGTTCTTTTCTAAAAGAAATAATAAAATTATACTTATTTAAAGCAAATTGTATTGAGAAGTACTTATTTTGTTTTATAAAAAGTTTAACTTATTTCATTATTAGTAGGTTCAATTTTTTTAGCTGTTTGCTTCCAGCGACAAGTAAATTATCACTTTACAAGAAGGCAACACGTAGGTTTAGAATGTGGTATTTGATATTGACATTTTGTAGATGTTGTTTGATTATTTTTATTTATTGTGGTATATATTTGAGGAGGTAATTAATAAACGAATAATAGTTAGGAATAATAGAGTTATTTTATTCTTTGTTGGATTCGAACCAACACTATAATAAAATAACTTTTGAAGTTACTGCGTATACCATTTCGCCAAAAGAATAATTAAAATCGTAAGGAAAAAGAATTTATATAATTAAAAGAAGAATTGAAATTTGGATTTTGAACAATCCCTAGTCCTTCTAATGAGAATAAAAGCCCAGTATAAAAAAAAATAAAACTTAATGTTAAAGGTAAAAAAATTTTTCAACCTATATACATTAATTGGTCAAATCTAAATCTTGGTAAATTAGCTCTTACAAAAATAAAAAAAAATGTTATGCTAATTGATTTAATTGCGAAAAAAAAAATTCACCATGTAGAACTCATAACTGTATTAAATAATGCTCCTGTCAATTGTTTTGTAATAAAAAAATTTCCTCCGCCTAAGAAAAAAATAACAGATAAACTTGACATTAGTAAAATATTAGCATATTCACCTAGAAAAAAAGCAGCAAACATAATAGCGGAATATTCGACATTATACCCTGCTACCAATTCTGCTTCTGCTTCCGGTAAATCGAAAGGAGCTCTATTCGTTTCCGCTAAAATAGAAATAAAAAAAACAATTGCAATAGGAAATAAAGGAAAAATAAATCAAATTGTTTCTTTTTGTATTTGGGTTATAGTATTTAAGTTTAATGAACTGCTAAATAAAATAATAGGTAGTAAAATTAAACTAATAGATATTTCATATGAAATCATTTGTGAGACTGACCTTAATGCACCAATAAGAGCATATTTAGAATTGCTAGATCAACCTGCCAATAAAATTCCATAAACTCCAAAAGAAGAAATTACCAATATGTATAGCAAACTATTATTTAAATCAAAAATTCGTGTGTAAATTTCAAATGGAATTGCTAATCAACCCATAAAGCTTAAAAATAAAGTTAAAAATGGACCAAAAACAAATAAAATTTTATTAGCTTTCGTTGGTATAATAATTTCTTTGACAATTAATTTTAAACCATCTGCGAATGGTTGTAAAAACCCTCAAATTCCTACAATATTTGGTCCTTTACGACGTTGAATTGAAGCCATGGCTTTACGTTCAGCTAAAGTAAAAAAAGCTACAACTATTAATAAAGGTATTAATGTTAATAATGCGTGTATAATAAAATCTAAATTACTATAATAATGTTCGGTTGAAAAATGAATAAAATATTGGTATGTTAAGAAATATGACATTGTAAAATTTGGAAACAATGGGATTCGAACCCATGGTATTGGTATACTTTAACTTAGCAAGTTAATGCTTTAAACCTCTCAGCCATATTTCCTTTATATTTTAAAAAAATCTGAAACGTTGTTTTAAATTAAGTATTTTTAAGTTTTGAAATTTAACTTTTTTTTTATAAATTCAAAATGCAAATTGGTTCATTTCAAAACGTACAGTAGTAACCTTTTTATTATAACTGAACAAACTTACACCAACAGCATTATTTAAAAATAATATAAAATTTCATTTACGATATAAAAATAAAGATTTCATTTTTAATTAAATGATACTTGAGCTATATGAAAATATTTTCAGAAAATATTTTTTATTTGTTCCTATATTTAAACTTTTAATTCTTATTTCTTTTAGTATAGTACCGTAAACACGAGTCCCTAAAAATTTAAATTGTTTATTAAATAGTAACAAACGATTAGAAAAAAATTTAACAGAACTACCATCAATACGCTTAACTCAATAGCTTACACCTACTATTAAACCAATATAAACAGTTTTTTTATTTATTTTTTTTCTATTAGAAAATTTTTTTAAAGAAACTAAAATAAGCATACCAATTTTAGCAGCTGTTTTTTTTCCTTTTTTATTAACTGAAATACATTTCGCTCATTTTGCCCCTGAATTATCTACGATTTTTAACTGACTTTCTATTTGTAACATAAATGCTTAAAAGCGGACTCGAACCCCCAACACAAAGATTTTCAATCTTTTGCTCTACCGATTGGAGCTACTTAAGCGTCGATAGTTTCTCTTTCAATAACATTCATCTTAATAGATATTCTATATTGTACAGCTTTAAAAGCTATAAAAACAAGTTTTTTAGAAATTCCTTTGACTTCTATTACAACTTTTCCCTTTTTAATATACGCAATTCAACTATCAATACCACCTGCTCCTTTTCCCATACGACTTAATAATGGTTTTTTTGTTATCGGGTGGTTACAAAAAACGTTTATAAAAATTTTACCTGTTCTCTTTGTTATTCTTGATATTATCCTTCTTGCTGTTTCTAACTGTTTATAAGTTATTACACCAGCTTGTAAAACTTTAAGTCCGTAATAACCTTTTCTTAAACTGCATAAACTATTTTTTTCATTTTTTTCAATTTTTTTTAGTTTATGATACTTTTTATATTTATTTATTTCCATGTAAAATTCAAAATTTTGTTGAAATAATTCCAAATTTTGTATAACTGATTGATATATTATAATTTAGGAATATTTTAAATGTTTGTAATTGTACTTTACCAATACTGTAATGATATTTACTTTTCCTCATACTACCATTTAATTTACCAGTGACTCTAAGTTGAATTCCTTTTAAGTTCGCACTTCGATGCTTTCAAAAAATTTCAATAATTAAAGTAATTTTACGAAGAACTTTTTTATGGTTTTTATTTTTTTTAAGTTGCAAAGCAATGAATTCAGAAAACATTTTTGTATTGTTATATATACAAGATAAAAATAATAACTTTAATATAAATTTATCTTTAAATATAAATTTAAATATCCATCCTTGATTTTTTCAAATATTACTAACGTTTATTTTTATTATTTTTTTCGCAAAAAAATATAAAACATTTTCAATAGAAATACTTAAAACTTTAAAATAAAGAAATCCATTAATTTTTCGTAACTGAAAGCTTAATTTTTTATTTTTCAGCTTTCAATTACTTTTAAAATTTATTTTTTTCTTTTTTAACTGAGTTATGTTAAATAACAATAGATTAATAGTAGTTCAATTAAAAGAATTTAAATATGTTAAATATTTTAATTTAGTTTGTAATTGCCTAAATTTATAAAACAAATTAAGAAAATTATTATTGTTAATTAAAAAATTAACGGTTTTTTGCTTTGTTCCTAAAATCTTTATTTTTTTTAAAAAATTATTCACAAAATTTGAATTGACATTAAATTTTTCTGATAATTTTTTCACGTTTTTCATTTTTTTAAAATATCAAAATATTTTTTGCTTTCTTTTTTTTGAAAATGTAAAGCTGTTATATATTTGAACATTAGCTTCTAATTTATTTCATTTAATTGATAAAATATTTCATTTATATTTTATTAATTCACTTTGTATCGCTTGTTCTAACCTTAAAGTATTAAAAATATTAGTGAAGTTCGACATCTTTATACTTCACAAAGAATTAATTCCTAATCTAAATAATAGTGAATTTATTTTTTTTGTCATTAAGGTTAAGAAGGGAATTGAACCCTTTTTTCTAAATTTGCAGTTCAAAGCATTAACCGATATGCTACATAACCGTTTTTATTTTCTAAAATAAGATTTTCTACAACCGTTATGCGATGTTTTATCAATCAACGTAATAGCAAAAATATGAAACCCATAATATTTTAGAACACTAAGAAATTGATTATGCATTTGATTTAAAATTTCTTTTTTTGCAGTTTCTATTTTAATAAGTAATTTATTTTTCGTATTTAAGTTAAGCAAATATTGAATACTTAAAGATAATAAATTTTGAAAAGCATCTTTGGTTCTTTTTTTAACATTTTTAAAGCCTAAATTTCCACAACTTTTGTTAAAAATTAATTTTTTAGTTTGATTAGAAATTAATACAAAGAAATTCCCTCTTAAAACTTTAACGTGAATAAATATAACTTTACTCATTTTTTTATCAACTCGCTTTTTTTAATCCAAAAAAGTATCCTTTATTACTTAACTCTAGTAGTAATATCCTTGAAACTTTAAATTTTTTATGAATACTTCTTGAACGTCCACTAATAACACAAAAATTTTTAACACAAGTTTTAAAATATTTAAATTTTGGTAAAAAATGACTATTAATTAGTGAGAATTGTAAAACATTAGTATTGAAACTAAATCAAAGAATTTTTATTACACGTTGAATTAATTCAGTTTTTATATATAATTCTCTTTTATTAACATCTTTAATTTGTTTTTGCATTTAATTAAAAGTAAAGGTTATTTTACAAAATAATTTTAAAAATATTTTTTTCTGTAAAATATTTTTTAAATTAGTATATTGGTAGTTGTGAAAAAAAAAGTTATATGCTAAAACATCTGTTTTATAATATATTATATATTCGTTAAAAAAAAATTGTTCCATACTTTTTTTATAAACAAAAGGTGAACGAATGACAGATATAAAGTATTTTGAATTAGAAAAATGATTTAAGGTTTTAATAGAATTCGTATCTTTTACATTATAAAAAAATTCTACTAAAGAATTTAATTTACTATTTAATATAAAAGTTGATGAACAATTTCACTTTAAAGTATAAGAATAATCTAAATTTTTAGTAAATATGTTGTACTTGTTGAATGAACAAGTAGGGAAAGAAACTAATATTACTAACTTATTTCTAATAAAATAATAAATGAGTTTTGTTTGTAGAATTTTGTTATAACTTTTTTTAATATTTATAAAAATAATTTTTTTTTTTAATATTAACATATTCATAGATTAAATTCAATCTAAAGCACCTTTTTTTCATTCATAAACTAAACCAATTGTTAGCAGAACTAAAAAAAAAATTACGATGAAAAAACTAAAAAAATTTAAATTACCTAAGTTTACTATTCAAGGAAATAAATAAGCCAATTCTAAATCAAAAAGCATAAACAAAATACCAACGATAAAAAATTGTACATTGAATATTAAATGCCCATCTCCAAATGGTTCAAAACCACATTCATAAGGAGAAGTTTTCTCAAATGTGACTTCCTTAGGTGATAAAATAAAAGCTAACAAAAATAAAACACAACATAATGCAAAACTGAGAAGCATATAATAAAAAATATATGTGTATTGTTCATTTCAATAACAATAATGGGTTCAATTATTTATATATATAAAATTAGTATCAATTAAAATTTCAGAAATTTTAAAAATCATTTTTTTATAATTTAAGTTAATCTTTTGAAAGAAATGGGATTTGAACCCACAACATTTAGCTTGACAAACTAATATTCTACCTATTGAACTATTCTTTCTAAAATTTTATTAAGAAGAATGGGATTCGAACCCATGTAGAATAATTCGATAGATTTACAGTCTATTACTTTTGACCACTCAGTCACCTTCTTTAAATTATTTTTAAAAAGTTAAAAGATATTAATTTTTTCTGATAGTAATATTTGTCACTACTAACTTTTTTAAAAAAGTTATCTTCTGCTGGACTTGAACCAGCACTAAAAAAAAATAAATTTTAAGTCTATCACGTCTACCATTCCGTCAAGAAGATTTAAAACAATTATAATTTGTTATAAACACCTTTTATAAGCCATGTTTTTTTAATTCTAAAAGTAATTCCTGTTGTGAGATTGACTTCTTAAGTATTTTTAGAAATTATTGGACGTATAAATTTTTTAATACCTTTCATATAAACTTTAAGGAGTTAACCTTCGATGAAACTATTTAAAGCACCACTTAAAAACTGTGCAAAAACTTTATGATTAATGGGTTTAGTAATATCAAATCCTTTTAAAATATTAGTTTTATGAATGTAGCTAATTAAAAATACTTTAAATATGGCTACTTCTGATATCTGTAGTTTATCTAAATATCCTTTCATGCCCGAGTAAATTAAAAGAATTTGAACACTTGCTTGTAATGGACTTGCTTGTTTCTGTTTTAATAATTCAATTAAACGTAAACCTCTAAATAAAGTATGTTGAGTTGCTTCATCTAACTCTGAAGCAAATGAAGCAAATGATTCTACTTCTCTAAATTGTGCTAACTCTAATTTTAACGTTCCAGCAATTTCTTTCATAGCTTTCACTTGAGCAGCTGAACCAACTCTACTAACTGATAATCCAACATTAATAGCTGGTCGAATACCTTCATTGAATAATTTACTTTCTAAAAAGATTTGACCATCTGTAATACTAATTACATTTGTTGGAATATATGCTGATACATCTCCTGCTTGAGTTTCAACTATAGGTAAAGCTGTTAATGACCCAGCACCATATTTAGGAGATAATTTAGCTGCTCGCTCTAATAAACGAGAGTGTAAATAAAAAACATCTCCTGGGTAAGCTTCACGTCCCGGTGGTCTACGTAATAGTAATGACATCTGACGATAAGCTACTGCTTGCTTACTTAAGTCATCATAAATAATTAAAGCATGGCAACTATTTTCACTTAATCATTCACCTAAAGTACATCCAGAATAAGGAGCAAGAAATTGTAATGTTGCAGGTTCAGATGAAGTAGCTGATACAATAATAGTACTATCCATAGCTCCTACCTTTTTTAAAAAATTAACAATTTGAGCAATTGTTGATTTTTTCTGACCAACGGCTACGTAAATACAATACAAATGTCCAAATTTTTTTTGACTTAAAATAGTATCTATGGCTATTGTTGTTTTACCTGTTTGACGGTCTCCGATAATAAGTTCTCGTTGTCCACATCCTACTGGCGTAATAGTATCAATTGCTTTAACTCCTGTTTGCATTGGTTCTCTTACTGATTGTCTTGGAATAATTCCAACAGCTTTAGTATCAACTTTTCTTTTTAATGCACTTGTTACTTTTGGACCAGCATCAATAGTATTCCCTAGCGCATCAACAACTCTACCAAATAATTTAATACTTAAAGGTATATTCATTATAACAAAAGTTCTATATACCAAATCACCTTGTTTTAATAGAGTATCATTACCAAAAATAACAACGCTTACAGTATTGTGTTCTAAACTTAATACCATACCTTCAAGTTTTGAAATACCTAAATGAACCATCTCTCCTGATAATACTCCAAATAGACCATTAACTCTGGCTACTCCGTCTTTTACTGAAATAATTTTTCCCGTATCTAATGCTTCTTCATAAAATTTAAAACTTGATAATACCTTTCTTACTATTTTTTTATTTTTAGATTTCATTATCCATTATGAGACTTGAACTCATGATACTGCTGTGAAAGAACAATGTTTTACCTACTAAACTAAATGGATTAAATTTATCATTTAAATTTACGAACAGATTTAAACATAATTGCGTAATTGTAATATTCTTTTTTTTTATTTAAACTGTTTGTCATCTCACAAAAAATAACACTTTTAATTTCTTTACTCATTCGAATTGAAAAATTATTTTCTTTACGAAATTCAATAGATTTGACTAATCAATAAATGGCTTTTCTATATTGAACGTTATTTGTTAAAATTACTGGGTGAGCTTGAATTTGAGATTTTCGTTGTTTAATATTACGACGTAATTTTAATCCAATTCATGGTTTTAACCGTTCTAATGTTTCAAATAGCAAGAATAAACCGTTTGTAACTAATTTTTTTTTTAACAGTACAAAACTATTATATATTAACGTTTCTATCTTAAATTTTTCACCCTTAAAAAATCAACAATTAATAAACTTAGATAATCATTGACAATTAAATATACCTTCTTGATAAATATAATTTTTCATTTAAAGTAATCTTAAAATATATTTAAAAATTAAACGACTAAAAAAATAAACATTATGAAAATAAAACGAATTTAAAAAAATAGGGTAATCAATCAAATTACTATTGTTGGTTGCATTTACTAACCCAATGCTTAGAATTTTTTTTTTTTTCGATTCTACGAGTAGAAAATTATTTACTGAAAGATTAAAAAAAATGATAAGGGATGAATTTTTTTTTAATTTTATATCATTGAAAAATTTAAAACCTTCAATAATAAAGTTAGTAAACCCTCCAACTTTTCCTTCTATTAATTTAGAAATAGATTTAGTTTTTTGTGAAAAAAAAGACTGTGCGTAAAAACGTTGAGTTCCTGCAAATAAAATTTTAGCTTTATTGTTAACCATAGAGTGTAATATAGGAAAAACATTTTTAACTATCGAAATACAATTATTATATTCAAATAATACATTTTTTTTATAAAAACAAACTATAAACTTATAATTAAAAAGAAAAATATTCTTTAATTCAATACCAGAGAATGTTCAAAAATTTAATAATTTTGTTTTCTTTATTAATTTATTATAATAGTTACACATTTCTTGGGGTAAAAGGATTCGAACCTTCGCATGTTGATATCAAAAACCAATGCCTTGACCACTTGGCAATACCCCATTATTTAGTTGATTTAGGAATTCCATATTTTGACCTTGCTTTTGCACGATTAAATACTTTTTTTAAATCAAACTTACCTCTTATTAATCTATACTTTACTCCTGGAAGATCTTTAACCCGACCACCTCTTAATAATACAGTTGAATAACGTTGTAAACTATGTTTAACTCCAGGAATATGACATTGGGTAATTTTTTTATTTGATAATACCACTACTTTTGCAACTTTTCTCGAAGCAGAATTTGGTTTTTTCGGAGATGAAACAAAAACTTTTAAACATGTGGCTTTTTTCTGTGGACATTTTTCTAAAATTAATTTTTTTACTTTTTTTTTATTTTTTTTACGAAACTTTTTTATAATATATTGAATTTTTGTACTCATTGTAATTGATAAAATTTCCCAAACATATTTAAAAAAAAATTAAAAACCAAATAAAATTAAAAAAGCCATCATTAAACCAAATAAAGCAATTGCTTCAGTTAACGCAAAACCTAAAATTGCATAAGCAAATAATTGTTTTTCTAGACCTGGATTACGAGAAAAACCCAAAATTAAAGAAGAAAATACAGAACCAATTCCAACACCAGCACCTGCTAAAGCAATTGTTGCAAGACCCGCTCCAATAAATTGACTTCCTGACATTAAAAATCAATAGCTAATATATTTTATCAAACAACTTAAACTTAATTTTAAATAAATACTGAAGTAAATTTAATTCTTTAAATTATCCTCTTAATGTTTAAGTAGATTAAAAATCTCTTTATAAACTATATAAATTATTTTCATAATACATAGCTTTTTTAAAATTGAATCAATCTCAAAAATATGAACACATTAATTAAAAAATAAAACAAAGTAAAAAGAAATGCAAAATAACTTAATTGAAGCTCTTTTTTTAGTTTTTTTTTAAACCGTAAAAAAACTTACTAAAGAATCATAATTAACTTCATTACCTAAACGACAAGCAGTTACTAATAAACTTAGGCCAACAGCTGTCTCTGCAGCAGCAGATGTTACGACAAATAAACATAATACTTGACCTAAACTATTATATAAATAAACAGAGAAAAAAACGAAATTTAAACTTATTGAAAAAAACATCATTTCAATGCAAAGTATTAATACTAAAAAATTTTTTTTATTTCATACAATACCAACCAAACCAACAAAAAATAAAATAAATGAAAAATTCAATAATACTATCAAAGGTATTTGTTTAACATTGAAAAGAAAAAATATGATATATTGCATATATTAGTGTGTATTAATAACATCGTTAAGGTATATAGTAATTAGTACGACAAATACATATGCCTGTAAAAAAGCAATTGCAAATTCTAATCCTATAACCAAAAAAACTATAGATAAAGGTAAACCAATTCAAATTCAATGAATTAAATTAGAACTTGCTATTGCTCAAATAAAACTGATTAAAATTTTTAATAAAATATGTCCAGACATCATATTAGCAAATAACCTAATAGCCAAACTAAAAATTCTAGAAATATATGAAACATATTCAATTATGATTAAAAAAGGAATTATAATAACTGGAACACCTTCTGGTAAAAATAAAACAAAATATTTTTCACGATGAAAACATATTCCAATGAGGTTATTACCAATAAAAAAAGCCAATGAAAAATATAAAGTAAGGATTAAATAAAAAATAAATTTGCATTCTTTTTTAAACCAAAAGAAATACTTACATATTATATGGCTTATTTAATCTAGAATTTAAATTCACGGAGTAGTAAATACTAATCTAATAAACTATTTTTATAAGAATCAAAGAAAAAGTCAATTTTCCTTTTAAACGGTAAGTAACACTTTTTATTAAAAACTAATTTACAAAACTACGACTTGTTATGGTCATACTATAAGGGATCATACCTAGAATATTACTTATGAAAATAAATAAAAACGTTGAATAGAAAAGAAGGATAAAAGAATACTTTTTAATTGTTAATGAATCTTTTAAAATACCTAGAACAAAATGAAATAAATTAATAGTACATTTTTGAAATTTATTTAATAAAAAAACTGACTTTGAACTATAGTAAAAAAATAAAACTAAAAAAAAAACAAAAATTGACATTAATCCTATAGAACTGAATGATTTAGTTGACACGTTATTAAAAAAACTACTATAAATTTCAATTGAAAATTGTTCCAAAGGATCGAAAATTAACATTAATAAAAATAGGGTTTTAAATAGGAATTGAACCTATATCTTTTGATTCACAGTCAAATGCTCTACCTATTAAGCTATAAAAACCATTATAAAAATATCGTTTTAAGCTAAGTCTTATCATAATTTGTTAATAAATTTATCTTATATTTAATAATTTAAAAAAGTTACAATAAAAAATTTCTTTACTTTTGAATCATTAAAACTTTAGACTTTCTTTAAATTTATTTCTACAAATATTGGAAACAATGGGAGTTGAACCCACAACCTTACCTTTGCAAAAGGTATATTCTACCAATTGAAATATATTCCCAAAAATTTAACGTAAGGTAAACTAAAAAAAAGTTGAATGTAACTTTTAAATTATCAAGAACTTTTTAAACTAAAATTTCTATATTCTTGAGTTAATTCTAAATTACGATAACAAACTCTTTTTTGGTTATCATCATAGTAAACATCAACATAACCAGTAAGTGGAAAATTTTTTCTTAAAGGAAAACCTTTAAAGCCATAATCTGTTAAAATTCTACGTAAATCTTTATTACCTAAAAAAAATATTCCAAAAAAATCAAAAATTTCTCGTTCTGACCAGTTGGCGGATTTATATAAACCTACTATAGAAATTAAATTACTTAACTCGTTAATTTTTGTTGTAATTCGAAGTCTTAAATTATAATGAATACTCATTAAATTATATATTAAAGAAAAACGGTAAAATTTCTTCGGAATATCATAACATATTATATCTACTAAATTTTTAAATTGTCATATTGTATGATTACTTAAAAATAATAATACTGGATAAACATTTTTGTTTACTACTTCTATAACTATATCAAATCCAGAAACTACAGATGCTTTTTTTATACCCACACCCATAATTTTCGAAAGAATATAAATCACATTTTTATTAAAAAATCAACAAGCTTGTATATAGTTTTTATCTAAAAAAAATTTATTTAATTGCATTTCTTAGAAAACAAAAATAACCAAATTCAAAAAAACTAAGCCTAAAAATAAAAAATAAGACAAATGATAAATTATACCTAATTGACTCGAAGTTATATGAATTGAAATTCTATAACATATTTTACTTAAACTTTGTGATCCTATAATTTCAATAAACCCTTTATCTAACAACTTATAAAAACATTCATAAGAATATTTTAAAATAGTATAGCCAAAATAATAATTATATATATAATCAAAATACCATTTATGAAAAAAAAATCAGAGTAATGGCGTATACTGTTGAGGATAACTAACAATAATTTTTTTATAAGTCGTTATATTATTTAAACTTTTATAAAAATTTAAAAAAAAATTTAGACTAATACCTATAAAAATACCTGTCAAACTAAAAACTAACGGTATATTTTTTATACTTAATGGAATAAATTCAAAATCTAACCCAATATCGTGTAAATCTGATTTGTAAATAGAATTACCTCAAAAATTACTACCAATACCTACAAAAGCATCTTTTAAAAAATATCCAGAAAATAAACTTCCTATAGACAAAATAGTTAAAGAAAAGGCCATATTCTTAGGTAATTCATGAATATTTTGCACATAATATCTAAAGATATTAGTTTTAGATCAAAATGTATAATATAACACTCTAAAACTATAAAAAGCAGTTAAAAAAGCAGAAACTGAACCAAGTCAGTAAGAAAAAGTACTATTTAGTAAATGTTTTGAGAATGAAATTTCTAATATTAAATCTTTTGAATAAAATCCAGATAGAAATGGAAAACCAGCTAATGCTAAAAAACCTAAAAGCATCATACTATAAGTAAAAGGAATAAATTTTGTAAGTTTTCCAAAACGTCGTAAATCCTGTTCACCAGATAAGCTGTGAATAACAGAGCCAGCTGATAAAAATAACAACGCTTTAAAAAAAGCATGATTTATTAAATGAAACATACTTAAATTGTATTCAGATAAACCACAAATAAATATCATATAACCTAGTTGACTACAAGTTGAATAAGCGATTACTTTTTTAATGTCATCTTGACTAATTGCTATCGTAGCAGAAAAAAAAGCAGTTAGTCCTCCAATAAACATTATAAAAATTAATGTTATTTGGGTAAATTCAAATAATGGAGAACAACGAATTATTAAGAAAATACCTGCAGTTACCAAAGTTGCTGCATGAATCAAAGCTGAAACAGGAGTTGGACCTTCCATAGCATCTGGTAATCAAGTGTGCAAACCAATTTGTGCTGATTTTCCCATCGAACCAAAAAAAAAAAATAAACAAATTATGTCGAGACTTTTAAATTGAAAATTAATAAATGAAAAATTAATTGTCTTTAAATATGGTGCTAAGTTAAATATAACCGAAAAATCTAAACTACGGAAAAAATAGAATAATAATAAACTACCACACAAAAACCCAAAATCACCCACTCTATTAATAATTAAAGCTTTTATTGCTGATTTATTTGCTTGAACTCTTGTATTTCAAAAACTAATCAATAAATAAGAACATAAACCAATACCCTCTCAACCTAAAAATAATTGTATAAAATTATCACCAGTAACTAAAATAAACATAAAAAATGTAAATAATGATAAATAAGATATAAAACGAACTAAAGATGGGTCTTCTTTCATATACCCTATAGAATAGAAATGAACAGAACCAGAAACTATCCCAACCATTAAAAGCATTGAAATTGATAATGTATCAAAAATAAAACCTCAATTAACAACTATTAATCCGCAGTTAATTCACGTTCCTAAAGTCAAATAATAAAATTTACTAGAAATACAAACTTTTAAAAAAGAAATTATTCCTACTATAAAAATAAGTATATATAAATGTGCAGCGATTAAAACAGCTTTTTGCTTTCCTATAAATCATTCTAAAATTCAAATACTAAAAAAACTAAAAATTGGTAAAAAAGTAAAAACTAATAACATTCATTAATCAAATGGATTTTTTGGTTATTTAATCCTTACTTAAAATTTTTGGAACTAATCATTCTAAAAAATCTCCTTCATTTACTGCTTCAACAACAATTGGCATAAAACCATGATTAATCCCACAAATTTCACTGCATTGCCCATAGTAAACACCAGAACGTTTAATTCATAAAGCTACTTGATTTAATCTTCCTGGACAAGCATCTAGTTTAACACCTAACGAAGGAACAGCTCAGCTATGTAATACGTCACTAGCTGTTATAAATAATCTTAGTTGCTTTTCAATGGGTAAAATTAAACGAGTATCAACTTCTAGAAGTCTTAGTCGACCTAAAACTAAGTCTTCTTCAGGAATCATAACACTGTCAAATTTTTTTTCAAAGTTCTCTCCAGGTAATTCATAAGTTCAATACCACTGATTACCTATGATTTTTATAGTACTTTCAATAATGTTTAAATCTTCAACGGCATAAAGTAAAGAAAAAGATGGTACGGCAATTAACAACAAAATTACGCAAGGGATTAACGTTCAAACAATTTCTAATGTTGTATTATGTTGAATTTTTGTCGGTAAAAGTGATTCTGATAGCTGAACTTTCTCAAATAATAAAGTGTTTTTTTTATTACTACCTATAATAAATTCAAAAATAAAAAAAGAAACTAAAACAACAACCCAAATAAGAAAAAACATAATATCATGATGTAAATCAACGATTCCTTCCATTAATGCTGTTGCTGGGTCTTGAAAACCAAACTGGAATTCGTGTGTAGCATCCATAAATAAAAAAAAGCTTAAATTTTTTATACTGATAGATTTATTTTTAGTTAATATTAAAAATAACTCAGATATTCTCATTTCCATTAATATTTTTATTGAATATGGTGCTTTTCTACCAGGGATTCCATAAACGAAAGTATCAAAAATAATATAAAAAAATAATAAAGTTGCTATGATAGATATACTTGAACCTCAAGTAGCAATTTCATTTCATCCCTGATAATAATCAGCTTGATCGGGTATACGTCTTGGGTGACCAGACAATCCTAAAAAATGAAGTGGCATAAATGTTATATTTACACCAATAAAAAATAAAGTAAAATGAATATTAGCTAAAAAATTATTATATTGTAAACCAATAATTTTTTCAATTCAATAATAAAAACCAGCAAAAATGGCAAATACAGCTCCCATAGATAATACGTAATGAAAGTGACCTACTACGTATAAAGTATCGTGAAAGGCAATATCTAGACCAGCATTAGCTAAAATAACACCTGAAACACCACCGATTGTAAATAAAAAAATAAATCCTACAGTAAATAACAAAGGTGTTTTAAAATTAATTCATCCACCCCAAATAGTGGCTAATCAACTAAAAATTTTAATCCCTGTTGGAACAGCGATTACCATTGTTGCTGCTGTAAAATAAGCACGAGTATCTACGTCTAAACCAACTGTATACATATGATGTGCTCAAACTAAAAATCCTAAAATTCCAATGCTAATAATTGCTCAAACCATCCCTAAGTAACCGAAAATACTTTTGTTAGTTAATGCTTCGATAATTTGACTAACAATACCAAAACCTGGTAAAATTAAAATATAAACTTCAGGGTGACCAAAAAATCAAAATAAATGTTGGTATAATACTGGGTCACCACCACCAGCTGAATCAAAAAAAGTAGTGTTTAAATTACGATCGGTTAATAACATTGTAATTGCACCAGCAAGTACAGGCAACGATAACAATAACAAAAAAGCTGTAACTCAAACGGTTCAAACAAATAAAGGTAAACGACTAAAACTCATACCTCTACATCTCATATTATATATAGTAACGATAAAATTAATTGCACCCGCGATTGATGAAATCCCAGCTAAATGTAACGAAAAAATAGCACAGTCAACAGAAGCACCTGAATGAGCAAAAACACCACTTAAAGGAGGATAAACAGTTCACCCAACACCTGCACCCGATTCAATAAAACTTGAAAGTAATAATAAAAATAAAGCTGGAGGCAATAATCAAAATGAAATATTATTTAATCTTGGGAATGCCATATCTGGAGCACCAAGCATAATTGGAACGAATCAATTACCAAAACCACCAATTAAAAGAGGCATTACCATAAAAAAAATCATGATAAATGCATGTGCAGTTACAATTACATTATATAATTGATTATTTCCTGCTAAAACTTGAAATCCTGGTGTCCCCATTTCTAAACGAATAAAAATCGACAAAACAGTACCTAAAACACCTGCGAAAGATCCAAAAACTAAATACAACGAACCAATATCTTTATGATTTGTTGAGCAAAACCATCGAATAAAAAAAGCCATTTAAATACTCAAGTTGAAAGGATTTGAACCTTTGACCTTCTGTTCCCAAAACAGATGTAATACCAAACTATACTACAACCCGTTGTTACATTCTTTTTATGTAACTATAAATTAAATTTTTTTTCAGTAAAACATAACAGTGGTAAAAAAAAGAAAAAGTATGCGAAATAAAAAATTGTAGCACCCTGGCTTATTATAACATAAGGGTTTTCTACTATACACGCACCAAGTCAACCCAACAATAATACATCACCTACAAATAATCAAAAGAAACATTGAACAATTGCTAAAAATTTACTACTTTTTGATTTAAAACGTCCTAGTAATGGTAATGAAAATAAAATCAAAATAGAACCAAACATAGCCACAACACCACCAAATTTATCTGGGATTGCTCTTAATATTGCGTAGAAAGGTAAAAAATATCACTCAGGAACAATGTGTTTTGGCGTTACTAAAGCGTCAGCTTTAATATAATTATCTGGATGACCTAAATCATTAGGATACAGGAAAACAGTCATTAAAGACAAAAACCCAACAATTGCTAGAAATCCGAAAATATCTTTAACAATAAATTTAGGGTAAAAACGAACACTATCCATTTTAGCACAGATAGATAGGGGATTAGTTGACCCACTAATATGTAATAATGCTAAATGCAAAATAGAAATTGCTAACAAAACTAATGGTAATAGAAAATGAAGAATAAAAAATCGTTTTAATGTTGGATTATCTACGCTAAACCCACCTCATAGTCAACTAACAATATATTTTCCAACAATAGGAAAAGCACCTAAAATATTTGTTATAACAGTAGCACCTCATAAACTCATCTGCCCTCAAGGTAAAACATAACCTAAAAAAGCTGTAGCCATCATTAATAAAAAAATGACAATACCAGAATATCATAAGGCTATTTTCCTATAAGAACGAAAATATAAAGCTCTACCAATGTGAATGTAAACAATAATAAAAAACATAGAAGCACCACCACTATGACAATATCTAATTAATCATCCTCCAGAAACATCTCTCATAATGTGTTCAAGACTATTAAATGCCAATGAAACTTCTGGACTATAATGCATTGCTAATAATATACCTGATAATACTTGTCATACTAATAAAAATCCTGATATACTTCCGAAACCTCAAAAATAATTTAAATTACTGGGTGTCGGATAAGAAATTCCGTGTTTTGAAGCAATTGAAATAATATTAAGATTAATAAACCGCATATAAAATTTTAAGTTAAAATTTACGCTAAATATTGGACTCGAACCAACAACCTTTGAATTAACAGTTCAGTGCTCTACCAATTGAGCTAAATAAGCTTAATATAATACAATTGTACTTAATTCAAACAGGTGTCGGATTTGAACCAACTCTTTTGAATTATGAGTCCAATGTACTACCATAATACTTACCTATTTTTTTAAAATATCACAAACTTTTATTCCACTAACAAAATATATATAAATAATATACAAAAAAAATGACATTGTAAAATTTGGAAACAATGGGATTCAAACCCATGGTATTGGTATACTTTAACTTAGCAAGTTAATGCTTTAAACCTCTCAGCCATATTTCCTTTATATTTTAAAAAAATCTGAAACGTTGTTTTAAATTAAGTATTTTAAAACTATATATTAACCTAATATCACCCTGGTAATAAAGCTAGGTTATTGATGATTCTAATCCGTTTACCATTAACACATATACATTTACGAACTCCTCCCATACTTTTAAGTAAGGAGCTCATTTCTTTTTGTGTTAATCTTATATTATTTTTTTTACATACAGCACGAATTTCTGCTCAAGTAATATAAGTATTTTTAGAATAACAAACAAAAGTACCTAGTTGTTCAGTTATCCTATATGAATAAAATAACCTTTTGAAATAGATACAACATTTTTTTTTTTAAACAATAGATTCTAAAATTTTTTTTTGAGTATAACATTTTCGAGGGTAAAGGGAGTTGAACCCATACTAATAATTTTGAAGACTATGGCTCTACCGTTAAGCTATACCCCCTTTTTAAATTAGTAAAGAAAATAAATTTTTTGCAATAAACGTGATATTAAAAATCTTTTTTTATTACGATAAGAAATTTCACCTAATAAAGGTGAACGAAGTAAAATAGCAAAATAATAATAATAATTAATTTCCATAAAATTAAATATGAAATTTTTCTTTAACGAAAAATAAATACGTCGAAATTTTTTATTTTTTGATTGTCTTTTTCATTTATTTCACTTGGAATATTTTCAACAGTTTTTTTTAAACCTTTGAAAATCACGTATTTTTAAACATGTAGTTTTAAAAAATATCAAATCATTTTTGGATAACAGATATCTTTTATGTTTAACAAAAAAATTAACCGTAATTTGGTAATTAGAAATTAAAAAATCTGCTTGTTGTAGTTTAGTTACAAAACCAATTCTTATAAGTAAAATATTTAACCTAAGTTCTAATTTACACAAAATAGAACCAAATTTACTATTAAAAATTTTTTTAGATTTATGATTAGTATAAACTAAATTTTTAATTTTTTTTCCATAAATAACAGATAGTTGATGTCAAACAATTCTACGTTGATTAAACAATCAATTTATTTTTGAAAAAAAATTTTTTTTTTTACGTCTTAAAAAATAAAATCTAAATACTCTTCAAAAACGTCATTTTTTTTTTAGTTTTCGAAAAATATGACTTACTATTTTTGAATTTTTTTTTTTTAACATTAGGTATAAATGGACTTGAACCATCAACCTCTCGTTTATCAAACGAACGCTCTAACCTTTTGAGCTATATACCTTATCTTATTATAACTTAGCTATAAGTCTTCCTCCATAGTCTACTAAGTTACTCTTAGAACAAATAGAAATACCCTTAAAAGTTAAAATTAAATAACTATAATAAGGATTTAATATTATTAAGGTTTTTAATTGCTTTTTTGTTAAAATAGGATATAAAAAGGCTACTGAATCTACCATTCCAAACCCCCTTAAGCTATACCTCAAAAAAATAATATAAATATCTTTCTTTTTGTTATAACCGTAAATAACTCCGTTTTTTCAAAGAACATCTAAAAGAATTAGATCAATAGAAAAAAGTTTAAGTTTTAATTTTTTTTTTTTATTACACTGTGCTATTCTAATCTTAGATAATAACAACTTAAATTTATTACTTATTAACATTTAAAATTTTGATTTTTTACTACCAATACGAATATTAATCAAAAGACCTTTAAAAAAAATCCCTTTTTTCTTATACACGTTTTTTTTTCGGATAGAATTAAAAAAGAAGCTATTTTTTTTTAAAATACAAAGAGAACGTACTTCTAAACATAAAATATACCTTGTAACAAAATCACACTTAGTATCTATAGAATTAAGATATAAAACGCGATGACTAAAACCAAATTTTAAAAGAATAGCATTACTTGTACTTACAAATTTATAACCCATGCCCTTTATTTTTAAATATTGAAAATAACCTTTTTGAAAACCTAAAAAAATAATAGAAATAGAAGTGGAACAACTTTTCATGTGTGATAAAAAAAAGAAAACTTTTTTATCCTTCATTAAAAAATAAGGCTCTGAACATGAAATAACACCTCAACCTTTAACAGAGGTAAGCACCAACAAGAATAATTTTTTTTTTTTTAAAAAACAATAACTTACAGTATTTTTTGAAAAAGAAGATAGCATTTTATCTTCTGCTGGACTTGAACCAACAATCCAAAAGAAATAGATTCTAAATCTATTGCGTTTACCATTTCGCCAAGAAGACACAAATTTTATATTGAGTATAGGGGGAGTTGAACCCCAAACCAGTAGGTTAAAAGCCTAATGCTCTACCATTGAGCTATATACCCTTAAAAATTTTATTTAAAAAATAAAAAGTGTAGAACTTGTAAAGAATTATTAGAACAACAAATGGTTTATAACAAAAACCAAAACGTTGCTATGGAATAAAATCAAATATTTACAAACAATTTCAATGTTAAAAATAACTTAAATTAGTTCACGCAAATAAAATTTTCTCCAACTACAGATTCCTCTACAATTACCTTGTTACGACTTCATCTTCGTTATCAACTTAACACACAAAAATAATTGTTATTTTAATATTTTAAACATTAAAAAATAATTAAGTTATTTTTTTTAAGCAAGCAAATTTCAAAAACGTGACGGGCAGTTTGTACAAAATTAAGTTACAAATTCACCGTAACGTGCTGATTTACGATTACTAACGATTTCTTCTTCATATTTTCGAGTTGCAGAAAATAATTCGAATAATAAAAATTTTTTAAGTTTAACTCCAGCTCACGCTTTTGTAGCTTATTGTAATTTCCCTTGTAGCACATACTTAGCCCTATTTATAACGGTCATGATGACTTGACGATTATCCTTTTTCATTTAACTTATCGTTAAATACTTTTCTATTCTCTAAATAGCCACTAAAAGAAAGGGTTTCGTTCGTTTATCGGACTTAACCTAACGTATCTCTACACGAACTTACGACAGCCATGCAACACGAGTATTTCTATATTTATAACAAATATGAAACATCAAAAAATGGTAAGGTTTTGTGCGTAGTATCTAATTAAAACACATGCTCCACCGTTTGTGTTAATCCCCGCCAACATCTTTGAGTTTCTTTCTTGCGACTTTACTCCCCAGGTGAATTATTTATTGCGTTAGCTAAAATACGAGACACTTACTCTAACATTGAATAATTATCATTGACTGTGAAGACTACTAAGGTGTCTAATCTTATTTGCTACCTTCACCTACGCCTATTAATGTCAGTTGTTGATAAATAACTGTTTTCACTATTGGTATTCCTTCTAATATCCCCAAATTATACTTTTCCATTAGAAATTCTATTATTTTCTTTAACAACTCTAGTTTTATAACGTGACTAACAGCTTTAAATAAACATGTTTAAACTTTGTTAAACATAAAAAAAACCATCTACAGACCCTTTACACCCAATAACTGTGAATACTGCCCGCTCCTCCTGTTTTGCCGCGGCTGCTGGCACAGGGATTTGCCAGAACTTCTTACCTGTAATTTATGTCATTATAAATATTACCCGAAAGAGTTTTACGACAAACGCCTTCATCACTCATAAAATATTCCTGAATCAAACGTAAGTTCATTGTTCAAATATTCTCCACTGCAGACTCTCGTAAAAGTTTAGACCTTATCTCAGTTCTAATGTGACTACACATACTCTCATATCAGTTAAGTATCTATGGCTTGAGATTTGTTAAACTTTCAAATACCTAAACTTTAATAGCTTACTAAACAATAATTTAATTTTTAATTTATGTGGACTTAAATCAAACTTTAAAAAGTTGTATTCCACTTTGTTTACTAAATACTATTAAAAACTACTCACCCGTTCGCTTTTATACATTTAAAAATAAATAAATAAACTTACATGTGTTATAAAAATTTTTAGCAGTCATTCTGAACCAGAATAATCCATACACTTTAAATAATCCATTACTAAATTAAAATTAATCCTTCGTTAAAACGAATAGTCGAAGATTCGTTACAACTAATAAAAAATATATATAAATGATATACAAAAAAAATAAAAATAGGTGATTTTTTTTTCGAGAAAATGCCAAAAACTCATATTTTTTATTAAAGTAAAAAATATATAACACAAATTAATTTAAACGAATAGTCGAAGATTCGTTACAACTAATAAAAAATATCTCTAACATAGAGTATTTTCTAAAATAATTGAATTTAAAATTTATGCTATGTAAAAATATCTCTAACATAGAGTATTTTCTAAAATAATTGAATTTAAACGAGTAGTCGAAGATTCGTTACAACTAATAAAAAATATCTCTAACATAGAGTATTTTCTAAAATAATTGAATTTAAAATTTATGCTATGTAAAAATATCTCTAACATAGAGTATTTTCTAAAATAATTGAATTTAAACAAATAGTCGAAGATTCGTTACAACTAATAAAAAATATATAACCTATAGTATTTTAGAAAATAATTGAATTTAAAATTTTCTGCTTGCACAGTGCCGTGTAAAAATATCTCTAACGTAGAGTATTTTCTAAAATAATTGAATTTAAACGAATAGTCGAAGATTCGTTACAACTAATAAAAAATATATAACCTATAGTATTTTCTAAAATAATTGAATTTAAAATTTATGCTATGTAAAAATATCTCTAACATAGAGTATTTTCTAAAATAATTGAATTTAAACGAATAGTCGAAGATTCGTTACAACTAATAAAAAATATATAACCTATAGTATTTTAGAAAATACTGTATATTAAAGAGTAAGACAGTCCTGGACTGTCTTAGTATTCTATAAACTTGAATTATTAATTTTACATAGTGCCATCCCTAATTTTAGTAATTAGTTAGTAATTAATTTGTATTAAAAATTTAAATTCAATTATTTTCTAAAATACTATAA
>Ga0307978_1000590_pt1 | contig 30145 bp, 24 predicted proteins | sample OrgLakmetage1056_FD_203151 | JGI IMG/M metagenome (GOLD analysis project Ga0307978, IMG submission 203151) | Saline water microbial communities from Organic Lake, Antarctica - #1056 | ecosystem: Environmental > Aquatic > Non-marine Saline and Alkaline > Saline | place: Antarctica: Organic Lake...
GGCCCGGCCAAGGTGGAACCCGACGATGTACCACTCGCCGCGGCCCGCTCCTTAATGGTTGACCCCGAAGCCGACGAATTCGGCACCGCCGACGTGTTTTTGGACGACATCTTCTCCGCTATCCCACAGCTCGATGGAGATTCGCCCGGAGACCGCGGTGCCCAGGCTGCCCTACTCGCATTGGACGTCCTCGGGCGACCGCTACTCCCTGACGGCGGCGAGTCTCTACCTCGTGACGAAGTCCTTGCCATCGACAAGGCAATCGCCGAAGGCACCCCGGCGGAAAGGTTGATTGTCCTCGGCTGGATGATCAACACCCGCCGCTTGCTGATCAGCCTCCCCACCGACAAATTCACCGCATGGACGGCCGACATCAACAACTTCCTGCTCTCCAAGGGGCGCCGCGTCAAGCTACGGACCCTGGAGACAATGGTTGGCCGACTCCAGCACGTCGCCAACATTATGGTCCAGGGAAACCACTTCCTTGGCCGTCTTCGAAGCGCAGTACTCCGCGCCGACAAGTTCAAGGGCACCCGTCTTTCCTCCCAGGAGACAAACCTCCGAGGAGACGAAGGACCTGGTACTCTGGAAGGACTTCCTGGTTGTCGCCCACACCGGCATCAACCTGAACCTTCTGACAACCCGAGAGCCGAACAACATCCTTCGGACTGACGCTTGTGAGCACGGTCTCGGCGGCTACTCGCTCAAAACGGGTCGGGCTTGGCGCTGGGAGATCCCTTTGCATCTCCGAGGGCGCAAGTTGATCAACTTCCTCGAGTTCCTGGCCTGCGTGGTCGGGATTATGCTCAGCATCGAGGAGGACGATCCAGCAGCTGGGTACTGCTACCTTAGCGCAACCGACAACACTTCCGCCATGGGCTGGCTACGGAAGTCGAACTTTGTCAGTGATGGCGACTACGCGGCTCACCTCGGCCTTGCCCGGGAGTTCACCAGCGAGCTCCTGCGCAGAGCCTTGATGAACTACAGCCAGTGGTTCGCGGGGGAAGGAAATTGAGTTGCAGTCCTCCTATCTCGCGATCTCGTGTCGTCCGACCACGAGATTATAACCATTATTAACTCTCGTTTTCCTTCTCAGGTTCCCAAAAGTTTCAAGGTGTCTCCGCTACCGGCAAAGAATTCCTCCTTCCTCTCTTACTGGGTGCAGCTACAAACGCTGCCAAGGGGGTCACCGGCCAAACGCACAGCAAAGCCGACACCTCCTGGCGACGGTGAATCGAGTTCCTCGTCAAGGCGAACTTCCTCGACGCCGACGGCCAAGGCGACCCCTACCTCGGCGCCCTGGACCGATCCGAAACCCACCGCACCCTCGGTGCCTTCGTCCACTCCGTTCGGATGTGCCATTACAGCAAATGCACAAAAGGACATGCTGAACTGGTTGCAAGTACATGCCGTACCGCCGTCAACGGTGTGGCTACGGCCTTCATCGGAGCAGACAAGCCCGACCCCCGACTCGACTCTGACGGAAAAACTTCGTTCCTTTTACTTCAACAGTTCAAGGGATACAAGAACAACAACCCCGGCGAACAGAGTCAGCAAAGCCTTCCCTTCTCCCTCTTAAAGAAGATGCTCGAGCGCCCGGTTGCCCACCTGGCGATTTTTATTGTTTTTCACCAACTTATGCTTCTGGGTTTCTTTTTCGCGATGCGAAGCTGCGAAAATATCAAGGTTTCCGACGAGGCGAACCCATCCGATAAGAAAACGCAACATGGTGTTCCGAAAAGGCGGCCGAATTCTGCCGCATTCGTTGCCCCGGCTCCACTTAGCCGACACCATCGCAATCACTTTCGAGTATCAAAAGCGCGTCAAACGCAACAACACAGTGACCCTGTGGCGCACCGGCGACAGTACCTATTGCCCGGTGGTTGTCAGCGCCGCAGTTGTCCGCCGGCTCGAGGCAATGGGTGCTTCCGAGTCCGACTTTATTAACAAATTCAAGGGCGACGACGGACATACCCGCGATTTTGACTCCGCGACCGCCTTGCGGATGCTCCGAGGTTTCATCTCGAGCGTCAATTTCAAAGGCCTGGGCCTCAACCCAAAGCGCATCGGACTCCACTCCCTTCGCTCGTTGGCGGCCATGGCAATGTATATCAACGGTGTACCGGTGTACACCATCATGTTGCTCGTTGCTGGTCCAGCGACGCTTTCCTCCGCTACATCCGGAAGCAAGTTGAGTCTTTTGGTAGCGGTGTCTTGTCCAAGATGATCGTGACGAGTTGCTTTCTGCACGTGTCTCACTCAACCGACCTCGAGGACCCCGCACGAGTCGCAACCCTGCTTCCTTTATTGCGAATATGGGAATGGGCTCTAGCGGTAACATCAACCGGAATGCTATCTCCGTTTGGGCCTAAGATTGGCCTCCCCAATCTCATCCCCCGGCCCAACGGCAACGGCGACAACTCATTCCTCCCAAGTAAGACCAAGTCTCCCACCGTCTCACTGGAACCGCATGAATTATTTATGGAGCGTTGTGACTTCGTCACACGATGCGGTTCTGCGCCGACGGCTGCTGTTGCCACAGACACAGCTAGATGCAAGGGACCGTATTCCCAACCAATTGATTGCTTCGCAGTCTTTCCTAGGGGTTCCGGGCTGGGGTTGGGGAGCCAACGTACTTAGTTACTCCCCGAATCTAGCACACTGCGCCGTCCAAACTAGCAGCATGCAACATCGTGGCTTTACGACACGATGGAGTGAAGCGTGGCGGCTCGCCCCGCGTGGTCACGTCACTCCCAAGCTCCACGAGGAGTGAGGGAGCAGAATGGATTCGGACTTTTTGATGACTTGACACTGACACAACTACGGTCGACCGCCGGGCGGCAGAGAAACGTGCCTGCCTCCCTTGTTTGCGCGAAAAAGGACGTTCCGAGCACCAAACAAACTTTCGGGATCAATACTAGACTTAACTACGGCATGCTATCATCTATTAGAGTAATCAATCCGAGTAGTGCTGACGTTAATGTCATCCTTGCCGACATCGCCCCCACCCAGTCAACCCTCGGGGCGGTATCCTCTCATTCACGAGCTTCCCAACTCCACCATCTTTCCAACATTTTCTTCACTGAGAAAGTATGATTGCAACAGAAGCTACTAGCTAGACGGCGTGTCATCAAGGATTACCAGTCGCTCAAGAGGAAATATACCTATGCTGCTGCTAGCTTGTGCCGGGGACGAGGAGTATGTACTACTAGACTAGTACGAGTGTAAGGTTTCCATTCTTTTAGGTTGACCTACAGTATTGACACCCCACGAGAATCATAATGCTTAATCACGCGATAACAACTACAGAACAGGTATTTACGCTACTAATCTACTAGGAACCTGTACAGTACGACAGCCTTTCTACTCTCTAGACCTAGCCGCAGCTTCCTCTTCAGATAGAATCTTCTGACGATTGATGTTGGGGTTGGAATTGGAAAGGTGGGGTCTCCGGTTGATAAAGACACCGAATCAAAAGTTCCCCTTTTCGTCCAGTCTTCGCAGATTTTGGCGGGACACGATCAATAAGTAGACGAAATGTCGAACCAAATTTTAATACCGTATATACAGCTGGATACAGTACACATAAGTAAATTCAGCCTGTCTTCCCGGAACGGAGACTCTTCCATTTCAAAAATTTCCCTCCATCCAACCCAACCTTTTGCTCCTCCCCTGCTGCCTCTTTCCTCTTTCCCTTCCGGCATCAGGCATACCGGACCTTCAGTATTGTGACAGAATCAGCATGAGATCCATTGCGAGACGTGTCCGCAGTAGGTCACCGTTTCGGCGCCGTCGCAAGGCTACCGAGCTCGTTGAAGAGATCCGTGCCATAGAAATAGATTACTCGACAAGATTGTATGGCGAACACGAGCAACCAGCAGAGACTTCGGCGATTGAGATTGTGCTAGAGTCATCGAGGATATATGAGGCTCCACCCGAGGCCCCTGTCCGAAAGGTCGAGGCACCACCAGAACCAATCGATTCTCGAACCATGTCCACGTCGAGTACCGAGCAAAGCCCCGAAAAAGAGGCAGAGCTCCCACGGTCCAAGAGAATGTCGTTCCGTGATCGCTTCATGAATAAACGAACCCCCGGCGAAGCACCAAGCCGAAGGGGGAGATCTCGCAAGAGATCACCAGATCAAACGCCACCTTCTCGCGATATTTCCTTATTGGATCAAGAAGAGCCGTCAACAATGGTGGATATCCAGCCGAATGGGGTCTTTGAACCTCGCATCGTGACTCGCATGAAAGATTTCAATGGAATTGAGCAACAACAAGAAGTGGAACCGGCACCAATAGAGCGAGGTCAATCGGGCATGTCTGGTATTCCCTTGGATGATATGGAACAGGACGGGTCCTTGTTGACGGCTGGTGCTGGGCCGTCGAAAGCCATGGAGTGGTCCGATGTTCCTTTCGCAGTGCAAGCGAACCACCACGACTTGAAGAGAACACCCATGAGCGAACTCACTCTACCAAAAGCATTTCATGGGAAAGGAACCGCGAGTGATGATTCCGATTCGGAAGACGAAGAGGACGATCATACCCCCTCTCCTCCCGCAGCTCTAGCTCCGCAGAGATCCATGGGCGAAGAGTCGACCGACCAGGTCCAACGCGCCCTTGAAGAAGTGGAGAACGAGCTAAACGAAGCCGCAAAGACTGGCAAGAAAATTTCTCGCGACATGGTGGCAAAGGCGCTGTTTTCAGTCGCAGATAGAATGGAAAATCCGGTCGAACGTAATTCCACGCGGCGGCAGCTGGAAAAGCTCATGGCCAACGAGAAGCATACCCAAACCCGAACGAAGACGATAAAGGGCAAGGATCAGAGTTCCGAGCATAAACTGCATCGTGGCGACTCGGAGAGTGCGCATCGTGACGATAAGGAGGCCAAGATAGGCTCGCGAGAAAACAAAGATAGTCGCACGGAAGATGATAGTCGTTCAATGGGTAGTGAGTCTACCTTTAATGCTTGGGCGGCACAGATCGAGGACGACGACTTGTTCAGTTTCGATTCAAGACCTGAAGGTGATTTCTTTAGCGATGTGTTTGGCTTCTTTATTCCTAGTAGCGAGGGTAATAAAAAGGAGGTCGACGTGGAGATCCCCAAAAAAGAGATCCCCAAGAAACAAAAGAAGGCCACGAGGCGGCAGGAATTTGCAACTGACCGGAAAAGCGCAGCTCAAGTTCCCCCGAGTTTTGATGAGTCGGATGTATTTGCGGATGTTGCAGAAGTCACACGTCTAGAACAAGCGCATTCACGTCTAGAACAAGCGCATTCTACTCCTTCGCCGCGAACTCAGGGAATTGATGTGTCCAACGAATACGAGCTCCCTCCACCTCCCCATGCACTGAAAGCACTTCCTCTGTTTGGAACGAGATCAACACTGGAAACGGCTCCTATAGTCAAGCCATCCACCATGAACGCAGAGAGGCTTGCGCCTAACAAGCCTCGATTTAGAACGGGACGCTCCGCCAAGCCTGCAGGACCACCGACATCGCCGTTTGTAAAACCGGCACCACCAGTAGTAGCACGACGAACCAAGCCACTGCTGCTGCCGCAAACATTTGAAGATGAACTATCGCTCAGTAGTATTGAGAGCGATCAATACCAGCCTCGGCACAAGAACCAATCACGGCCGCGCGATGACACGCATTTGCCCGCTTCTAGTTTCTCAATCGCCCATGTCCTTTCTGACGATACCGTCGATGCGGGCGCCAAATTCCAGCTCGGCAGTAAGCAACGAACTGTGCAACCCACGACACGGCAACGCTCCAAGAGTGCTCATCCACCCAGACGGCGGAACCAAGGCAATCGTCTGGTGGCAGTGTAAGCGCGTTGCACGGCCTTGCGTGAATACTACTTGTTTTGGGAAAGAAAACGATTTGGATACTCTACACAATCGTTAGTTAACGTTCTTTATAACAATTACCAGTAGCAAACAACTTTCAGTAAATGAGACGCAAATGTAGCAGGGTTCATCAAATTGACTTTGTGTTGGCAGTCAACAGTACGTATTCTCTCGTGGAAGCACCAAACCGCAACACATCCCCCTTCTTGAGCTGATAGTACCTCGCCGAATCGATTCTCACTCCATTCAAAAAGGACCCATTCGTCGATTCCAAGTCCATTAGATAGGGTTGACAAGCTAATCTATTTTGATCATCCTTGCGCGGCAGCGCCCGGTATTGCAGGACAGCATGCTGCGAGCTACAGGAAGGATGGGCCAAGGGAATATCGCAAATATCCGTCAATCGACCAAGCAGGTACGCGCTCTGCTTGGCAATGTGCAAGATATCCGTCTGTTCCTCACCCTTGTAAACGTACAATCGCCAGGCAGTGTTGGGTGCTCGAGCTTCCGGGGGTTCTTGAAACTTGAGCAAGACTCCTTTGTACATATTACCACCTTTTGTGTCTTTTGCCAGGGCCCCACTCAAACCAAAGTTTGGCTTTTGTTTATCGACTGCTTCATTATCAGCATCCTCATCCAACTTGTTTCCACCCTCCTCTCCTACAGTCTTTGGGTCACGGTCTGATTTCTGAGGTCCGTAGTAGGAATCGTTTGGCTTATTCTTGCTATCGTCGTCTCTCCTCGGTCGCTTGGATCCGTTTCGAAAGGACTCGGCAGCGGGACGCTTATCCCGGCTAGCTTGCTGTCGCCGTTGCTCCTCCTTTTCGCGCTCCTTTGCATGGGCGTCTGCCAGCAAGGCTTGCAGAGCATCCTGATCAGAAACGGTCGCTCGAGCTGCCGCTGCTACTGGCGGTGGTAGTGGTCCGGCAGCGGATCGGTCTCCCCAACGCCGACGACGCGACTGCTGATGACTGTCGCTCATACTATTTTTCTACTCGAGATGATTGGTAAAGCGTCCACTCTCTCGGTTGGTGGAAGAAGGAAGGATGGTCTCTCTATATCACACACTGCATAAAGGGTACACCGGTATTACAGTGTCTACTCGGTTTTGTTCTTCGCCATTGCCTGTTTTATACAATATCGTTGACTTCTCTCTTCTCTCGCAGGCTATTAGGTTGTGAGGGTACCAATATCTGTGATCATAATCCGGGTCATGATTTTGGCGCTAAAAATGGCCAATAATGGACTGACTCGACCAACGACTCGCGTTTGTCTTTTCCATTCGACCGAGAGGCCGAGAATGATGGTACGAAGAAGTCTGATCGTGTGTGTACTCCAGAGCTGCTCAAGCAGGGATACGCGCAAGTCAAGCGAGCTACTCCCATGCATTTGGTTGGCTGCATAGGTTGCCTCTAGGATTATTGCACGAGTCTTCAATTGAGTTTTTGTACCATCGTCGTCCTCGTAGGACGAGGCGGCAGGCGGCGGACGGCGGACGGCGGGCGGGTAGTACTAGTACTACTCCTACCCTGCCAAAGGGTGCTGGAGCTGGAGAGACCGGTGCAAGCCATGTTGCGGAGGGTACCTGAAATGATGAGTAGTGGCTCGACCTCGGCATCACAAGGGGGGTGTCAGTATGGCCGTCTATTATAAGAAAAATATAGACAGTAAAAGAGTTGTTTGTCTTATATTTCCTCCATGGTTCTTTCTTCCAGGTTTGTGTTAGTGCCATTTAATTCCCAAACCGCTATGTGCAAGTTACTTTCTCCATCTTACAATATACTTACGTTAAATAGTTCAAGTGTGCACGGATTATGTGGCAAACCAGTCAATGATTTTAGTCTTCAATTTCCCCGCACTCACCCCCCGATTTTTGCCAGATAGCGCAGCCAACTGATAATGACTTTCTTCAGTTTTTTAGCTGGTTCCGATCGCCGTTAATCCAGAAGTATCTTTGTTTTAGTGGTAGCACTGAACCTCCTGTCGTCTTCCTTGATTCTGTGATTTTCTTCCCTTGAATTAAGATTTCCGTTGTACACTTTGAACATAGCTCCACAGTTTTGAAATAATTATTTACTTCGACAAGGAACGCAAGCAGCGATCATTCCATACCAGCCACGCCCAAGTTGATGGAAATACGAAAAACAAAGAAGACAAAAACCACAATAAACCAAATCAACTCCACCAACAGGGAGCAAATGAAGTATTCCTCTTTCTCTTTCGTTGGTAAGTAGTAGACTAGTTGCAACCTACTACTATTTGCTTGTTCACTGCTGCTATTCTAAACCACTGTCTTCTGCAATCTCAACACTCTACGTCTACAGCGGCAAGCAACCACAGCAACATGGTTTGCATGAAACTCAACTGCTGTTGCTCCGACAGCAGGGAGCGAATCATTCGTAAGTACTAGTAGTTGAAACCTATTGGCGTGCCTGCCTGTTCACTGCTGCTGCTATTCTAAACCTCTGTCTTCTGCAATCTCAAAACACTTACATGTACGGCGGCAACAACAGCAACATGGTTTGCATGAAACTCAAGTGTTGTTGCTCTGACAGGAGGGAGCAAATGAACCATTCAGTTGTTGGTAAGTAGTACTTACAATCTATTTGCTTGCTTGTTCACTTCTGCTTTTCTAAGCAAACCTCCTCTGTCTTCTGCAATATCAAACTCTACGTGCACAGCAGCAGCCACAGTAACGTAGTTTGCATGAAACTCAACTGCTGCTGTCACTCCAACAACAGCAGAGAGTAAATGAAGATTTCCTTTGTTGGTAAGTAATAGCTGCAACCTATGACTTGGATTTGATGGAGGAGGTTTAATTTAAGTAGTACCTCAAGTTAAATGAACAGAAACCGCATTTAAGAAGGAACCTAGAGCTGTAAATGAGGCCGGCACACAAGAGCTTCGTAATGGTAGATGATCTGACTAAATAAAGAAGGAATAACCAGCAGATCAATGGTAGACGCCAGGCGTAAATTAATTGAAACATGAAACAAGATTAATGAGGCAGGTATGGAGTGGAAAAGGCAGAAAACCAACATTATTTTGTGGGAATGGAAAGGGAACAAAAGAAAGAGCCTTCGCCAGTATTCAAGCGGTTGTCGCGAAAACAAATTCGGGAAATTAAATTAAAATAAGGAAATGTAATGACCTGCCACATGATTTTACTGAGCAAAGACCGATTATAAATGGTAGATGGGAGGCTTGGATTTAGGCAGAAACTTTAACAAATCATGTGGCGCTTGCTTAAATACCCCTTCTGATGGGCGACTTCTTTATGTTCCAACTTCTTGGTAGTGGCCAAAACTGAAGTGGTACTAGTCTACTGTAAACGCAATAATAGGCAGGTGGGTGTTATGTATCAAAAGTTCAGGGCTAGCCCCCTACTTCTTTAAAGCTCTCCCCTCTTTTCAACAATCTTAAAAATCCGGAACACTGCAATAGAAGCACTCGCTAGCTCCGGTCACTTTAGGATTGCAGTAGAAGGTGGTGTGGTGGCCGTTCGAAAGTAAATATCTCCAGCTAACGTCGGCAGGGGACGTCGTGTTGCCTTCCTGGAGTGTGCGCCGATAAGACAGATCACCACTATCTTGCAACTTTTCAATCATTGCCAGTAGCAAGTCATACACTCCTGTATTTTTCAGATAATCCAAAAAGTAAGGGTTGTTTTCTTTCGGAAATGGTGCAGTCGAAAATTCAAATGCTTTGTTCTGGGTCTCTACTTTTTGATTCTGGCAATCTCGACGGCTCCGCTGTTCTCCTCGAAGACCTTGCAATGTACTTCAGCTTCCGTTGCTGTGTCTGGGAAATCGTGTTGCTTCATCTCGGTCAATAAACTCATAATCGGTATTACTTCACGGAGAGCATACGAGAGACCAGTATATACAGCTTCCGTAGTGCTGAGTGCGATCTCGGTCTGAAGTTGTGACTTCCATACGAGATTGGACATCCAGTGTAGCGGATGATGTATCCGTTTCTTGACCTTGCCGTATCAATATCAGTTCCCGCCTCTTGTTTGTCCCAAGCTCCAGCGAAGTCGGCGTCCACATGAGATTCGATATTGAAGACGAGGTAGCAGCCAAGGTCGAGGTTGCAGACGAATCTTGCCATTTCAAAGGAAAACGGTTGGAATCCACAGGCCATACCTCCTCCCGCATGACTGACAGCCATTCATGGTCGTAAGAGGGATTGGTTCCAGGGATGCCAGTGTAGTGGGTTGAGTGCATGCTGGAATCTATCGTAGTGCACATGTTGTCGGGCCGTCTCGAGCGTCAAGACGACGGGACGGGGGTATCCGTACCACCCATGCGCTTCAGTGATGTTGTTGAAGCAGCAGCAGCAGCTGCTGCTGGCGTTTTTTTTTCTATAATGAAATTGTTTCGATTACGTATATTGTGAGCAGTGAGTAGCTGATTGTGAGTGAAAAGTGAAGCAAGATTCGATGACTCTTTGTGCGACATTGTGCGATATTCCGAGCTACAACATTGACATCTTCTTCCCCTGGTGGGGACTTGAGGCGTGGGGACTGGGACTGGGGGACCCTCTCTGTCGTACGTACATCACATCCCCAGCTACAGTACAGCCATGGTACCGGTACAGACCCTCTAATGTTTGGGAAATGACCACAGTACTTAACAGTACGTATCATACACACATAGCACGCTAGTAGAGACGCGTCTATGCGCTTGGACAAACACACGAACTCACTGATGTAGCGGTAGTAGTTCATTATCCACACCTACGCAACACCTAACAAATTAAATTATCCTACTTCTTCACCATGACCGACTTGGGAGTAGCAGCTATTATGAAAAGGGGATCTCTTCAGGTTACTGCATCATTCTGATAGAATGTCAAAAACGTAGACACTGCCGCTATCACTTCCGTTATCGTCATCAAACACAGCGCCGATGACAATCCTGTCTCCATTGACATCGACATTAAATCCAAAACTATCTTCAGAAGCTCCGCCACTGGCAGTAAGCTTTTCTTGCTCAGCCCAAACAGTTCCGGTGCGAGTAAACACGTACGCGCTGCCACTGTTAGTACCGTTATCGTCATCAAGCCTAGCGCCAATGACAATCGTGTCTCCATTGACCGCGACACTAAGTCCAAATTGATCATCATCAGTTCCACCGCTGGCAGTGAGCTTTTCTTGCAGTGCCCAAACCGTTCCAGTGCGAATAAACACATACGCGCTCCCGCTATCACTACCGTTATCGTCGTCAAGGAAAGCGCCAACGACAATCGTGTCTCCATTGACCGCGACACTAAATCCAAACCTATCAAAAGAAGCTCCGTCACTGGCAGTGATCTTTCCTTGCAGTGCCCAAATTGTTCCAGTGCGAATAAACACATACGCGCTCCCGCTATCACTACCGTTATCGTCGTCAAGGAAAGCGCCAACGACAATCGTGTCTCCATTGACCGCGACGCTAAATCCAAAACTATTTCCAGAAGCTCCATCACTGGCAGTGAGCTTTTCTTGCAGTGCCCATATTGTTCCAGTGCGAGTATATACGTAGGCGTTGCCACTGTTAGTACCACTATCGTCGTCAAGGTCAGCGCCAACGACAATTGTGTCTCCATCAACCGCGACACTATTTCCAAATTCATCATCAAAGACTCCGTCACTAGCGGTGAGCTTTTCTTGCAGGGTCCAAACCGTTCCATTACGAGTAAACACGTAGGCGCTGCCACTTCCAATACCGTTATCGTCGTCGCCGACAGCGCCAACAACAATCGTGTCTCCACTGACCGCGACACTGATGCCAAAAAGATCATCAGAAGATCCGTCACTACTGGCACTGATCTTTCCTTGCAGTGCCCAAACTGTTCCCGTGCGAGCAAACACGTAGGCGCTGCCACTTTCAAGACCGTTATCGTCGTCACGGAAAGCACCAACGACAATCGTGTCTCCATCGACCGCAACGCTACCGCCAAAAACATCATCAGCAGCTTCGTCACTGGCAGTAAGTTTGTCATTTTCAACAATAATCAGAGCTGGGGCTGGGGCTAGGGTTGGGGCCGGGTTTGGTGCAGGCCCGTTTCCATTAGATAGTTGCACCGAATACGATACTAACAATGACCAGAACAACACCGGCGACAATGGCGAAATTTTTCAGAGAGCATCGTTTTTTGGCTGATGAAATATCAATCTCCTCTTCCTCCGACCCTACCCTAACCCTACGCACCGGCTCTACTGCCCCTCCTGAAGCTGGCAATTCCTCAACAAGTACTGCGAGAGGGACCGCTAAAGGGACCGCTGGCTCTAACGCATCAAGTGTCTCTTGTCGCTCGGCTGTTGATGCTCCACTCAGGGCATCTACGATGGCGGAAGAGATCACATGCTTTTCAGAAGCGCTTTTGTTCGTGTCGTCATCGGTAGCGTTCTGGTCGACAGTGTACTCCATCGTTGGCTCGTTCGATGACTCCTTGATATTGGTATGGTGTTAAATGCTATAGAGGGTATTGTACGAGGCGTGAAGTCCAACGCTTGCTCCGGCGGTCCACCAACCTATGCAGTATTGTACTTTTGAGAATTTCTGCGCGTAGAGCCCTGTAGCCTCATTACTACGGTCTCCCCACTACAACTTTGAAGTTCCGACTCCTGCTTTGCGCTGTCACCGAAGTCGCCCTTGGAATAAGAGAGTATTGTTTGATGAGCTTATGCGTCGGAGGCCTTGACTGAAGTGTCAATGCGTTCGAAGATAACAAAGTTTGGAGAGGAGTAGAGCAAGGAGTAATAAAGCAATCCAAGCGTCGGATCTTAAAATTGTGGGTGCGAAAGAGAAATGTATACAGACGTCAGAATTACGGTGACGCTGACGGGTGACGGTGACGGCGCAATAGGCACAAGTTTTTGTGGGGAGGGCAGGGACTTTTTGAAGCCAAAAAAGAGAGAAAAAGAAAAGGAGAAATTGAATAGAGAACTAAGCGCTCATTTTTCTATTTAAAGTCTGAAGCTGGGGCATAGCTCCGTACATCCGGGTCTCGAAACAAGGACGCTACGGTACACACAATACAAGTACATCGAAACTACACTACCGGTACCGGTACAGTATGTTTTTTTTTTGCAAGTTAGGTTTGTCACAATCGCTATTACCAGAGCTAGCTAGTTACTTAGATACCACATTCAACTTTACAGCAAGGGTCACAATTGCTTGATCGTCAAGATTCAATGTGCAGTTGCCATGGTACCAGGTACCGCACCGCGACAAAAAAGATTGATCACGACAATCGCACTAGATCCACAAACGATTTCCTGTCAGGGTCGGTAGGCAGACGAAACAAGACCGACAGTTCCTGGTTCGCTTCGGCATGAAGAAGAGAAGGGTCGTCTTCGCTCGCCTTGTTGCCGCTGTCTCCTTCATAGGTTTCTCTCTATACCCTTGTTAGCACGGATCTTTTCTTCCTATTCGTCTTTATGCTGGCTTCCATTTTGAGTTTGATCAGAGCTGCAGCCGCCGGGGAAAGGGCAACCTTTTGGCGCGCTCGGCTCGGCGACTGCTGGTTGAAGCTATTGATCGTGTTGAAGTGTGAGTTGGAGGGCAGGAGCGCAGGAGCAGGAAGGGTCGCAGTGGTACGGTACAAATCGAATTGAACATTCGGCTGCAACGGGCAGTGATGAACAAACGGGTGGTTCTGCGCCGCAAACGACCGCGAAATCGGCAGATTGCATAAAAAGCAACCACATGCATGTATGGCATGTATGGCATGTATTTGCGGGATTGGACCCTCTCAAGCTCAAAATGTTGCTGCGTTGCTCGCTACTACAAAGAGCTGGTTTCCACGACCTCGGTGTCTCCGTAAACCAAACTAATAGACGCACTTGCAGTGCGCTGAGTAAATGTTGGCGCGACTCGTAGAGGCACCACTGTTACTGTTACAGCATCGAACCGAAAGGTCCACGCGAGTTGCGGTATTCTTACCTTGCGCCGCCAATCTTGGTGCCTTGGGATGTACATTGTCTCTGGACGGCCTCCCGCCCATGAACTTGCGAAAAAAACTAGATGCAAACATCTGCGACATTAATGAAGAAACGCCAACGTCATTGCGCATACGAAAAGGCGAGCTCGAACGACAAGAAAGATGCTCGCCGTTGCCCTTAGGTGGAGACTTGCACGTCTACTCCGGTTCGAATTCGTCTTGCCTCCGTCTAGACTACAGCATGTCATTTCTCCAGCGACACCAGAATGCGCCCACTGCAGTACGTACGTACCAGCACCTATACTAACTAGTAGGCTACACTAACATGTGACAACAACTGCGCTTGAGTGCGTGTATAGATACTTTCAAACAATCCTATGCATGCAAACATGCATTCACCGTTCCTGTCGTTATTCTATACCGTGACGACTACTGCTCGCACTCGTCTGCACCAACACTCTCTCAAGTTTAAAGATCCTCGTCATCGTCTTCCGGAAGAGGCTGCGCCGCAGCCTGAGCCAACTCGGCCTCGTACTGTCGCTTGGTAGCATCATCGATTTGCGTTTCAGGAGGCTGCAGAGCCGGCGCTTCCACAAAGTGCAACTGGTTGTCTCCCGACAACTTGCGAGCCAACCAAAGAAAGGGTTTCTCAAAGTTGTAGTTGGACTTTGCCGAAATGTCATAGTATTGCAAATTCTTCTTACGGTGAAAGGTAATCTGCTTGGCCTTGACCTTGCGGTCTTTGATTTCCACTTTGTTTCCAGTCAAGACTATGGGGATGTTTTCACAGACGCGAGTGAGATCGCGATGCCAGTTGGGAACATTCTTGTAGGTGATTCTGCTCGTCACGTCAAACATAATGATTGCGCACTGTCCCTGGATGTAGTATCCGTCACGGAGACCGCCAAACTTTTCTTGTCCAGCCGTGTCCCAGACGTTGAACTTGATGGGTCCGCGATTGGTGTGAAAGACCAGGGGGTGGACTTCGACGCCCAAGGTGGCGACATACTTTTTTTCAAACTCGCCCGTCAAGTGGCGCTTGACAAAGGTCGTCTTGCCGACGCCGCCGTCGCCTACCAAAATGAGCTTGAACTCGGGAGTCTCTGTTGCCTGTGTAGCATATGTAAAGAGTAGAGCAGATATGTTAAAAATTGGCAATCAAGGGGACACGCAGGGTGTGAGTGTGAGTGAATGGTGGATCCGCAGGGTGCTCAGCAAAAATGACAAGGCAAGATTCCTGTCCAACGTGAAATTCTAGGTAGAATTCAGTACCAAAGAGGAATTTTGGCGAAAGTGCACCGTCGGCTCGTGACGAAAGCCGTCGGATGGATCTATCCAATCGCACCGTGGACGACTCGCGACACGACGCTTGTATTGCACGCCAAGAAGTGATTTCTGCACCCGACGACTCCACTTGAACTTCGTACCATTGTGTGTGTGTGTGTATGAGGATGAAAGGACGAGGAAAAGGAGACGGACAGCTGCTTTGCACAACACTTGCCGCTAGAGATGTTTGGACAATGGCGGCGTCGTCCACACACGAAAGAGAACGGTGGAGAAACTCTTGGAAATGTGGCGACTGACAGACGGACTATGTATATCCGGGTTTCTTTCTGTGGAACGCGGCCATGGCACAACGGTCTAATTTGCGTTATGCATTTTACCCCGCTCTCGCCATATCTGCGAGCGATTGTTGCACAAAGGATAGTCTCTCCTATCGCAGCTGGCTCTCTATAGATCGTCTTCGTCTTCGTTACCAACGCAGTACTCGCAGTAGAGAAAAGACTGGGAGCTGCACAGAAGCGGTCTCATTCCTGGCGTTTACCGTTTACCCTCTTTGCTACATACATAGTCGTACATATAGCGCCCTGTGCGTGCTTGATTCGGATCGATTGACTGGTTGGAATTCGGATCGAATAGAGGACGTGTCTCCCATTTTTTTAGACACGCGCACGCTACCTGGTTACAATGGAGACGCCAAATGACCCAGAAGAAGCTGAAGGCGTAGCTGTAACTACACCCAAGGGTGCTACCAGCGAAATAGCACTAGTAGTCGAGGAAGAAACAGTCACAGAAAAATCAGGGGCCCTAGTCACTACCGACCCGAATCCCAAGGGCAATGTCCAACATGAAAAAGTACCTGAAACGGCAGAAGCAAAAGCAGCAGAAAGCCAAGAACAGCCACCCGACGAGGAAGTATCTGCAGAGACTCCTGCTGCAGTAGAGGCCTCTCATGACGGTGCCACGGCAGAGCAGGATAGCCCGGCTGTTGTGGTCAGCAGTAGCGACAGTGTCGAAGAGAAGGAGAAACATACCGTAGCAGCTGCTCCTGTCAGTTCTGAACCAGCACCCACGAATACGAATACCAACACCAAGGTGGCAACCGTGGCAAAAAACAAACCGCCTCCAGAAAATGACGATGTCACGAGCAAGGCGGCCATTGCCTTGGCCGCCGTCGCAGCCGCGGCCATGGCCAACAACATTTCACCCAAGCAGGCTGCCGAGGAAGCTCGCGCCACGGCCCAAGCCTTTATTTCCGTGAGTAATAGTGACTCTAGCAACTATGCCAGCAGCAACAAAGTGCGAACCATGCAGACGGTTCGCATGGCAGCCGTCAAGGCGCGCTTGCGACAAACCAGCATGACGACCGCATCCGAAACGAATGTAACATCGTTGCTGGACAAGATGTGCGGGGGACACAATGATTCCTTTTTGGAGCATTTGCTCTTGTTGGAGTATTTTCGATGCAGCGATACTGCGGGTCTCGTCACCGATGACTTGAATCAGCACGATGACGACGACGATAAAACTGACGGGGATATTGAGGAAGAGGAGGAGGAACGAGTGGCTCAAGCATGTGAGAGAGTGACTGGTCTTTTGAAAACAATGGAGAGTGCTTACGGGAGTTTGGAAGACCTCTTGCCTACAACAGATCGCAAGGCAACAAGTTTGAATGCGGACGATGTGGATGACTTTCAGACCACTGTTGTGGTTCCCGATCTGTTGCCGCCGTGTACGTTTCCGAGAGGCGACGCAACGGTGGCCTTTTTCCGATCCTGTTGCGGAGAACAGCAAACGAAAACGACCGAACACGCTTCTGTGGCTGATGCGGATGTGACGAGCACGTTAACGCAGTTGGAAGAGGGACAGTCCAATGATTCTCTGGATCAACCCTCGACGACATTCCCACCCCTGGCGAAACAGGGAGCAGGCATGTTTTCGTCCATATTTAAGAGAACTACCAGTGGACCCGTCAAGACCCCGTTTGCCAATGTCTTTCGCAAGAACAAGGGTGGCAGGAGCACCGCCAGTGCAAGGACGGACGATAGCTCGTTGCGATCTATGGGTTCGGTGGACTCTTCGTCGAGTAGTACTCGTCCAGGAGAGTACATTGTCCGAATCGAACGAGAAATGCTGGGATTGACAGTGGAGAATGTTTTGGAGCGAACCGTTGTCCGTACTGTGCTGACGGGTGGTCCGGCCAGAAAAGCTGGTGCCAAGGTTGGTTCTTTGATTGTCAAGGTCGGAAACGTTGAGACGAATCATTTGACACACTTTGAGACGATTGACGAACTGCGACGGAGTCAGCGGCCTCTACAGCTGGTGCTGCGGCAGATTAGTGACGATTCTCTACGATCCGCCCGTGAAGAAATGGGAAGGCTCATTCGAGGTTCTGGCTTTGGTACAATTATGGACGGAAATCGATCCACCGAGGGTACTGAACAAAGTCAGGGAGAGACGCAACCTGCTCATCCACTGATTGGAAACGATCTTCGAATAGACGCGTTCACAAACTTGATGCGCAGACGGTTTGCAGAGGTGAGCCCGCAAACCCGAAACAAGAAAGAAGAGGCGTTGGCTCGTGTCGGCGAAAAGCTTGCCTGGATATTGACGCTGCTTGTTATTGGCCTCGAGAAGGAGGCCTCGCGTCTATTCCCTTTGGCGAGCGCCGGCAACGACTCCGAATCCCCCAAGCGTAACCCTCACGCCTTATACCATCACTCGGCGAAAGACTATGCAGACGCAGCGAAGAGTGTTGGGAAAGTCGTGCTTGACTTTGCTAGAAAGAAGATTGATCCAGATGCATCCAATGCCCCCAAGTCGTATGTAGGGGGACTTGACGCGGCCGGAATAATCCCTCGACGCAAGGTTGCTCCTCCTCCCCCGCCATCGCATTCAAAGCGTGGGCGAGGCGGAAGGCAACATCCCATGGTCCCTGGTATGGCATCCAAGGCAGATACCAGCATGGTGCATGAGAAACCTCTATTGCAAATCGGAGATGTTCTTCAGCGTACTCGTACTTTTCTGGCAGATACAACGTCCCCTCCCAGTGCCTTGTTGAGAGGGGAGCTTATCGCATTCTTGTGTGATGTTCTCGATATTGATACAGAAATGGAACTTTCTGAAGATGAATCAGTCTCGGCGACATCTGGGGGCAAAGGCAGTGCAATTAATGATCTGGGAAGTGCCGGTAGCTTGTTGAAGCTTATCGTTCTCAGCTGCCCTACTATCCGAAGTCCAGGATGCGAGGATGATTCTTCGCGAGACGAAAACATTGTACCCGAGCTCGAGGAAGAACTGCGACGACGCTTTGGTCCCCGCGAAAACTTTTCTACGGGAGATCTTCACCGACTTCACGCCGGAAATCGCTTTCTTGCTGTCGTTCACAGACTAGCTGCAAGCCGGAGCACAAGTGCTCGGATCACAGCGTGCTCACTTGGGCCAGTTGTTTGGGGTCATTTGGATTTTCCACACCAGCTGCAGCTTCGAGGAGTCATCACAAGAGCACTCCACGATGTTGAAGTGATTGTTCGAAAGTCAATTGCAACGGTTCTCCATGAAATTGCGGAACTTGTGTTTGATCCACGATCTGTACCGTGGTTGGTCCTCATGTGTGAGCGTGCTATGACCGACCCAGAACCCCAACTACGATCTGCTGCCATGACCCTCACATGGCATCTCGCCGACCACCTACCAAATGCGTTTCTGGGTGACGCAAGTCAAGGAAGCCGCTACCTTCGTCGTCTACCGGAACGCAGCGACCCTATTTTTACGGACGTGTATCTCCTCCAATGCAAACTTTTGCCCGTGGCAACGAGGCTCGCAGAAGATCGCTCTCCATCAGTCCGCCTTGCTGTTGCTGCCCAATGTGATCGCCTGTGCGATGCGCTCGGTGACCACTGGTCCAGTGTTGTTATTGATGTGCTCCTTGCCTTGTTATCCGATGCTGATGAGCGGGTAAGATGCGAGGCCGTCTTGTGTGTGCCAAGGCTGGCCATGATCGTGTTACTTTCTACAACGCCTGGCCAGGCAGCTACGAGTGAAATGAGTATTCTTGAAGGTCTTGTTCCGGCCTCAATAAAATTGCAGAAAGATCCTGTCACCTCCGTGCGTGTGGCTCTTGCTGCGTCAGCAGGCGAACTGCTGACACTACTGGTTGCCATGCAGAGCAGGGTAGATCACGAGCTGCATGTGGCTTCCAGCGAGAGTAACACTGTTGTTTCGGATGACGGAGATAAGCGATACAAGCGACAGGTGGACGAACGCCTGATTCCATTGGTTCAGCAACTGTTGAACGATGCTGACCCAGAGGTCACCAGTGCCGCCCTACGCGCTGTCACCAACGCTTCACGTGATGCTACACAGGGAACGCAGTCGCGGAAGCGACACATGTCAGTTGCATCAGAGGACGATACCGTATCCTTGTCCTCTCACCAGTCTCATGCAAGTCGTCAGTCTCACATGAGCCTGAAGGAGCCAGTCTTCATGCCCGTCCTTTCTGAGGGACAGGTACTTCGTCTCTTGCCGACACTAACTGAACTCGCGGAGAGTCGACAATGGCGTGTTAGGCAGAGCGCTGTCGAGATTGTACCTGCTCTTCTTGGATGCACCAAGAAACACGAGACTCGAACAGAAATATCGAAGCTGTGCCTTCGCCTCATGAACGATTCTGTTGATGCTGTACGAAAGACGGCAGCAGAATGCCTTTGTATGGGTGGAAGCAGTCTCGGTAGCCACGGAGAAAATGCTAGCGCCGAATGGATCATCTCGATTGTTCTCCCGATGATCCGAAAGTGCGCAGTTCACGCCAGTGCGAAGCAGCGCTTACTAAGTCTAAAGATGGTGGAGACTATCTTGCTCAACGGCGCCTGTCCGGCAAAATGGAATGGTGCGGAAGATGCCAACGAAAGGATGACAGACTCTCCGATGCGTGAGTTGACAGTGATATCATTGTCTCTTGCAACAGACCGTATCGCTAATGTTCGATTGACCGTCGGCCGCGTCTTGGAAGCAGTGATCCATATATTTGAGGACGACGATGTTTCGTATATCATCGATGTCTTGCTTGAGCAGATCGAGTCAGAGAAAGGGCGAGAAGGCGGAGGAGACGGCGATGTTCTCTTCTTTGCCACCCGTTGTGTGAACCGCGGTCGCCTCATGCTAGAAGATCAATCGCTCTCCCAAGACGAGCCATAAACTATTGCGGTGCAAACTATGTATTTAACTTTAGAATGAACCGCTCTTTCTTTCTACCACAGAACTCGTAGCTAGAGTAGTAACATGGCAAAATAGTGCCCTCTCTCTATCCGAACGAAAAGCCCATGCCAAGCTGAAAGTGGCGCCGCGCGTCGCGTGGCCCGTAGCGGAGAGGCCACGCATACGTTGCTTCCACCCGCGGTCCCATGACCGACGAAGCAATGCCAACACCAACGGACGCCCGTGTGCTTTGCAAGACAGCCTGCAAGGGCGTTTCGGCAATAGCTCCGACGCACGTTCCAACGTTGCAAAAAGCCAACAATCGAATACCCAAGGGATCCAGCAAGGAGGCAATGGGCGACGGTACTGCAGACGCCATGGCTGTCGCGGAATAAAAGAAGTCACCACCCAAGGCGTCTCCGCCAGGTGAACATGACCCTTTCGGCGCCGTGGCCCGGGGTCCAATCCCAGCCGGCATGAAACCACGCAGATTGACGGGTCCTCCCATGAAGAATCGATCTGATATCCCCGCTGGTCGGCACAAGCCTCCAAAACTTAGCGACTGCAACAAGCCTCCCGTCAAGGAGCCGTGGAGTGAAATATCGTGGGCATCCAATACGGGCAAGTGCATCGACAGGCCACCGTGGCATTTGAGAAAGCCAACATCGCCGGGTGGAGTTGCGAGTTCGGCCTTTCCGTGCAGTTCCACTCCCGCGGTAGGGTTGCTAGCGTGGTCCAGGAACGTGTCGTTGGTACGAAATTCCACCGCCAACGAGTGCTTGACATCCGGGCCCGCTTGGGAAACAATCTCGGGGGACGCTGCAAATGCAAACGGAGTGGTAGGATGCCGTCTGGGAACCAAGTCGCGAAAGACAGTGGACCATTCTAGTCCATAATAGAGTCCCGGCGCCTGCTCGGCAGCTCGCACGCTGTGGTGGTTGGAAACCGTGACGGAAAACAAGCGCTGAAACTCCTTGTAGCTTCGCGTCCATTCGTAATCGACCGTATCCAAGACGGCTCTGGTAGTCATTGAATACTGACTGCCCGTCGACTGCTCAAGAACGAGATCCTTGAGGCTCGCGGGCAAGGCTGTGTACAGCGGCCGTTCATGGCTCAGAGTCCAGCTCGCTGTCGATTGCGTGTCGAGGGTGTACTGCAAATTTGTTTGGTCCAAGTGGCCCGTGAGATTCCGAAGACCCACCGAAGCGTCAAACTCCGCGACCGGTAAAAAGCCAGTGCTTTGGGCTGCTTCGGGGGATAAGAGACCATCCGTCTTGACGCCGCCTCCAGCGTGGAGGCGGTACCATTGCTTTTCATCCAGTTTGACACGTAGTACTTGCGCTGCTTGGGCGGGTTGTGCTCCGTCTCCTTGTTCCTCTGCAGGTGGCGCCTTTCCGAGTTCTGCCTGGACCGAGTTGAAACAGCCAGTTCGTTCCAAGTCGGCACAAAAGGCTGTCGCCAAAGCTAGTGTTTCACCTGCAGCAACGGGAACGTCGTAGAGAAAGCCAGCTTCTAGCAGACGATGCTGGATCAAGTCTGGATCTGTTCTCGGCTTGCTGTCGGCGATAGCACTCTCCACTGCCGCGGGAAACTGCACGTTGATTTCGTATTCCATGGCAAATCGTTGAAAGCGTTGCACTTGCTGAGCTTTGAGTCGTTCCTCTTGCTCTTCTCGTTGCTGCTGCTGAAGGCGTTGCACCTTATGACGCATCGATGCGTCGGCGGATGGCGGCGGCGGTGGAGGCATTATGTTGTAGTTGGCGTTCCTCGATCGGCGTGGCGTGTCTCGTATACCTTATTTGGCCCAGTTTCAAGTAGAGTAGAGTTGCTGTTCAAGGCTAGATGAGATCTACAGTAGCTACGACTAGTTAGCTGGTTAGCAGTGGTGACGGCGCAATGAGAGTGATGATGAGAGCTAGTGATGGCCGATGATTCGATGATCGCAATGATGCATGGCCGCTCGACAGTCGAAAATGGGCCGCTCGACAGTCGAAAATGGGAGAACGGTGCGATATTAGCGTGAGTTTGTCAGCGGTGTACTCTAAAATTTAGAGTAATATTATTGAAATAAGTAAACATATGTCTGATTGTCGTTAGAATAAGTGATTATTTGTCGCATCGATGCCTTGCCGCAGAAAACAAAAAAACCGACATTGAATTGTTATGTCATTCGACAATGGCGGCCATGTACGCCATGCAGTCTCCAATAGCTATGAGATTCTTTACAACCTCCCAATAATAAGAAACGCTTCTGTCAGGGTTCCAACAATAGCATTACCAAAGCAGGATTTGTCGAGCTGCTAAGATAATACAACCCACAGCCTCGTCTCTCCAAAGTCGTCCGCGTATGCTATGATAGCTATGTAGTACGTACACATGCAACGTAGCCTTTCCATGATGTATCCCTGGTGGTTGCTGCGACAACTGCGACGGATGGACCTATTGTACGGGATCCTTGCAGCACAGTTTCACCACCACCACCAGCAGCAGCACTGTATATACGCATGTATATACCAGAGATCACGACATTTTTTGGATATACCTGCCGAGAGGATTTCCTGCTGCTCTGTGCCAAGTACTGTAGAGTGCGGGACCGTGTCGTACGGGACTCTCCATCTTTCGCCACTGACAAGGGTTTATCGACTATGCTGCTGCTGCGGTAGACAGGGACTCTGTGACTGAATGCGTGCGGCCGACTTTTTGAGCGACTGTGCTGGACAGATCTGACTCCAACAACTCTATGTACGAAAGTGAATGTACTACGATGTCAGGATGCCGTGTACGACCTAGCTGCCTACGTGCGCATCAGTGGCTTTAACTACGATGATGAATGACATGAACAATTGTATCTTAAATTGAAGTTAACTAGCCATCTTTCTTGCGCCTTTTTGGTTTGGCAAAGGCGCCTAGGGCTTTTGCGTCACGAAAAGCTCCTTCTTGACCTTCTCCATCATGGTTTCCACAGCCTCTTGTCCTTTGGATTCCCACTCGGCACGGTTGCGTTCCGCGTAATCCAAGTACTCGTAACAGGATACGCCGAACACGCCACAGTCCTTGAGCTTCTTGGCCAACGGGATAATGTAAAAGTCAAAGAAGCCAATCTCGCCCTTGTACCAAAACTCGGACGGGTCCTTCTCAGCGCGACCCTCCACGTACGCCTTGTACAACTCCGCAAAGAGGCGCTCGTTCCACTTGCGGTAAATGTGCCAGTGCTGCATCGTGTGCGACACGTCGGAGGCCTGGATCAAGTGCTCAATCACAATCGTAGCCTTGCGATTGACAACTTCCTCGGATTCCTGCTGTGCCATTTTATTAAAAGCCTTGTCCCAGCGTCCGTTGCGAAGCGCCTTGAGGTCCTTGTCCATAATGTCCGTCGCCATGACGGAGTTGACGACCAACTGGCGGAATCGCTTGAGTTCCTCTTCACTTGCGTAGATGGTGGAACGAAGATTATCGTACCGGTCGTCCATCAAGAGATCCCAGGCAAGGTCTACCGAGTTCTGCTCAGCAACACTCTTGTTTTTGTACAGATCTGCAATGGCGGCGTTCTCCTTGATCAGCTGGGTATTTGGGACACCGACGTGGTCCACGTCGTGGATCAACGCGGAGAAGATACAAGCAAATTGCGTCAGCGGGTCCGACGTGATGCCGTAAGTGTGATCGTGAAGTGTGGACGCAAAAACCCCACTTTCAACTTGAATGTCGGAGGGTGCGACGATCCGCGAGAGTAGCTTGACGACTGACATTGTTACATGGGAGGCATGCTCAAAGTTATGGAACGGATTCTCGCGATACATCAAGGCGATGGTGCTGATGTAGTTGTGTAGCTCATTCTCGACTTCTTTTCCAACGTCAATGCTACCTGGATCCACTTCATTCTTGGCTGCTTCCTCGTCAAACTTTGGAAGTGTGATGATCTCCTTGAATTCGTCCAATACAATGGCACCAGGTGCAGCATTGAGTTGATATCTCCCACCGGACGAACCTTGACAAAGTACCTGCCGTCTAGCGACGATCTGTTTAAGTGGGCCGAGTAGAAGTTTAAAGTTCCAGTTCACGAGCCTTGAGCTCTTCTTGTCGACCTGTCCCAGCTCGGGAAGGCCGTCTGAAGTGTCAGTATCTGGGATAGTGTCGCTTGCCGAGCTCATCGACACAACTGACCCAGTCTTTGTCGTGCTGGTACGCGTGTTGAGCCAGTAGGTCTGCAGTTCACCTATACCCTTGGCAGAAACCTTTTCGTCGCGCTTCTCGAGCCAGTGAATCTTCCCAGAAGTGATCAATAGGTCTGCCGTTTCCTGTGAAATGTGAATCTTTCCTCTCTTACCCGTAGACTCGATACGAGCGGTAGTGTTCATGGTGTCGCCAAAGAGCTGGAAGCGAGCTCGCTCGCCTCTCAAAACACCCGCCGTGACAGGGCCACTGTGAAGCCCAAAGCGCATGGAAAGGTCCCCCGTATCAGGACCCAAGGTGACTTCCAGTTGCTTGACCAAGCGCATCAGCTTGACATTGCAGTCCTTGGCAAATCGGGCCATTACCAATGCGTGATCCTTTCTTGACTCGGGGAGGCCGGTGACGGCGACGTAGCAATCACCAACGGTCTCAACCTTGAAGACACCTCTGCGCTTCGCAAGCTCGTCAAACGCCTGGTAGACCGTCTCGAGCAGCGTAAACACCTGTGACGGCTCTCGGACAGAGCTCCACGCCGTGAAGCCGACAAGGTCACCAAACATGATCGTGGTCTCTGGAAACAAGTCCGCTATGGGCTTAGTAGCAAACACCTTCTTGCCGTTTCCGGCCTCCTTCGGTTCGTGCTCGAGAAAGTTCTGAAGGTGGTGCTTAGCTGCGACACGTGAGTTGCTCTTCATCTCACGCTCGACTTGTTCTTCAGCATCTTGCAAGATTCGGTCGCGCACGTTGGAAGGAAAAAGCGACGAAACAATGGCATCTGTACGAAGCGCAGTGGCGACAATCTTGTTCTGTCTTTGCTGGACATACTGGACGTAGACCAAGAAGACGGCACCTGTTGCAACAAAAACGCAGGCGAGGATAACAGTGAACACTTCGGGCCTTGAGGAGTTGTATGACTCCCTAAATGCTGTTGATGGATACATAATCAAAATGTAGTCTGTAGATAAAGGAGTAGATAACAGTGTGAGATAGTTGCATCTCATTCATACCACATGAAAGGCCGTTGCTTAACAAATTATGCTTACCGCAGCTTTCGCTGGCTGTCAAGTTGCTGCCACTATCGGATCCAAGTACATCTGAAACTCGCACAGTCTGTCGCAGATAGTCGAACTTCGTTTCGTGGAGATCGCCTTCGCCCAGATACACAGCGGCTGGACCGTTGATCACGTAGGAGACGACCTGCCCGCATGTATTATCCAATACAACGTTCACACCGTTCACTCCAACAGGCAAGAGCCTCGATAGGTACAAGTCCCAGGAAATAACTGCTGCAATGATGCCATCCACTGCCGACCCGACCTCGAACATGCCTCGAATGGGGGCTGCGATGATAGTATGAGGGTGATCTTTGGCGTTATGATCTTGACCTCCACTATCGTGAAACCGATCGTGCAAAGCCCAGTGTTCTGCTATGGTGAAGATCCCCTCATAAAAAATCGACAAATCGACCAACTCGGACAGCATCGGCTGACCTCCAGGCGCTATCATGGCTTCAATCGTTCGTTCGAAGATTGGATCAGACATTAGATCAAAGTTCACAAGCGAGGCTATCTTAGGTGGCGGTGACATTTGCCAAACAGGTGCATAAAGTGGTTGTGACTCTGCGGACACGTGAGCGCCTGATTCAAGATGGTAAATCTTGTCTGAAATGTTGGAATCATTAGACGACATTCCTCTGGGATCTGAATGGTTCACGCCCATTCCTTCCATACCGGTAGACATGGTCATACCAGCCGAAAGAGCGTCGCCCATGTCCAATGTCGGTGTATAGTTTCCCATTATAGGCGTAGCTGTTGCACTGGTATCCATCAGGGACATTCCCTCCACCATGGCTGGCATATCAGCGCCACCCATACCACCCTCCATCTCTTGAAGGGTGCGCCTTCCACTTCCTATGTCATGGCTCATGGTTCCACTGTGATCCATAATGTCGCCGTCGTCAATAATTCCACTGTGGTCCATGGTGCCACCGTTATCCATGGTCCCTCCATGATCCATGCCAGCGTGATTCATGCCTTGATCTCCGTCAGTATAAAACTCGTTTTCGAACCAAAGGCTCGTCTGAAGAAGCTGTTCACGGCTTTCCATTATCCAGTCTTGGTGATTCACGCTGTACCCCTCCCATCCAGAACGGTCCGTAGCATGTACAATGGGCGCAAACATGATAAACTCCGACGAAGCATCAAGACGAGCGCGCGCAGCCTTGACCTCGAAGTCGTGTGTGGTCAAGAAAGGCCACGTCGTGTTAACAAGCCGTGCCTCGGAAGCGATTGTGTCGCCCAGAGTCAAAACAGTCCCCAATCCATTGCGAAGAAAAAACTTCGCCGCATAGCTAATTGTGCCTGCACTTTGGAAGAACTTAGTGTAACATGAAACGCAAAGATTTGTTAGACACATTGGCGGCTAGACTGATAGACTGAGTCAGTCGCTTGCAAGCTTATAATCTCTCTAGACTTACCGACTTTTCAAACTCGTCCGTCTCTTCACGTGAGAGAAAAACATACGTAGTCGTGATGACTAACGCTGCAGTGGCAAAGAGCATGATGGTCACCATTCCTCTCCAGCGAGACACTTCTGCAGAATGCTTCCCGGCGATTTCATTTCGCTCCAAGTCCACGTCAATACCAGGAGGTTGATCGAAAGAATCCGACTGCGCTTCGGAATCTATAGAGTCGGAGCTGCTCTGGGCCGCTGCATCCTCGAAAGCGTCGTTTCCTTGTGCAAAAGCCGCCATTGTCCTCGCGGCTAACTAAAGATCTGTTCAAAGCTCTCTAAAACAAGTAAATCCGAATAATGAAATTGTGGGCCTAAACGTACAATGAACGATGGTCCAAGAAAGCGTGAAGGGTAATTTACAGTAAGGTCCGATTTGATTGTGCAGACTTCAAGGTCATCACGAATTCGGCACAGCTCGATTCGTGATCTGCCGAATTCGGCAGATCACTCTTTTTAGCATGTAGAGTGACAGATAGGGGACTACGACATGTCCTGTAGGCCAGTGTGTATTATCTGTCACTCTTCCAAAGATTCAATGACGGAGAGTGAGTCGTAATGAGTCAAATATAATGTTTGTTGGGACATTGACCTTGGATGCATTCGAAAATGACTACAATAATGACTAGTAATAACAATGAGTGCGCGAAATCCGCGACGTTGCGACGATGACAACCATTTGCCAAATAAAATGTCTACGTACTCAAGCTTGCCATGTCAAGGAAAGATGTGGCACGTGTCCAGGTGCAGGGCAAAAGAGAAGGGAGCATCCAAGCGCTGCCCTCTTGTTTTTTCTGTCGAGGCACAGGCGACGTCACTACTGGCGATGAGGTTGGTGCTACAACACCACCAGCCAATAACAATTGCGCAGCAGCCGCTGAAGCTGATCGGAACTATACAGTGTGTGGTGATGTATGTTGTATCTCACAAGTCGAGTTAGACGTTGGATTCTAGAGAGCTAATAATAGTCACAATATTGATATGCAATTCATTTGAAGGTAATTTAGATTAGTCATGCGTGCTTCCCTAATTGGAACAGTCCCTGTAGCAGCCCCATGCATACCACTTCATCGCACAGTGCAGCTAACCATGAGTGTATGCGTCAGTAAACACAAAAACAGCAAGCAGAGGCAGTCCAAACTGTGTATCTTTCCAAAACTACTGTCCATACTGAAAGCGTACTACATAGAAGAAATGGAAAAATACCAATCTCACTATATTGGCGCAAGAGGCCATGAAGACAATAGGAGTTTTCCTTGTTGATCTAGCAGAGCTAGCTGCTATAACACGGAATGCGGACTCTCAGCAGAGAGCATTGTTGGAGCTAGAGGAAGCACCTGCTGCTGGTATGCAGCCTAGGAGGACTGGTGGGGATCTTCTACCGGTTCCACCCTTGGCAGCCACTGGTCAAGTAACCTTTATTGTGACGCATAGAGGCAGTGCAACATCCGGACAACAATGCTAATATTGGCGAGCTTGTGATAAGAAGCAGAATGCATGGGGTGGAACACTTGCCGGTAAGTGCACGGTGTGGTTTGTGAACAAAATGGTTACTGTTACCGAGGAAGCGCTCACAGAATTGAAAGCAGAAGCTCGCAAGAAAGATATTGACTTCCCAAACAGGGAAGGTAATTGGTCTGTGACTGACTGTACAAACAAGCGCTCAGCGGTGGATGGAGCGACAACAATACAACAACGATTGAGGTAAAATGAAGGTACAAGGTGAGAAGGCAGAAGGCTTTGTAGATGGTTTCCCCACAAGGAATTGTCTTCAAGGATCTAGGTGAAAATCCGCAGACGCAAAGAGACAAGTGATTCGAAATGGTTGATAAACTAAACTGTGAGAACAATCCTTTGATCCAAAAGGATCAATTGTATTATACTATGACTATCTCACTTGTGCCTTTGACTACTGCTTGTCACGGTAAGCGCGTAGAACAGGACACATCTCGCTTTCACATACGGATACTGGAGGAGCTTTCCTCTCACTTTTTGTTACCATACAATTAGATTGGTAACTTGACCGTTGCATCTGGTCATAATACCTTATTGCTCCATACACATTACGATGAGTCCCATGGGTCATTGTTGACAACACTATATACGTCCACTCATGTTGAGACCAAGTTGGTCTCCACTACCGTCCGTAGCTGTGGATACACCTGTCCAAATGACCGGGAATAGAACGTGCGGTTTTGATAAAACAATTGTCGGAATAGTCCCTGGCGACGGACAGACTTGATAAGAAACCCACTAGACCATATAGGCGGTGCATTCCAGTGCAGTCAGGTCACGGTTAGTCACGGATGGTCCTGGGTACGCCGGCCCGCCCCAGTACTAGGAATACCAGTAGAGCTCAACGCGTGGTACAAATGCATTTTGAACTGTGGTTTCTCGTAGACTTGATGAAAGAATGACGATCGATCACTTCTGGGACTCGATAGTCACGATCGGCAACTTGCCGATAAGAAAAAGCGGAGCAATGACGAGCATCCTCCGAGATGCAATGAAAGGGATGAATGATAACCATGATGAACCGTAATAAGCGTAAAAGACCAATAAGTTGAATAACAACAGTAAACAAAATAAGTGAGCTTTTAGATTACGATTTACGACCCCGGCGCTTGGCTATTCAAGCCAAGTGTACAGGATTTTACAGGAAATTGAACCGTGGAGGAACGATGGTTATGGACCGTGGAAACTCCACCAATTGGCGAGTCCAACGAGAATGAAACCGTGCTAGAACGGGAGAATCGTTCCTTGGACACAGCATCCGTTTCAGCAACGTTAGATATAACGTGACTAACTTCCGGGACTCCATTAGGATTCCCGACACTAACTTCCGGGACTGCATTAGGATTCCCGACACCCCTCTTCGATTTAGCCATGGGAAGAGCCGCAGATGGAGCTGCACGGGTCTGGGCGACAATCGAACCTTCCTCAATGACAGGAGTCTCAATGAGAGACAGCTTGTAAATTGCTTCTGAAGCAGGAACATTTTTGGTGCCAAGGTCGGCGAGCTGGTATTTGTCGCCGTCAATGTGAAGTAAGTGAATATGTCCGGCTTGACGAGCTTGTCGAACGTAATACCATCGGCGTGCAATGTGTCGAGACATACTGGTAGTGCGTTGATTGCGAGTAGCAGCCATACCTGACGAACTGTCAGTGAACATGGGAACAGTGAAAGGACGGTCTTGATCACCGTAAACG
>Ga0307978_1000595_pt1 | contig 29881 bp, 17 predicted proteins | sample OrgLakmetage1056_FD_203151 | JGI IMG/M metagenome (GOLD analysis project Ga0307978, IMG submission 203151) | Saline water microbial communities from Organic Lake, Antarctica - #1056 | ecosystem: Environmental > Aquatic > Non-marine Saline and Alkaline > Saline | place: Antarctica: Organic Lake...
ACCAAGGCGACAACGGCAGCGATTGCGGCAGTGTTGGCGTTGTCGCCTTCAACGGTCTCGCCTGTGGTGCCTTGGAGGCCGACCTGGACACCGAACTCGGATTTGCCACCGGCCTGCAGCCTCCGGATGTCTTCGGCTTTGAGCAAGCCACGGAGGGGAGCGCGAAGGCGACGTCTCGCAGGACCGAACGACAAGATGGCGATACCGTCCACTTGAATGTCGCCCGGGTTGGTGGCGGAGAAGAATTTACTCAAGACTTGCGTCCTGACGTTACAGATGCCACCGGTGAAGCAGTTCAAGGTAGTCAAGGCGTCGACCGTAGAGGCTTCAATTGGGCGCTGTTCCTCTGCAGATCCCATCAGTGTCATGACAAAGAGGAGGATGTCCTCCACATTAACGTTCTGAACCGTGACCGTGTCGTCGATCTTGACGCATACCTGGAGGGCGGACCCCTGCGCGAGAGGGGCGGGGGAACCAACCAGACCATTGGCGCCATCACAGATGTAGGCCTCCACGGGGTAGTCAAGAATGGCATTCTGATCGTCGGTGTTGGCAAGCGTCCGGTCGGCCACGATACCGGTAAGAGTAAAGTTGGCCGTCAGGTCGACGTTGATGGTCAAGTTGGTCTCGTAAAAGTTGACCGACTCGATGACCGCCTCTGGGTCCTTGTAGTAGTAGTAGTCGACGCGGACGCAAAAGAGAATGGCGGCGTTGGTGCTGTTGAGGGCCTGGTAGTGGTCGGTGCCGTCAACGGTCGCCTAAATCATGTTGACGTCGATATCGAGCTTGTCGCCGGTGACGGATTCGGAAAAGGTAACGTCAGCTACATCGGCCAGAGTGGAGCAGTCGGTCTTGTAGAGGGTGGTCGTGAGGTACTTGACGTCAGCCGTCAGGGTCCCTGTGAAGTTGTACTTGAAGATGGCTTCGCCGGTTTCGGTGCTGTTGCTAAAGGCAATGACAGGGACCCGTCCTCGGGCTAGATGTCCCAGTCAAAGTACCCGGCGAGGTTACGCGACAGGGACGCCTCTGCTGGTTCGAGGGAGAGGGAGAAGGCGGTGGCCGCTGTGGTGACCACGATGGCTGATCGATGTGCCCTTGCTTGCAACACATGTTCTATTGGTACGGTACCGTACAGGCAGTAGTCTAGTTGTTAGATCAATAATTAGACTAATCCTGTAATCCTGTAATTGACAACGACAAGACCTCTGATTCTGATAACTTCTTTAGCTACATAGATAACTGATTGATAAGACGACCGGTACAGTGCAGTAGGTGGAAGTTGTTGTAGATTAAGTACAGTAGTTATAATGACTTTCAAGAAGGCCAGGTTTTCGCGCTTGTGTATTTGTTGAATGTTGACAGCAGTATTGTACAACGTACGGTAGTCTATTACTGTAAGGTGACAAGGCACGGCACGGCATGTTCAACAGCAGTAGCGAAGGCCACACTTGCTTAGGAACATGTGAAATACGGTAGCTTCTGTCCTGGTGCAGTAACCGGAGCCCGGGAAGCGGGAAACCAATACCATTGGGCACCAGTCCGAGTGACGTGAATTCGATTCGCTCTTCACTTCACGAAAGCACAGCAGCCGTAGTACGGTGTGGACTATCTCTTTATTTGCTTTGCTCAAGCGCAACAAATGCAAGCTTCTTGCCGAGCACTTGGTGAGGGTTGCTTGTTGAGGATCAAGAAAACATCAGCGCTCTATAGTTCAAATGGGACCAATCCTGCTAGGCAGTCCGTGCATGTAGCCTCCGCACTGTAGTTCCCGGTACCGTACGAACTTTCATACTTTTGGAATATTGACACGCGCGGTCCGTCGACAAATGCAAGAGTGTCGCAGGCCGTGAAACAGCTTTGGTTTGGGTTTTGGCGCCACATCGCGTTTTCCGTTTCATCGTCGCGCGCCCCTCTCTCCAACTCCACCCCAACGGATGAACGACAGAGGAAGACGCCAAAAGACGTTCAGTTATTCTTCGCAAGTAGACTACTGTACCCTGTACCGGTAGTGCAGTCCCCTGTCCCATTCAATCATCATTTCTCGACACCAGAAGCAGGCGCTATTAGAGTGATAGAGTGGTAGAGTAAAAGCAGCCCAGAGAGCGACACGTTGCAAGCTGAACGAGTAAAAACAAAGCTAGAGAGCCCCCAATCTGTATAGTGCGTCTCTCCCTCGAATCGGTCGACCCCCACAACAACACGTTCGCAACTCGCAACACTGCAACACTTTGCCCATTACAACCGTCTAGAGAGCCACCGAGAAGCAAGTTAGAAGTCATGTCCATTCATACGGTCACGGTGGAATCCAGTGGAACCAACACTGCCATGCCTTATAACGAACAACCGAGCGATGTCACTACTACGCTCTCCAGTAAGCAAGACGAAACGAACAAGGACTCGACGACACCAACGACGATGGCAGCACAGCCTCCCGCAATTAAGAAGAAGACTAAACACCCCAGTGCGTTCCTAGTGCTTCTCCGAAGCATTCTACTCGATATTCCTTTGGCTGTACTGTTTGCAAGCTTTTTGGTAATCTACAGCGTTCGCGAAATTCACAAGGAGTATTACGTCCCCCTCATGGACCGCGCTCGTCGCACCGATGAAGATTTGCACGACGAATTTACGTATTATGCACGTCAATGCACCCAATACGACCTTTCCACGCGCAATATTCAAGAATTATTGGTGAATCCAGCCGCTGGCTTGAGGCAGTCGGTCGAGCAAATGATGACACACGGAGCCATGGTGATTCCACAAGTGTTGCAGCCAGACACGGTCCAGAATCTGCGCGACTATATCGTGGCTCGCAATGCGGGTGTAGCCGATAAAGAAAAGTTTCCCGTCTCGCAAGGACACGATGGGAGTAGATTGTCGTACGGCATTGATGCAACGGAACATCCAGCGGTGACGGCGGCCATTCGGCAAGTGGCGTCGAATCCTGTAGTGGGACAAATTCTGCAAGGACTCTTGGGAGACCTTGATCCAGCTTCGGCAGAGATTACTGCCATTACGGCATTTGCGGGTTGCGAGGATCAATCGTGGCATCAGGATACCAAGGTGGATGGAAACGCCATCAAGTTTGCGCGAACGTATAGTCATTCCTACAGTCTCTTTTTGCCTTTACAAGACACCACTGCCGCCATGGGTGCTACCGATATTTGCCCAGGAACGCATTATTGTACCAACGATTTGGAAAACATGTGCGATTCAACCTCCATGGGCCTGAATGAGGCGACCCCAGAACAAATCTTTCGTGCCGGAGATGGAGCGTTATTGAATCAACACGTGTGGCACCGTGGATCGGCGCATACAGACCCTGACGCACCCGAACGGGTCGTATTCATCATGTCCTTTCTAGCGCGTCCGAGTTTTAGCAAGGACCCGAGACAGCTGTCGCGTGGAACCTATTTCCACCAGAAATGGAATATGTGGGGACACACAATGAAGGATTTGTTGGATCCTTTGGCATCCATGCGCAAGCCCTTTTCAATTTTGCGTTGCCTCAGTTTATGGAAACCGTCGAAATACAACTGGGGCTACGACCTAGTCACCTCGGGTTTTATGCGCTTTGTTAATAACCAGCTGGAAGACGACGACTTGGAAGAGCGCTTTTTGCCGCAGCTGGATCGCCTCCACTTTCCGTCCTGGCTCCGAGGACGATACTTGCCAGAAGAGGAGCAGTCGGATTCCTGGCGTTTCTTTATCCAAGAGACGATTGACAAGACGTATGCCTTTATGGAACGTGTTGTCATATGGGCACACGCAGGATACTTGGCACTTGTGCTGGTGGTGTCTCTCATGTCGACGCTATTCTACAGGACTGGGACACGAGTGTTGCGACGAACAACTTTTCGATTGATGCTGACGCACGGTATATTGCTCGGCTTGGCTTTCAAGACGTTGCATGGCATTCGTACGTCGGACTGGGGTTCCAATGTGCTCAAGGGTCGAGCGCTGATGCGACCGTTTCCACCGGTAGCGATTGCCCGCGAAGAAGCCGGCTTGGTCTCTACCGGTCCCACGACGCTCCCACAGCGTGCGGACGTCTTGCTTGGAACACGCTACGATGCTGAATTTTTGGGATCCTACGATCGCTGGCTGGATTATCACCCGGGTAACGTTGTGTTTCGCGGTTTGGTAAGTGAGGCGGCACCTTTGTATCCGTCTTATAAAGCCTTGCCGACGACCTTTACAAGTCAACTGATAGAAGAAGTTGTCGCTTCGGTTGGCGAAACAGACGGACGCTTTCTGCAGCAAGATTACCGAACGGGCGATTGGCGCATCATGTCAAAGGAAGTGGCTTTGGAAGCGACATGGACTGCGTTGGTTGCTGCTTCCAGTGACATTACAGCCGTAGTTCTCAAGTCCCTTGATCATCTGATTGCCGACTTTCGCTTTGGCGAGTTTCGTGGTACTGCGTTGGCACGAACTTCGCAATTGAACCTGTGGCGAATCAAAAATAAATTGACGGCCCGCTCACTGTCAAAAGACACCTTGCGGAGTGCTGCTGTTGTTACAAGCCTTGCGAATGACCCATCTTCTGCATCGGTGATTCGTTGGAGGACCCGAGACGTAACGTACACGCTGTTATCAAGCACAGCCACTGCACCTGCGCGAGTCGCAACACACAAGCGCTTCTCCTTGCCGGTTTCAACCAGCTCTAATAACGACATCGACGACAACGATGATACTGACTTTGTCGTTGGCAGTCTGGTCGAGTGCACTTTCGAGGGAGAGAGCGTTTGGTATCCTGGCGTTATTATCCGTTCCGACCCTGAACAAGATACCTTTTCTGTTTCCTTTCACGATGACACGTTTGAAGAGCACGTGGAACCGCGTCGCATGCGCAAGTACCGTGCCGTCCAACAAGACGATGCTGTACTGTCGTGCTACGAGGACAACGATGACAACGAGGAGAACGAGGACAACTGCTATACGGCCACGGTGCTTCGCGTCATGCCCGACGGAGCCGTGCAACTTGTGTACGACGAAGGTGGCGAGTTGGACTACCGCGTTCCGTCGACCCATTACTTTGCGCAACGAGACTGGCAATGATACAACTATAAGAGTGCAAATAGATCGATCTCTGTAATGCATATCATACATTATTTCAACAAACAAATGCTACAGTTCTGGTATACTTTATGAACCCACAAAAAAGAAGCGCATGTATAGCTTGCATCCCTTATTCTCACGACAACGCCGTGGACAATTGTTCATCGCAACGCTGCTGCTGCTGCTACTGCTGTACTGGTACTACTACTAGAACACGGGGAGACTTGTCGGCACACTGGACACTGCACCACCACGGCCGCCTTGACGACTCGCAGCTCTACCCGACAGGTCTTGCACGGCACCACATGTTCATTCGACTGCAACAACAGCACTGCATTTCCCCCATTGGTTTGGTGTACGACTCCCACAGCCAAGTCGGGTAAGCGAACAGGTTTGCTGCCTTTGTTGAACGTTGCGGTGCGCGCTTGGACGCGACTGGTGGTGGGCACGGGCATGGCAGGTAGTGCCGTGGCCTGCACCGGTCTCGAGGGTCTTCGTTCGGACACGACGGGCCCCCGATCGCGAAGCCCGTGACCTTGAAACTCGCGCATGGAATTGCGTGCCTGTTGCAAGACGGAATCGTCATCGTCCGACGAAATATCGTAATCGACGTCATTGTCGACACGGCATATCTCTGGATGTAACCCTTGCTGTTGATACTGCTGATCCTGCTGTTGCTGCTGTTGATTCAGTTGTTGTTGTTGCTGCTGCATACCGGCAGCCGAGGGATACATGCTATTGGAGGACATGCGAGCACTCGAACGACGAGTGCCATCATCGTTGTAATTATTGCCACCGCCGCCGCGTGGCGTGGGATGCGGATCCAAACAAACGACCAACAATCCTTCTTCGGCCAAGTCTTCCAACAAGGGTTGATGGTGCGTTCGGCGGTCCGACGCAAAATGATGGGCCGCGGCGTACAGATAGCTATCATCCGTCAAGAGGGAACTGCTCGAAACGCCTCCGAATTCTTCCGGGAGATGCTCAATGGTGGTCGTTGGTGGCTGGTGTTGAAAGTCTTGGTGTTCCTCTGGTGGTACTAGTGTATCTGGGTGTTTCTCTTGTGGTCCGTCTACCAAAGGCACCGACCGTGCGTCTTGTCGCTCACTACTCTGACTTGAAGAGCGTTGCATACTGATACTGACTCTGGCACTGATACGAGTCAACGGCAATGGCAATGGCAATTAATGGCGTTTCGATGTATTGTACTGTAGGATGGAATGAACCTTTTTTCGAAAAACTACTCTAACTAGGACTACAGTACCAACGAACGCTACTGAACTTGAGTTGTCTCTGTATCAAGCGGAACTTTTCTCTCCTGGCTTTATATCTCTTGTCCTGCCTGTGGATCCGAGTGGACAGCAGCAGAATAGTTACGACGACAAAAGCAACTTCTAAACTGCTTTGCGACTAGACTACCGTGGGTCGCCGCGGATGAAGCATGGCCTTAAGGTTTCGTGGTTCGTGGTGCGCGCAAAATCGCTCCAACCTAAACTATACTGTAATGCTGTAAGTAGACTAATAAGGCCCAAGAGCAAACAAGAGAACCAGCAAGAGCAAGCAAGAGGGTTTGCTCGTCCGTTGGGCGGGCGAGCAGCGCATAGTAGAAACGCGAACTCTCGTCAGAAACGGATGTTCAATAGTACGGTACGACATGCATGCGACTCACTCCAACAAGATCTCCATGAATGCGGCGGCATGCTTAGCTTGCTATTTTGATCGATTCCATCAATCAACCGACAACCGACAGTCCGAAAGGATCGACCATTTCAGACGAACAACGAAAAGCTAGGCCTAACAATTGTTATTGTTGTTATTGTTGTTGTTGTTGTTGTTGCAGCCAGCATCGACCATCGACCATCGACCATCGACCATCGACCATTGAGCATTGAGCATTGACCAAAAAAGACATCATAGACTCTCCAGTCAACTCCAAGACACAACCTCATCTCCAACATGGCTCCATCTTCAACCAAGAACGCCACAGAGGAATACACGAAGGCCAACGCCAGCGCCAGCACCGACAGTAGCAACACTAGAAAGAGCGCTCTCACCATGGCAGGAACCTGCTTGCGAATACTCCTCTTGGATCTACCCCTCTTTACAGTCTTTGCGCTCTATCTCTCCACGGCCACGCTAATCAAAATCCACAGGCTCTATCTCGAACCGCAAATAGAACTCTTAAGGTGGACGCCCCAACGGGCCGCCAACGAAGTCACGTACTTTCACCGAGTCTGCCACCAGAACGATCAGACGGCACACGACACGGCCGACCTTGTCATTGACCCGACCAATACCACAGTCGAAGAACGCGTCGACCACATGCTAAAGCACGGCGTGTCCGTATATCCAGACTTGCTGCAACCCACTACTGTCACGCGGCTGCGCGACTTTGTTCTCAACCAAAATCTACTGGAAGAAAACTTTTGGGTCATTGAAAACGAGCACCGCCATTCCTTTGGCATTCGCGTAAATCAGCACCCCGCCGTACAAACAGCGCTCGAGGAAATTCTGTCCAATCCAACCTTGGTACCAGCCTTGGAGGGCATTGTCGGTCCCAATCCGGCCATTATAGAGTTTACCGCAATTACCTCAACGGCGGGCGCCAAGACGCAACGCTACCACCAAGACGTGGTACCAGAAGGATCCGCCGCAAAGTACGGTCGCACATTTGTACCTTCGTACAGTCTATTTGTGCCGCTGCAGAATACAACGGCCGCCATGGGCGCCACGGACATTTGTCCCGGTTCCCACATGTGTGCCGACGGTGCCTTGGACTATTGCGCCCAGTCGGGGGGCTTTCAAGTATCGGGAAAAAACGATAATTGGCCAGCTTCCTGGGGCGCCTTGCTGAATCAACAAACAGCGCACCGGGGCATGGCCTTTACGGACCCTTCAGGCCCCGACAGGGTCTTGTTTATCTTGACCTTTGCTCCGCGACCGAACATTAATAATAATAGCAAGAACAACAACAAGAACATGCTGTTGGAAACACGCACCCTGTCGACAGGCGGCTCGTACAGCATGCACTGGTCCCAGTGGGGACACACGTTGGCGGATTTTGCCAAGCCGGCGCGGCGCATGGCGCAGCCTTGGAAGGTACTAAGGAGTCTAGGAATATACAAACCTGCCGACCAGCAGTGGGGTTGGGACTGGATTACCACCACGACCATGCGAGCCGTAAATGACGAAGCTGGTTACAATCGGCACGACTTGGATACCTTTATTGAAAAGGGTGGCTTTTGGTTTCTACCCCAGCAGTTGCAAGGACAAGTGTCGGGCGAAGACGAAACTGGGGCGGTTTGGTTTGACTTTCTGTTGGATACGGTCCAGCGATGCAAACAAGCCTTTCAAAAGGTACATGTCGTTGGTCTTGGCACATATGCGGGTGGAGTGGTGCTGGTCAATGGTCTCTTGTGGGCTTTGGGAAGACGACAGTCAAGTGAATTGACTATTGCGCCCAGCTTTCGTCGAATCCTTGTTGGCCATTGTGTCTTGACGTTCTTGTCAATTCTCTTGTCCAAGCGCGTTGAGCAAACGCCGTGGGCCAGGAATATCCGCAGTGGAAAGCTGTATAGTCCTCCCGCGTTGGCTCGTGGTGAACTAACAGCGCCAGCGACGCTAGCGCTGGACCAGGATGTTCTAGTTTTGGATGACTACCAGTCGGATTACCTCGGTTCCTACGCTAGAGTACACGAAATCTCACACCCTGGCAACCGAGCGTGGAACGAAATAGCAGCGACGCATTCTGCTTTGTTCACCAAGTTGCCAGCAACGATGCAAGATCAGCTCTGTGAGAGTATTGCACTATGGCTGCGACAAGATCAACACCGCATGTTGGCCAAGAATATCAATGGCGAATGGTCCGAGCTCGGGAATGACAAGGCTCTCCAGTTCATCCACAAGGGTCTCATGATGAGATCAGACCCTTTCGTGAAGCACGTCGTGACCCAGATTGATTACCTTTTGGCCGAAACCAAGTTTGGAATGTTACGTGGCTCATCCATGCATCTCGGAGCGATTCCAGTATTCCTGAGATCATTACAAGACAAGATACTACGCCCACCATTTTCGCGTTCTTTGAAGCCTTCAACGATTGTTGCGTCATGGATGGACACAATGGTATCACAGTCGGCACTCCCACCTTTTCCAAAGACTCGTAGATCAATCCCGTTGACTGGGCGGCGATTAATGCTGCCCAGTAAACCCGACACCAGCGAGCCGGAACTTGGTGCATGGCTGAAGGAAGGAGACGCTGTCGAAGCAAAGTACACCAAATGGACAACTGGTAAGATACGGGACTGCAGTGGGAATCTTCTTGTTGCATTCAAGCGTCTTCATATCTCACCACCGCTCGTCTGTTTTCTTGCAGAGTGGTACAAAGGCACTGTCCGTTCTGCAAGTGCGGATCGGGATGAGTGGGAAGTCGAGTACGACGACGGCGAGGCTGAAACTGCAATATGCCATCAGTGTATACGACCCTTCCTCCCTTATGTCGTGGACGAAGCGGTAGATTGGCGCAGCGATGAAGACGACGACACCTTTTTCCGAGGACTGGTTGTTGGCGTTGGGATTGATGACCAGGGCGAGGAAACGTACGACATTCTGCTTGACGGGTCCGACGAAGAGCTTGTTCCCGAAGTGTATCCCTCCCGAATGCGACGGTTCGAAAAGCGTTACGGAGACATTGTAAGCGTCTTCAAGATGGGCACCCGCGTTGTCGCCATGTTTAATGGCGTTGAAGACGAATGGTATGCCGGTCTCATCACCAGGCAAAACCGAGACGGTACGTTCCGAATCAACTACGACGACGGAGATATGGAGGAACGGGTTCCGGCCGAGTACATCATGCTTGAAGAATAGGTATGAAACTATTTTATGTAAGATGTAGACATTATCGTATCAAAATCTTACACTTTAAGCAAGATGCACGAAAAATGTACAAACCCTAAGCGGCAGCTGCAGCGAACCGCTGGCGTCTCGTGGCTGGAACCAGCATCCAAACAATGTTTGCGATAAATACTTCCTTTTCTTTTTCATCGGCAAACGACGAGCATAGACGAATCTTCCAGGTGAGTTCTTGCACCCAGCCTTCGGCCGCATTTGTATCACCCATCTCTAAGTGCCAGACTGCAAGGTTATTCATAATGGCGAGTACGAAAGGTTCCACAACCTCGCTACCTCGCAGGAGCGAGAAGGCAGAGTTGTACAAAGAAACGACGTTAGGCGAAGAGGGATTGTGTACTTGCTCTACCAGAGCCCAGTTGAAGAGAATGATGGCGCTTCTCGTCCGGGTTAAGCGTCCCCCCGGAGATGCCCCTTGCATTTGAACTCTTAGCAAGTTCGACGCATCTTCGTCGCCCTGGATAAGAAACGCCTTGGTATGCATAGAGAGACACCCTTCTTTGTCAGATACTTCCAGCTGGCCCAGAGACTTTGCATTCTCTCCGATGTATGTGTCAACGTTTTGTAGGTGGTGGCGAGCTCTTAATTTCGCGCAGTGCTCCGGGCTTCCATCAATGAAGCTTGGGCTTGCGGTTCGTTCAACCCCCAGCAGAATTACGAGAGCCCCTCTGAAGAGATCCCGGGCAACACGTTTATTACCAGCGTCAAAGCAGGCAACACCAGCGTTATTGAAAGCAACAGTCTCCACCATCAAGTCCATGGTTGTCGACAAGTTGCTCATATTGCTCGGCGTGTAAGAAGGAGGAAGGAGAAGTGGGAAGTGCTGACAAAGAGATATGTTTCTTCGCAAACAGAAGAAAAAAGGTACGCCGTTTGTCAATACCTACTGTCAATACAATCTTGAATACGAATTCTAATGTATACTTTTGCTACATATGCTTTTTCGGCTTCTCTCGAACAATACGTGTGCCACTGACGAAAGTTTTTCCGGGATTTACTTAAATAAATCTGAAGTACGTATTCCGTCCACGATCGAATGCCGAGTATACTGATAAGTTGTGGTCATGATAGAAGTTTTAGACATTTACTGACCACTAGACTACTGTAGTTACTATTGTAGCTACTGACCACTGAATGAGCTACTGAGAAGCATGATCGGATACAGTCATTATGACTGCCGAGCGGTGGCTCAGTGGCAAAATAAAGGGTTTCTTTTTGTAGGTACTGTATTTTCGGGACTTACTAGTCTACAGTAGATACTTCTTGCAGTCACAAGAAAAAGAGTTCTCAAGCAAGCTAGTACTTAAATTAATTATAAAATCCCGTTCGAGCTCTATTTCTCTCGTAGAGCCACGTAGACTGTCGTATCTGTAATATTGCGAACGAACGGGCGAACTAACAAACTAACAAACTAACAAACTAACACACAAACAAACTAACACACAAACAAACTAACACACAAATAACTGCGTTTTGCCACTGAATATTAACAGAAGATAGTCTAATTTTTTAATTGGTTACGGTCGGTTGCTGGTCGTAGTCTACTGGTTACCGATGTACTGTAGTAAAACTTAGCTGTTTTACACCGCTGTAGTCTACGTTGTTCTAGGTCGACCTAGTCTAATGTTACCGGTACCTACCGCTGCCTTCCACGGGATCGTACGACGTCGTCGTGTACAGCAATCATCATCGTTGTTTCGATGTTTCGGCCTTTGCAGAAACAGGGATGAGTCACACGACACCAATTATTGGTGGTCCTCTGATGCTCAGCGAGTGCGTCATTACCTGAGACGCCCCGAGAACACATACTGTAGGGAAGATTGCGACACGTTCGGAAGCAATGACAATTATTAGCTACTGTAGACTACAGTAGAGCCACCAAGACCCGGAATTTGGCCCAGTATAGCCAGAGCAATGTTCGCCAGCCAGCGGCACAATTTTCACCGGGAGCAGCTAGCCCCCGTGACTGGTGCTCCTCTGGAGACTATCATTACATTCTCTACTTATAATAATTCGTATGCATCATATCTAGGAAGAGCTTACTACCTTGTTTGAGAAGAAGAAGAAGAACTTCGTTCCAGCACTGCTGCGATGAGGAGATGAATGCCAGTAGAGCTTTTTCGAGATCGACTATTGAACAGGAGACATGCGAGGAAGTATCATGGTGATGTCTATGTACAGTCAGCTTGACGCAGATAAGTTGTCGATAGTTGATAGACCCTATGCTCTAAATAGCATGGGGATTTCTACCTGCCAGGATTCGATGATTCGTATTACAGTATTTCTTACCCGACAACAACGACAGGTACTAGGGAAAGCTGAACACCTCAAACGTGAAATACGATCTGGTGACAAGATACTTTTGATACTGTACATTAGTACTGCTCCTCCTCATCCCGAGGCGGGAGGACACCCCTGAGCTGCGTGGGACCTGTTCAAAGGCACTCTGGAGGTCAAGCTGACATGCGAAAGATTCACCGATAGACATGCTTCTGCCGCCATTAGGGGGCGTGAGCAATAAGGCAGTGAATGTTCAAACGAACACCATCTTGAACCGCCTTTGCCAAATATTCGGTATTCGGATCGAATAATGTCAAGAGCTGCTCCATGCAGACTCTTAATACCTCTTTCTTGCCGTTTTCGTAGCACCCAGCACCCCAAAGTTGTTCATAATGACAATTCGGAGCAGGATCGTGTCAGCAGAACTAGTTTCATTGGCCAACAGTACAGCAGCGACCTTGAATGCGTTTCGACTCATAGTGTACTCTGGTAGACAAGATCAAGATTGAAGACAATAATGGCACTTGTACGTTGTGTGAAGCTTTGGTCTCTTGGCAATTCAAAGAAAGGCTGCGTATACAGAAAAGGATTATAGCCACGACTTTCGAGACGAACTGTGATAAGAGCCGCAATAAATCTTCTCTGGGTCCTCATTGGCGGTGACTCTGACTCCTCTGGCGTTGGCTGTCCCAGCAGATAGGTGGGAAGCTCAAGGTTAGTCAGATAATTTTCTGCTATTGAAAGGCATTCCTGGGTCACGCATCTCCTTTCCGTATCATTGGCTTCTTCGTCAACAGCTTGCTGGGATCGTTCGAACGCATGTGTGGCCTCCTCCTCCTCTAGAGCTCCTCTGAAAAGATCCAGGGCAACCTGCCCACAACCTGCTTCGAGGCATACGACGCCGGCGTTGTTGAATGCAGGCGACCTGTCCGCCATTGTTCTTGCTTTTCTTGTGATTTTTAAGATATTGTGTCTACCGGCACTCGGTTCCCTCCCGGCAGAAGACCATTTAAGAAAGTTCTTGGTTGTTAAACATCCAATCAAAAGTCGTGAAAGTGAATAGCCAGTTCGATGTTAGCAACGCCCGAGCAAGAGCCCCCCGTACGAAACGTACGATGAATTGATCCACGCACGCACGTCGTCGCCGGGTTGCACGTACGCCATCCGCAACCGGGTCAGGCGTCAGTCAGTCAGCCCGAGTGAAGGAAAATGGCTGAGTTTGGAATCGCAATGGGAAATGAAGAGCAACTGTGGCACCACTATAAGTTACCGGTATACTCTTTAACCCTCCTCCGAATCGAGCACCATGTTGGCCCCAGCTGCCCTTCCCTTTAGTTTCTCGCAGGTTCCGGGAAGTCCATCCTTCCGCAGCTCGGCAGTGAATACAGTGGCGTTAGTTCCCCTTCTAAGCAGCGACAAGGATGGAGAAATCGCCACGACAAAGTCCGCCCAGTCGTTTCGCGATCTTTTCGAGGCGCTCCGTCGGCACGCAACGTCCGCCAGCGACAGTCCCACCGAAGAAGATCTCTTGTTGGTCATTCCCAACAGTAGTCTGACGAGACCAGGTGACTGGAGATATAACGATACTCCGCTCAAGGCCTTTCATTGGCAGCATGGTTGTCAACGACTGCATCTCTTTGACGGTCGCCCCGACTTTTCCCGGCTTGCTCACGATCGTCTAATCAATCATAGTGTAACCAGAGATTGGATCGACTTGGTCCCGAGTCGCCGAACAGCTGCAGTGATTGGAATCATTAACTTGCGCGACTGTAAGGATCTAGCCGACTTGCATCGAGCGGAAGAAGAGTTGCACCAGTGGGCAACGCGATTTGCCACCCCGCCGTACGAAGTAACGGCTCACGGAAGGAGCTTTGATCGTGACAAGCCAGTAGAGCGTTTGTTTGTTTTTGATAGTTTTGACGAAGAATGTCAAAAGATTGATTTATCCAAAAGCAACATGGGTAATAGTATTTTGGCCTTTCCACCAGCAGGCGAAGCGCATTCGCAAATGATGGACCTGCACTTGAATGTGGTTGTCAACGACTTGGCGGTTGCCATCTTTCGAACAATCGAGACCAAAATCCGAGATTCGGGAGAGATTAGCAAGGGATCTTCGTCTTTGACGACGCAGCCTGCCGAGAGGCGATATCTTTCGAGGATCATTTCGGGTTCCGGCGAAACGGCCGGCGATGAGCCGGTTCAGTCATCCACCAAACTCAGTATTGGCAACATTGCGAGCTTGATGAGTCCGGAAAGCAAGCTGGCGCAAGATGCATCTGCTCGAAAGAGCAACAAATTTTCCAACTTAGCTGCTCGAAAGAGCAACAAATTTTCCAACTTGGCCGATTCGGCCTCCAAGGCAATCTCCTCGAGTTCAAACAACATTCCCTCAACGGCAACTCCACAGCTTCTCACTCCAATGGACGACATTTGGGACCACTCGGAGCTTTCCCCTAGCGATGCCGATGCTTTTCGAAAGCGCGAAATTGGGAGACGGGAAAAGTTTGCGGCTGACTTGTCTCTTTTAGCTGGTTCCCCGATTGATGCTTACGAACGTTATCTCAAGGCTGCGGAACTCTGCAAGACGGGTACGCCCGATCCACTTTGGTATGCCTCCGCAATGATTGGATGCGCGGCAGCTCACATTGCCATGGCGGAGGCGGGAGGCTATAGTGTTGATGACTATCTCGAAAACAACTTTCAGCTGCCAGAAGAAATCATGGCTCTAGCCAAAAAGGAACCAAAAGAGGAAAAGGGTCGACAGGCGGCCACTACCGCCAAGCAAACGTTCCCCGAGGTGGTATTTGCACTGTCCGAGGAAGCGATGAGCATCTTGAATCGACATACAAAGTTAGCACCCTTCCATGCTGAACTTCTGTTGAAACTTGCCTGGTACTCGTCCGAATCAGCAGAGAGCCATCTACGTTGTCGATGGGGCGAGGGCGAAGGCTGCCATGCTGGAGAACCCAACGAACCGCCTCGCTGGGAAAGGACTTCAGTAAGCAAACTCAAGTTTGGCGAGCTCAAGACCAAAGATGGTGAAGACATGATTGGCTTTAGTACTTTCAATAGAGTCAAGAAGGTTTGCGAACTTTTGCAGCAAGCCGTATCGGTCGGTGACTTGGACCCGGCGACGCGAGTGGATGTGGCATCAAGAAGTGCGCGAATGTGTCTCGATGGCGTCAAGGTAAGTCGGCGGCGGGGTTTTAGACCAGAGCACATCGTTTCAGTCTACGTCGTGAATTACTCACTCGTCTTGTACCTCTGCTGTCTTCTACATAGGCCACGCAATGGAAGAAAGTGGACACCTCGCGCATAGAGCTGCCTCGTAAGGCGGCATTTTTCGCTGCGGTAGCCGCTGAAGCTGTTTCAAGCGCGGATAGAGATGGGACGTTGCACTTGGCCAGGGATTTGTGGCTGCTCGCATCCCAGTTGTATTCTAGTAAACCGAACGCACGACCGCTTAAGGGAAGCTACGGTTGGACAACTCTACGCGCATCGATTTTACATGCGCTTTCGCTTCAAGGCAACAGCTTGTTGTCGCACGAAGCAGCAGAGCTAGTGCTGTCGCTTCTTGGCGACATATCGCCTGAAATCCCAGAAGAAGGTACTACGGACGGCGATAAGAAGACCTCAAAGGAGACAAAGGAGCACGAGACTGACCACATGGGTGGCACTAGCTATTCTGATAGCGGGGTTTTGGACACCCACACTGGAGCGCGTCGCGAGGAAGTAGACGACCTCGTCTCGGCTGCCATATCCAGTACCTTTGCCACTAAAATTCGTCATAGCTTTACTACGATGACGGCATCGACTTCAATCCTTACAGTGCAATCGAAATGGGTTGACGATGAAGCAATCAAGTCTGTCGACGTACCACTTGCGGAGCCGTCGGAGATAGCGAGCTCAGTGCTTGCGTTGGGTTGCGTCTGGTCTCAAGTCGATTACTCCGGATGTTCATTGGCCCAAAAGAGTTGCATGGAGCGAATCCTTACCCTTCGACGAGCGTTACCTGCATCGTCGACCAAGAGTAGTACTTCTTTAATCAAGGATTCGGGTGGAAGCATTCTGCCTCTTTATGTGTCGTCTGCGATGGCTATCCAAGTTGATTCGACGTTGGAATTGGAATTTGTCAAGCTAAGCAAATCACCTGTAAAGGCGAAAGAGGGCGCAATGGCAACCTTTTACAATCCTTACGAAAACAAGGGGAAAGCGGATAAGGTGGAGGCAACTCGAGTCGCGGAGGAAGAGGAGCGCGCAATGTTGATTCAGTTTGGCAATCGTCTGTCTTTACCTCTCGAAGTCCGGCGCTGTCAGCTTGAGTTCGAGAATAACGAGGCCGGACGAGTCAAGGCGACGGCACTCGCTTTCACTATTCCACCAAAAGCAACAGGCTTCGTGGTGCACTTCCCTTTTACCGTCCTCTCTGAACTCTCTACTGACGCGCCTAGTGAAAGCAAAGCAAAGGATAGCTTCGAAGTTAAGGGCATGACGTTGACGTGTCTGGGTCGCTCTATCTACCTCCCAATAAGCACTGCAGCTTCAAACATTGATACAGGCTCAGGAAGTATGCCCAAACCAGCGTCAACATATCCGTACGCGTCTGCAAAGAAGGTGCCGGAGGATGCACAGGATGATAAGCCCCGTATTGAAGCGTCGCCGTGTCAACCATCGCTTCAAGTCTTCAATGCAGCATCCGGCGCCCCAGTTGCAGCGGACTCTGCTATCACGATTAATCTATCCGACGGCGAGATCTTTACTGTTCCTTCCTGGCGTCTTGAGAATTATTCAGGCCCAAGTACACGCGGCAACATTGAGCGGCTCTTGATATCTGTCAATGGCCTCTCTGGAAGCTCGGACCAAGTGTTGTACGATTCGGACTCGGGCGCCGCTGTTGGGGCAGATGATTCTGACGAAACCTTTTTCCAAGAGCCTGTCAGTGGCGAGAAAACGCAACCCATCAAGCTAAGAACGCTTGTCAGCTCACTCGAGCTCGGCAGCAAGACGGGCGTTGCACAGCGTGGCACGGTCAGACTCCAGGTTGCCGCAGCGCACAACATGTCTTCACAGATCCCTAAAGGTTCCACAGTTCGGATTCGCTTTCGTTACCGCGGTCTTTCCAATGCCGTGAACGAGGTCTGGAGAACGAGAGAGATCGTCATACATATTGTCCCCATCAATGGACCTTGTATCACGTCGCTGGTCTTTCGACCGGATCTGGCAAGAAATAGTGCATACACAAAGTTGCGAAAGAGCATCATTGTAAAGTCAACGAACAAACACGAAGGTGCAGACGAGCAAGCTGACAACATCTCCAAAGACGAGTCGTTTCTTTGCAGTCGAGTCGGGCTAGATGCAGGAACCTACGTGTGCAGCAACGATGTAATTTTTCTGCTTACCATGACGAATACTACAAGCTCCGATATCACTCTTTCAAGCCCTACCGGTACCGTTGGTGGCTTTGAAGACAACCGCCTTCCTACCATCCTTGTCCATGCTGGTGTCAGTGCTAAGATACCCGTTGTGATCCCCCGTATCCCTCGCGTGAATGAATCTGGTACGACTGTCGATTTGGTTTCCGAGCTCGTTGCCAAGACGAAACTTGTCTGGGAGACGAAGCGAAGACACAGCGGTGGAGACGTTGTCGCCAAGGGCCACATTCATATACCACCAGCCTGTTTGAAGGATATCATGTATCGCCAGCCGTCATTTGTGTCTCAGATTTGCGAGCCACCTTTGAGGATCAAGCTTACTGCGGACGGCAAGAACCCCGACTCGCTCTTTTTGTTATCTCTTGGAACTCCGCTCGAGGTTTCGGTGCAAGTCGAGGTGGCACCTTGGCTTTCGCAAGAGGCTATTGAAAACTGTACTGTCAAGCTGGAGCTCTGCTGTTCACGCAAGGATAACAGCAATAGTTCGAATGCCAAGGGTGATTCGAGGCGCGAGTTTATTTGGTGTGGTAAGCAACAGCAAAAGATGCCCATGCAGGATCCCAACAAAGTTCACAGTGCTCGGATTGCGTTTGTTCAGACGGGAGACTTTTGTGTCTCGGCCTGCGTACGAATCTACCGAACTGACATTGTACACCGAGTGGAAGAGATTTGGTTTGCACCTACTGCTGCTACGGTGACGATCCAAAAGTCTCGTCCGGCGCAGTAATTATAACAAGAAGTTAAAGAGACAAGAATGTCGCATTATTGATCCTTTAATACTAGGACATTAACTGCATCGTCCACTTCCTTGGCTCGTTTCTCAACGGCTTCCTTCAAGTTGGACGACAATTCGACCACTTCGCCAGGCAAATCCAACGACCCGTCCATTCCGGCAGGTGCCGCATCTACAATATGACTCAACAGAGCCTGCAACGCGGCGGCTTGTCTAGTGGCGTGTGCCTGAATCAGCTGCAGTTGCATTGGTGGATACAAGACGGCACCCAGGTCAGTCATACCGTCTCCGACGGCACGCGCCATTTCGACGGTTGCCGAAATCCAAGACAACAAAGCCTTGTCGTCACCGTTGCTACCGCTAGCGTCCGACGACTCTTCTTGCTCGGACAGCTGTTTACCCGCTGCTTCACACGCTTGCAGCGTCGCATTGATGCTACCACGTGAGCACTTGACCAACAGGTTACACGCCGTCGCAATCGGGAGCTCTTGCATTGTATATTGTTGATTCTGTCCACTCATAAAAGCTTCCCAATCATTTCCATTTTCGTTGTCGTTGTTGTCTTTACCATCTCCACTGTCTTCATCTTCTTCCCGCAACGTCGGCCCCTCATCAATCATCCCTTGAAACTCTTCCATGGTATCGTTACATTCGGCCATGTAATTATACAAGTCGCGGCGCATGCAGTTGCGATTGCCCAGGGGCAACTTTTTATCGGTCACATGCGAGCAAGTTTGCCAAACGGCACCCGTCTTTTGGGCACCAACCGTACACTCCTGCTCCGCAGCTGTACCAGTGGCAAACTCTTGCACTAGATTAAGGACGGTCGTGACAATGGCACGCGCAGCTTGTTTGCAGTAGTGACGAGTGGAACGCGCACAACCCGTCGAGTCATCGTGCAAGACAACCGTCGCCGTGGCCGCAAGCTGACACCCCTGCAATAGTTCCACAGTCAGCTTGGCCTGTTGGACCGCATCCAGCTTACCCAACAAGGTGTATTTGGTACTACTCGCGTGGCATAGTGCAGCTCCCTGCGCAAGCATATCGTAGGCTTGTTGGACTGCTTCCGGCTGTCGACGGTAGTGCGAGAGGGCGACTGACTGTTTGTCGTCGAGGCCTTTTAACTTGAATGATAAACGCTTCAAGGCCTCCAACACCTCTTCTTGTTGCAGAACAGCGTCTTGTCCCGTCAGAATTTCAGGACTGGTGTGGTTCGAGGATGATTCCGCCATGGTGAAGAGCTTTTATATTATTTGTCGTTTTGTGTTTTGCGAAGACGAGTTCAAAATTTTGTTTGGCTCTCGAACAGATTTTGATAATGCGGGATGCGGCGACGGACGTACGGAACAATGACTCACTCCTCGCTTGACTCGATCGATGATGGCTTCTTGCTCTGATTGCGCAAAGCTTCGCCCCTACTTTAGCTACCCCTACTGATAGAACGAGATCTGGCTACTGTAGTCTACTTCGCAGTCTTTGTCGACATAGTAATAGTAAGTACTATAACTGACGCCTGCCCTTACTAGTATTAGTCAGGAGTCTACTCGCTCTAGTAATGATCATCATCATAGCATCTCAACAATGCTACTACTACCGCCAGGTTGGCTGTCATCAATAAGGCATCCCTGACTCCATAGTTAAAGCTGTCTCTGTCCCCCATCGTTCAATATACCATCTGGATAGTAGCACTCGCACCTGAACACTAGGTGCCACACAAGCTGGTACTTTCACCTGCTCCACCATTTGCAGAACCAGAACCAGAACTAGCACCGGTCCTAGAATGGGAGGGAGGTTGTTCCCTAGCTTTGCCTCACGCGGTGGCTTAAATATTAAGCTCCTTTCCAATCCCCTCCAAAACCCGTTCACGACGGCATCATCGTCAACACCACTTCCAAGCGAGCTAATCTGCAAAATCGGCAAAGCCATCGCAACCATCTACGAGCCAGGTGTGCCGTATAACAGCGCAAGTAATGTTGGACCTTCTTCCGGTGATGCTTTCCGCAGCGTCGCATACCATTGGCCGTTTCAGGTTCGGTTTCAGATGCAAAAGCTTATGCAGTATTGACCAAAGACCAAAAAGGTTTTGCAAACAATATGTATTGGTCATGAGGGGGCAAACAAAACATTGAATTATTACAGCAATAAGAAAAAGACAAAAATGACTTGCATCTGGCATATGACTATACTGCATGACCCTTTTCAATAATTGTAAACCTGACGCGACACGCCAATCAAATTGCGCGAGCACATCATTCAAATCGCATCGATCGTGCACATCACATTATTATTAGAGTATACAGTATAACGCTCCAAAACAAATAAGCAGAAGAAACCCAAAGCTTTCACCATGATGCTGTTTAATAAACGAACCCATTTTGCACAAACCAAGGCCGAATACCAAAGTGGCTGCTCGCAAGAAATCACAGGCAGCGTTGATGGCAGTTCTTGGGACTCTTCGGCGTCCTCGTCTATTGGATCAACTGAAGCCGACAAAGGAGGCGATATTCCCAGCAGCAATTTGTTTAAATGTCCATCACGCTCCACTCCCAACTCGTCGGCCCGCAGTTTCAAGAGTGGAAGTGACCGTGTCCTAAGTCAAATACGGCGGCCGACACAAGAACGCAAGCTCAGTACTAGCAGATGCCGACTTGCAGCAAGTGACCGTCAGCTCTCGACGGCGGCAGAAGACACGCAGTCAGTCACGATTACCGACTCTCGTGAGGCTTGCATCAAGCGGCAACTTACGAAGTCTCGCAGAAATTTGCTGACGCGGGGAGTCGTTTCCGCGCGGTGCCTGAGACACCCTGTTCAAGACATCAATAATGGACAACCGTCCAGACGGAGTAGCAGTAGTCGATCCTTGGCCAACTTTGTGTCGGATTATGAAACCATTGTCGCTGGCGCAGACTAACTAGTCAACAAGCTATATGTTTTTGCAAACGAATAATGTAGCAACTGCAAGATCACGTTCATTATTTTGTTATAATCGCTTATGTCATGTGTGTCATGCTCACGCGAACTTGACGCTCTTGGCTACTCCGCGAAAGTGTCCCTCCTGTCTACGATCGTTAAAGCTACCCTCGACACTTCTCAAAGCTGTCAAACATCGCAGGCGTACTAGAGCCCGAATCTCCAGATCTGCTGCGCATAAGACCATTACTCGAACTCTTCGCGTCTCTTGACGTGGCGGCTCTGTCAGTGTGCGCTAGTCGCTGGCTTGGGAACACCAGCTACGGCTGAATATGCAACGACAAAGGCACAGTGACTCTTTATGGTTTCAGCGATTGACTAGTACTGATCATACAGATGTATGAGATAATTGTGTTGCTTTTTGCGAACGCTTTCGTCTGTTATTTTCGAGGATTGGTGCATGTATCTAGTGTTGTTTTGCTGTGACTGTAATAATTAATGGTACCGGTAGTACGTCGTACAGTTCACATAGCTAGTTTGCTCGACTCGAGCGGGGCTGTCGTCCTCCTTGTCACATTATCAAGATTAAGTGCTCTAGCTAGTCTTTGTCCGACGTAACGTAGTCCCGATATCCGATCCGGTACCGGTATTACTGCTACTGTATTCTGGACGAAGCTTGCTTGTTTGTGCTTCAGTACAGTACGTTCCTGCACGACGTACAAACCCCATACGCATACGTACACAAACAAGACCAAAAATGAAAAAGCGAATGACTCTGACCAAGATCCAAAAGACTTTGGTTTTTTCAAAAGATCAAAATATTGGTGCCATAATGACCTGTGATCTTTTAATGTTTGCTATGTATTGGTCTAGTGGGACATGACTGTTGATACAAAACTTGTTAAAAGGGTACGAATACAAGTGTCTTAATGACTTATATCTGGCATATGACTGTAGTACTGACATAATAGGGCAAACCAGAAACCAGGCCGCCATCATCAAATCCTCATTATACCATCCGTAGTCTTCCAAGCAAGTAATCAAATCCTCCCGGCATCTTTCACCATGACGTTGCCGAATAAACGAAATCAGTTTGCGCAAACTAAGGCGGACTACCAAAGCGGCCGCTCTTTTAGTTTGGACTCTTCGGCGTCGATGGCGTCCGCTTCCGCGTCCTCGTCCTCGTCCATTGGATCAATAGAAAGCGACAAAGGAGGCGCTGTCCCCAGCAACTCGTTGAAACGACCACCCCACCCCACTCCCAACTCGTCGGCCCGTAGCTTAAAGAGTGGAAGTGAACGCCAAAAATGGCGACCAGCACTGGAACGTAAGCTCAGCAGCCGAGGTCAACTTGCAGCAAGTGACCGTCAGTTCTCGACGACGGTGGAAGTCATGACTACCGACTCTCGTGAGGCTTGCATCAAGCGGCAACTTGCGAAGTCTCGCCGAAATTTGCTGATGCGGGGAGCGGTTTCCGCGCGGTGCCTGAGCCACCCTGCTGAAGTCAGCAGCAGAGGCCGCCTTACAGCAAGTAACCGCCAGCTTTCGATGGCTACGGAAGACATGAACGACTCGCACGCAAATAATGTGGCTAAAATTCAATCAAAAAGTACGCCTACCACCACCGCTAGGAATAAAAGCGCAGTGCGTCCATCGCTCGAGCGCAAGCTCAGCAGCAGAGGCCGCCTTACAGCAAGCAACCGCCAGCTTTCGACGACTACGGAAGACATGAAGTCCGTCATGACTTCCGTCTCGTACGCCAAGAATGTGGCTAAAATTCAGTCAAAACGTACGCCTACCACCACCACCAGGAATAAAAGCGCAGTGCGTCCATTGCTCGAGCGCAAGCTCAGCAGCAGAGGCCGCCTTACAGCAAGCAACCGCCAGCTTTCGACGGCTACGGAAGACATGAAGTCCATCATGACTTTCGACTCGTTCGACAAACATGCGGCTAACATTCAGTCAAAAAGCACGCCTACCACCACCACCACCACCACCAAGAATAAAAGCGCAGTGCGTCCATCGCTCGAGCGCAAGCTCAGCAGCAGAGGCCGCCTTACAGCAAGCAATCGCCAGCTTTCTATGGCCGCGGAAGACATGAAGTCGCTCATGACAGTCGATTCTGCTGAGGCCTCCAACCAACGTCAACTTTCAAAGTCTCGCCGAAATGTGTTGACACGTGGGGTGGCTTCCACGAGGTGCTCAGCTCAACCCACTCAGGGCAGCAATAATCGACCAACGTCCGCCAGTAGTAGCTGATCCTTGACCAACTTTTTGTCTACGCGCAGACTAGTCGAATTGCGATAGTCTACTGTAACTACTGTAAATGAATAATAGTTGTTGTGTTCCTATACTAGATATTGTCATGGTTTGATGTTCTTGGCTGCTCCGACAAAGTATTTACCATTATGAAGCGGCCTTGAAAAAGTGGTGACCTGCACGACCACCAGCTCGTTGTAGTAACAGACTGAACCGAATGCGTGTCTGGCAGGTGTCTCACCACCACCATAATAATAGTCGACCAAACACTTGAGGGCTCTGAGATTCCATAGTGCGTAATATAAAGTAGCCGGTGTAAGAATTAAGCCGCAACGCTGTTCCCGACGCGAAGTCAGGCTTTCTAGCACCTGCTCTAGCTAGACCCCCCCGACGGGACTTCCATTATATTTGGCTTTCTGAGACTGCACCAAAAGCACCGTTTCGAAGCGAGTCAACAGCGTCCACAAACTCGGCAGCCTACGAAGCCGAGTTCCAGTCGGCAGTCGGCAGTTCACAGTCTGGCCTGGTGCTTCCCCAAAGCTGAATCGTGTCGTATGCGGCACCCGGACAACAAACAGCTGGAACGATCAGGTACTTGTTCCAGCTTCTAAAGTTGGTTTGTTTTGTTCGCTGCCGGCACTTTCTTGTGTTCGCTGCAGCTGGACGGAGTTGCTTGGACAAATAATAGCAAATACAGGACGGGAATGCTCTTCTCTCTTCTCACCAGACTTGTTCAAAAAGAAGTCAAAGCAGGGCCATGAGCTACAACGCTACGACTACATCATACGACGTGCAGTAAACAGCAGAAGCGAAGACGACCGTGACACGACAACAACAACAGGGCTGAACTAATAATTATACGCGAAAATGACTTGCAACTAAAGAATGACTGGACTGCTAGCAGCCTACTGTAAGGCACTTGACATGACACGACAACAACAACAGGGCGTGTGCAGGTCAAGATTATCTACAGTACCGTTTTCTGTACATAGCTAGTAGGCTACAGTAGTCTAGCCTACGGTGCGGGGTCGATGAAAAATAAATCTAAGGGATGATTGAAAACGAAAAGGCTTACTGAACGGTACTGTAGTCTAGTCGCAGTCTTAAGAGTTAAATAACATTCATGATCATACCGAGAGGCGAAAAAGGTCGTTTGCAATAAGTAATACAGTAGTCGTGTGTGGAAGCGGAAATGACTTGCAGCTACCGTAAGAATAATTAAGAATGATTATGACTGCAGAGCAATACGCAAGCTGCGGCACGTGCGTGGCGTTGACCACGCCCTTCGTGAAAGTTCGAAAGCTGGATATACACAAAGACGCATGCAAAGTACAGTAATCTACTGTAAGCAAATATTTTTATTGTTCAAACACAGGAGCAATCCTTAAAATTATGTATTGGTCTCTTAGGCACTGTCTGAACTAATAATTATACGCGAAAATGACTTGCAACTAAAGAATGACTGCAGTGCTAGCAGCCTACTGTAAGGCACTTGACAGCTTTATTTGCTTCGTGAAAGTTTGAATAAAGTTTGTAACGACAAAAGTAAATCTTCAACACAAGTAAATCTTCAACACAAGCAAATCTTCAAAACAAGCAAATTCTCATATATTTTCATAGCAAAACAAAAGCCTAACCCGACTACGTGTGCCAAAGCGGCCGCTCGCAAGAAGAAACCGCAGGCACCGTTAATAGCAGTTTGGACTCTATGGCGTCCTGGTCCATTGGCTTGACACAAGCCGACAAAGGAAGCGCTGTTCCCAGCAACTCGTTGTTACATCCACCACGCTCCACTCCCAGCTCGTCGGTACGCAGTTTAAAGAACGGAAGTGACCGTAATCTAAATACAAAACGTCGTCCATCACTGGAACGCAAGCTTCGCAGAAGAGACCGGCAGCCAGCACTGGAACACAAGCTTCGCAACAGAGGAGGTCGTCTAACAGCAAGCAACCGCACGCTTTCGACGGTAGCGGAAGAAGACATGGAGTCCGTCATGACCAAAGACTCGCGGGAGGCTGAAGCGAAAAGCCAGGTCATCAAAAATTTGGCCAACATGGAGTCCGTCAAGAAATGTGATTCTCATGCCAGCAAGAATGGGGTTGATAAGCTGCAGCCCATCAAGATGTCAGCTGGCGAGACGGAGGAGAAGGAGAGAGCCCGCCCAATGCTCAAGCGAATTCCGAGTATTCGTAGAGGTCAAGCGTTCGCGATCAAGCGTCAGCTCGAGATTTCCCCCTGAAGACATGGATTCGATCATGCCAAGATGCGCAAACTTACCAAGTAGTCTAGGTTCCGCCGAAACTTGTTGCGTGCTGGGGGTGGCTTCCTCTTCTGGTGTTTGAGTTAACGTACCACAAGCAGTGATACTAGACAGTCGACCAATAACAGTAGTTAAGTAGCAATACCCGATCCTTGGCCGGCTTTTTGTCGCTAGTGCAGACTCTACTAGTAGCCTGTAGCTGATGAGCTGCTAGTCAAAGAGGTCGTACGTAGCAGTCGAATCAAAATGAAAAAAGAGGTCGTGGTCGAGTCCGGACAGACCAAAAGGTAAATGACCCCTTGGACTCGATCACAACGGCGATTCGAGAGCGCGCCGACCGCCGACAAATAATCGACGATGGCGGATGGGCGTCTCATTCGACATCTTGGGCTGTTTGTTGACCTCACATGCGGCGTCTCTTGTCCGCGATCCTGTTCATCTTGCTTTGTTTCTTCTCTATCACTCCTTGTGCTAGTCGACCCGACTCCAACAGAATGTTCTTTCGACAGGTACGTTCCGTTTTTGCAAACCTCTCTCTTATTTCGTTGCTATTTGTAATAGTAGCTAGCTATAGCGAGCGCCATCGTCGCGAGAAAGAGCCAAGCAGCGCTGCAGACTTCTTTCGCTTTCGTAACTTACTCGCCCATAAACATCTGCTTCTGTTTCCATTCCTTGACTATATCTTGTATCATGTTAACGTACCGCACACAGTTCCAGACCGTGGACGACGTTCCAAAATCGTTTTTTCAAAACCAAAAATCCATCTACGCCTACACGGAGCGAGTCATTGACGGCGATACGATCCGTGTCCGTCATATTCCCAGCTACAACTGGATCCGGCGAACACCCGTACCCTTGGAAAAGCGCGCCTTGTCGGATTGCACGTTATCCATTCGCATATACGGTGTCGACACGCCAGAGATTGCAAAAAACAAGAACCAAAAGTCCCAAGCCTTTGGCGATGAAGCCAAGGATTTTACCACCCAGCGCTGTCTGCACAAGATGATGCGCATTACCTTTTTGCGCAAGGATCAGTATCATCGAGCCGTGTGTGTCGTGGAGACTGTCGGGGGTGCTTGGCGGCGTTGCTGTTGGCCGTGGAGCTTGCCAAAGGACTTGTCGGTGGCCTTGGCGCAAGAAGGATTGGCGGAATTATATACGGGCGGCGGCGCCGAGTATTTCAATAATCGAGAGCTGCTTGAGCGCAAGATTTCTCGAGCCAAGAATAAAAAGCTTGGCATTTGGTCCTTGGGAGATGCACGGGTCAGTGCTGCCGAGCACAAGCGCAATGGGAATCGCGGTAATGTGCCGGTTCCAGCAGTCGCTACGGCTTCGTCCAGCAGTAGTAGTAGTCGCAGTGCGCGGGGAGGCGCTCAAACTGCAACCAGCAAGAAGCCGGGTCGATCGTCGAGCAACAAGCAAAAGACAACGTCGAAAGAAAACCGTGGTTCGACTGTTATGGAAACAGTCGTTACTGGATTGGAGTTTGTGGCTTAAGGGTTGGTCAACAGGCAGTACTATAGAATGAAGTGAAGTATTTATTTCATAGCTTGAATGTATTACCGAGTGATGCGAGAGGGTTAGAGAAGCTATGAAGGCGAAAAGCGTATTCCGAACGTGACAGTAATAACTCGGAGTTCGTCTTGACGACGACGAAAGGCCCAGCAGTCAACGGGACCTACAATGGCAGGCATATTGACACAAACGCAACTATGTTGCTCCATTGTATGATCTCAAGCTTCTTCCTTTTCGAAAACATCGTCGCGATGTTTACGAGGAAGGACGATGCGCCTGAAATGACATCGAGAATCAATCTCAGACGGTCGATGAAAAATGCTTTGACAATAGCTATAATCAATACAGTACACAAAGTAGTTTCAGCAACCACCTCTCGGCAGGGGTTCCTGCAAAGCACAAATAGTCGCTTGGCATTGATCCTTGACGGGATGCGCTCCAAAACACGCTGGCTCGTGCAAAGAGGGAAATATGGCCTTGATCTCAGGACAATGCTTGAGCAAGGAATCTCGTTCGGCGTACGAAAGACCCGATTGTATCCCCGATACGGCCAAGGGCATCTTCAACAGCTTATTGCTATCGGATAGGTTGGTGGAGCCTCCAAACTGCAGCGTTTGTTCGGCCGTCGCCACACGAAATTTGGCCACAGCTTGGGCATTCATCTCGAGCATGACTGGAACCACATCAATGTCCTTGTCGGACTTGCCGTGTTGTTGATGATAGTCTATTACTTGTAGCATGGCGGTGCGATTTCGATAGGAGTGTGTGGCCCCGCTACCTCCCAATCGGTCGTGTCGATGGTGCGGTACCCCGCAGTAGTCTGTTGCCTCCAAAGTCTGCCATATCGTAGCATCGTGATTGCCGCAAAAGGCACCGTTGCCAGAGAACAACAACACGCGGTCGGCCGCCATGTTTTTCCACAACCATTCGCTCTGCAAAACGTGCTTGGGCTTGCCGTGCATCAAATGCTCGGGCAGGGGTGTGGCAATAATGCGTGGATGGTTTCCCTCCAATAATTTTTGAAGAGCTGGGTGCCAGGGTAATAGCTCCTTTTCAACCCATACAGTATGGTAGAATATGTGAATGCCCCACGTGTCGGGAATATTGGCCAGTGCGTTGTGAATCATGAGGGTATAACGGAGATGGAACCAACGAGGTGCACGAAAGATAATTGTGGCTGCGACGCCCTCAAAGGCAGTCGAAATCTTCCGATTACTCGTAGTAGCGTTAAGTGCAGATATTGGGGTAGACATTGATAGGGATATTGCTGGAAGCTTTGCTGTGCTGATGCCTGGAGTGGGTTGTTCTAAAGCAATGGCGGCTAATGTCGTTGACAGTTTGTGCCCCCTGCCATTCACCAGAACGGTCACTAACAGCCACTGGAGGGCAATGACTGAAATAAGAAAAAGGTGACATGATCCACTCCAATTTGGTAAAGTCGACGCCGAGGAAGGCGACTTGGTAATCTTCTTGGTGGTCAACGCCATGGTCACATCATTATCTATTTTGTGTCGCCGATTTAAAAGTAGTGCTGTCAAGGCACGGTGTTTGGAATCTGCATTCATGACTAATAAAATGAAGAAGCATTTTTGACAAGCGGCGCTATGCAAATTTTTTGTTGACCTGCCGCTAGCCACTTCCGGGACACACTCAGATCCCGACTACAGACAAGCCGTATTGCCTAGCTCTCCTCTCAACCAACGGTCTCACACGACTACGACCATCTGCCAATGCATCTTGCAGCAGCGTCCCGTGGTCTTACACTACTTCCCCATACCCCATAAACTAAGTAGTTCATCTTTAGGATTGACATTGTTTCTCTTGAATTCTTTCAGATTTCACAGATGCTCCGGGTCCCTTTAAATCCCAACGACGCAACAAGACTGCACGACTCAAAAAACGCCCCTTGTCACCATGAGATACGCACCCGGCGAATCCAGCTCCGTCAACAACACCTGGCAGGGACACAAGCAGCAAGGTCGAGAATACTATGAAGAAGGAGACTACGGAGAAGCGTTGACCTCGTACCGCGCAACCTTGAACCCCGATTTTCGATGCCCCGCGATCGATGCGCAAATCATACGCTCCAACATTTGTGCGTGTTGCCTCAAGATTGGTGGATCCGCTCAGGCGGATGCGGCTGTCCAAGATGCCAAACAGTGCGTAGAAATGAATCCATCGTGGGCCAAAGGGCATGTTTGACTAGCGTTGGCCTATATCGCTCTAGGTGGGCACAGTAACGATGCTTGCAACTCGTTACATACGGCGCTTCGGTTGGATTCAGGGAATCAGCTGGCGCGACAAATGTTACTTTGAGAGCTCTGTCGGGATCATGCTGCCAGGAGAAGCGCATCAAACCCTCCGCAAGAAGGAAATTATGGCGGTCTGCACAACGATGTTTCATGACACGTTTCCAAGAGGAATTCGTACATCCTAGTTTTTCTACCTGCAGGAAAACTATTATGGCGCGAAGTATCTTATCAAGTATGTCCGGGTTCATGAACTTTTAGTTGACTTCATTCCGATGAG
>Ga0307978_1000608_pt1 | contig 29653 bp, 31 predicted proteins | sample OrgLakmetage1056_FD_203151 | JGI IMG/M metagenome (GOLD analysis project Ga0307978, IMG submission 203151) | Saline water microbial communities from Organic Lake, Antarctica - #1056 | ecosystem: Environmental > Aquatic > Non-marine Saline and Alkaline > Saline | place: Antarctica: Organic Lake...
GACGGCCACGACAACGCTATGCGCGTGCAGGAAACGGGGCATGGCTTCCGCTCGGACCGCTATGAGTGGACGGACGAGGAGCTGACTACCAAGATCGACGCCTGCCTGAACGATGCGGATATGGCCGCGCGACTGGCCAAGACCAGCGCACATATGCAATCGCAGAACGGTCAGGAAAAGGCAGCCACGCTGCTGTGCGATCTGGCGGAGGCACAATAATGACCAATCTGAAATCCACGGCGCCTCATATCCACGGCGCGACAATTTATGGCGATCTGGCGGATTGGGGCGCGCAGCCCGATATGATTGAGGGGCAATCCCATTCGACCGGGCGGCTCCTCCACAAGGGGCCGGACAATTCGCCCGAAACAGGCATCTGGGTCTGCACCCCCGGCACATGGCGCATCTCGGTCCCGCGCGACGAATTCTGCCACTTCGTCGCGGGCCGCGTTACTTATCGCCGCGACGGCACAGGCGAGGTGATCGAGGCCGGCCCCGGCACCTGCGTCATGTTTCCCGCAGGCTGGAAAGGCACCGCCGAGATTTCTGAGACGCTACGCAACATCTACATGCTGGTTTGAGAGGATAATTCGATGAAAGCACCTGTAATGAAAAATCCACTGGCGATCACCGACACGGTCGACTGGGGCATTATCCCGACCATGATCGAAGGGGAAAGCCACGTGTCCGGCAAGGTTCTGCACAAGGGCGAGGGCGGACGCAGCGAATGCGGCCTTTGGATCTGCACCCCCGGCAAGTGGGACTGCCACGTGACATCCGATGAATTCTGCCATTTCATTGCGGGGCGCTGCACCTATGTACACGACTCTGGCGACGTGATCGAAATCGCGCCCGACACGGCGGCCTTCTTTCCCAAGGATTGGAAGGGCGTCTGCACCGTCCATGAGACGATCAAGAAGGTCTACATGATCCGATGAACGCTGTCCCGGCCAGCAGGCTCAGCGCCCCGGCCGCCGCCTTTCTGGTGGCCGAAGGTCATGATGATGCAATCCTGACGCCCTTCACGGCAGACGCCTCCCCCCGCCGGTATCACCGGCTGGAGGGACGCGACCTGATCCTGATGGAGGATCCCACAGATCCAGTTGGGTATGCGGCCTATCTGCGGCTGTCGGCACACCTGAATGCGCTTGGGCTGTCGGCGCCCCGCGTGATGGCTGCGGACGCCGCGCACGGGCTGGCCCTGATCGAGGATCTGGGCGACGCGACCTATGCGCAGTGCCTGAATGCAGGCGAGGATGAGCGCGCGCTATACACTCTCGCCGTCGATGCGCTGCTGCATCTGCATCATGATCCGCGCGGTGCCGAAGTGGATCAGCCACGCTATGACGTGGCTATGATCCTGAACGAGCTGGCGATCTTTGCCGAGTGGTTCGCGCCTGCCATCGCGCCGGACCTGAGAGATGATTTCTCAGCCAAGTGGCGCGCCGTCTGGCAGGACGCGCTGGCCCCCGTCGCTGGCGGCCACGACACGCTGGTGATGCGCGATTTTCACGTCGACAACCTGATGCTGCTGGACGGTCGCAGCGGTGTGGCGCGCTGCGGGCTGCTCGATTTTCAGGACGCCGTGATCGGCCCCTGCGAATATGATCTGATGTCGCTGCTCCAGGACGCGCGCCGCGATCTGGCGCCGGGACTGGAGGCTGAAATGCTGGCGCGCTATATTGATGCCGCGCCTGCCGCGTTGGGAAATGCTGCGGATATCAGCCGCCGTTATCACATTCTCGCTGCGCAGCGACACGCGCGCGTATTGGGTGTTTTCGTGCGGCTTAATCAGCGCGACGGCAAGCCCGGTTACCTCAAATGGATGCCTCGCGTCGCACGGCAACTGTGCACCGCGCTGGACGCCGCGCAGCTCACTGATATCGCAGCGCTGATGGATGCAAACCTGCCGCATTGGCAGACATCTGCAGCGACGATTACGCCCAGCTCAAAGAATTGAAAGGACACGATAATGTCCAATGACTCCCTGCCTTGCTACTACCTCACGCCCGGCTTTCATGCCAGCGAAGGCACGCCGCATGACGTGATTGACCCCGCAACGCTGGAGGTTGTCAGCCAGCGTGCAGACGTCACCACGGACGAGATCGAGACCGTCCTCACAGCCGTAAATGCTGCGCAGAAGAACTGGGCGCAAACCGATGCCAAATCCTGCGCGGCGACACTGCATAAGCTGGCGAACGCCATCGAGGCGCATGATATGACGGCCTGCGCGATACTGATGAGCCGCGAGATGGGCAAGCCCTACCCTGAGGCCATCGGCGAGGTGGCAAATTGCGCGCCTATTTTCCGCTATTATGCCGAAATGGCCCGTGACGAGGCGGGCAAGGTGGCGGGCACCACGCAGATGGGATCGCTGCAATTCGCCCGGTACGAGCCATTGGGCGTGTCGGTGCACATCATGCCTTTCAATTTTCCCATCCTGCTGATGTGCTGGACCGTCGCCGCGTCGCTGGCCGCAGGCAACGGCGTGATTATCAAACCCGCCGAGGCGACGACCCTGTCGACACTGGAATTCATGAAGGTGTTTGCAGGTATGCCCGACGGCCTCGTTGCCTGTCTGCCGGGCGGCGCCGATGTAGGCCGCGCGCTGGTGGACAGCCCGAAAACCCACGCCGTCGCCTTTACCGGATCGGTCAAGGCAGGGCAGGCAGTGGCCGAGGCCGCAGCGCGCCGCCTGAAACCCTGCGTGATCGAAGCGGGCGGATCGGACCCGATGATAATCACCGCCCACGCGCCCATAGCCATCGCCGCCGCCGGGGCCGTCACCGGCGCGTTCCATATGTCCGGCCAAGTTTGCACCTCGACCGAGCGGATGTATGTCGTGGACGCGGTGCATGACGCATTCGTCGCTGCGTTTGTGGCCGAAACGCAGCGGCTGCGCATCGGCAACGGCCTGCAAAAGTCCGAAATCGGCCCGCTGGTCAGCGAGGCCGCCCGCGACAAGGTGGCGCGGCTGGTCGAGGATGCCGTCGCGCAGGGCGCAGTGGTCGAATGTGGCGGGCGCATCCCTGAGGGGCTGGAGACGGGCTGGTTCTACGCGCCCACGATCCTGACAAACTGCACGCCCGACATGGCGATCCTCAACCAGGAGCTATTCGGGCCGGTCGCCGCCATCGTCCGTGTGCCCGATTTCGACACCGCCATCACCATGGCCAATGACAGCGAATTTGGCCTTGGTGCGTCTGTATTTACCACCGATCTGAACGAGGCGCATGAGGCCTACGAGCGGCTGGAGGCCGGGATGGTCTGGATCAACAACCCGATGATCGACAATGACGCGCTGCCGTTTGGTGGGTGGAAAAGTTCCGGCATCGGGCGCGAGCTCGGCCGCATGGGGCTGGACACGTTCCGGCGCACCAAGATGGTCATCATAGATCACAAGCCGCAGCGCCACGACTGGTGGTATCCCTATGACGACGACTGGTTCCTTGAAGGTGGCGGGCGCAAGCATGTATAGGCTGGCCCCATGAACAAATACCCCGCTGCCAAGCCCGCGCCATTCTGGCGCGATACCGTCACGGACCCGGTGACGACCACGCCGCTGGACGGCGATATCGCTTGCGATCTGGCCATCGTCGGAGGCGGCTTTTCCGGCCTGTGGTCCGCGCTGAAAGCATGCGAGCGGATGCCTGAGCTGCGTATTGTGGTGCTGGAAGGCGGCCAGATGGGCAATGCTGCCAGCGGGCGCAACGGCGGCTTCTGCGCGCCCAGCATCTCGCACGGGGTCTCGAACGCCGTTGCGCGCTGGCCCGGTGAGGCGGGCGCGCTGGTCAGGCTCGGGCGCGAGAACCTCGACGGGCTAGAGGCTGATTTGGACACTTACGCCATCGACGCCGAGTTCGAGCGTGAGGGCAAGCTGAACGTCGCCGCGACGCCGTGGCAGGCCGATGGTCTGCGCGATATGCATGCCACCTACGCCCGCTTCGGGATAGAGACACAGCTGCTGGAAGGTGCTGCGCTGGACGCACGCTTTGACACGCCGCGCTATCATGCGGGGCTTTTTGAGCCAAACTATGCGCTGGTGAACCCCGCCAAGCTGGTCGATGGGCTGGCAAAGGCCTGCGTCGCGCGCGGCGTGCAGATATTCGAGGATACCAAGGTCACTGGTCTCAAGAGCGCTGAGAACGGCGTGCGCGTGACGACGGCCACTGGCACCATTACAGCCAAGCAGGCCATCATCGCCACCAACGCCGCCGTGTCGCTGCTGCGCCGCGTGCGTCCGTCGATCATCCCGATTTTCGACTATACGCTGATGAGCGAGCCACTGACGGATGCGCAGCAAAAGGCCATCGGTTGGCAAGGACGCTACGGCATCGCCGATAGCGGCAACCAGTTTCACTATTTTCGCAAAAGTGCGGATAATCGCATCCTCTGGGGTGGCTTTGATGCCGTCTATCACTATGGCAGCGGACGGGGCGAGGAACTGCACCACCGCGATGCCAGCTATACGCGGATCGAGGCAAACTTTCGCGATGCATTTCCTGCGCTTGGCGATATCGGATTCACCCATCGCTGGGGCGGTATCATCGACACGTCTGCGCGGCTGACCGCATTCGTCGGGACTGCAATGGGGGGCCGAGTGGCCTATGCCGCAGGCTTCTCGGGGCAGGGGGTGGCGGCCACGCGGTTTGGCGCGCTGACCATGCTGGACCGGCTGCAAGGGTTGGAGACAGAACGGACACGCCTGAAAATGCTGCGCAGCATTGCGGTGCCATTCCCGCCCGAGCCGCTGCGCAGCTTTGGCATAAAATGGGCGCAGCGCGACCTTGCGCGCGAGGACGAAACCGGCCATCGCTCAGCCTTTCTCAGAACACTGGACAAGTTCAACATCGGCTTTGGCTCATAGGGCGGCATCATGACCAACCCCGCCAGTGGCCGCTTTGCCGGGACGTGGGAAAACCTGACCTATGTGCGCAAGGTGTTCTTCTTCCTCGGCTGAGGCCTTAGGGCCGCACACCGGGCCGCAGGCGCAGCAGCCAGATGAACACGGCCGTCATCACCAGAAACATCAGGCTGAACGGGCTGGTAACGAATATCAGCGGATCGCCCTGCGACACGATCATCGAGCCGCGCAGGAACTTCTCCAAGTATGGCCCCAGGATCACACCCATTAGCATTGGGACAGCGGGATACCCGAACCGGCGCAGCGCGAAGGCAAAGATGCCGATCGCCAGCGCCATCCACATCTGAAAGCCCGAGAATGACGAGGCATAGACCCCCGCCATCGAGATCAGGCCGATAAAGCCATAAAGCACGCCGCGATTGATCCGCGCCTGCCGCAGGTAGAATGGGCCGAACGCGATGACCGAGATCATAACGAACGCCGACGCGACAAACAGCGCGGCAAACATCGGCGCAATGGTTGCCGTATGCTGCGTCAGCAGGCCGGGACCGGGCACAAGGCCGTGGATCAGGAACACGCCGAATATGATCGCCGTCACCGCATCGCCGGGGATGCCTAGCGTCAGCAGCGGGATGATCGCACCGCCGCACATCGCATTGTTAGCCGATTCCGATGCGGCCAGCCCCTCATGCGAGCCTTGGCCAAACTCCTCCGGCTTCTTCGCCGTGCGCTTTGCCTCCGCATAGGCGATGAAGGACGCCATGGAGGCACCGCCACCCGGCAACATGCCGATCAGCACACCGATGATGGAGCTTTTGATATAGAGCCACGCGCCGATTTCGCGGACAATGCGGAAGTCGGGGATGAAATCGCGGTGCCGCAGGCGCGGCATGTCGGCCACCGCCACGCCCATCGCATTGCGTGCCGGGATCGTCGCCTGCACCAATAGTTCGCATATCGCAAATAGGCCGATGACGGCGGGCAAAAGGCCGATCCCCTCAATCAGATGATAGCTGCCGAAGTCGAACCGCCCCTTGGGCACCATCGGGTCGATCCCCACGGTCGAAATCATCAGGCCCAGTGTCATGGCGATGATCGCCTTCCACAGCGATCCGCGCGATACGATTGTAACGGTCACGACTGCCAGCAGCACCAGCGAGAATTTCTCGGGCGTGCGAAAATAGAGCGCGAGCGCGCCGATGGGCTGCGCCAGCAGCATCAGGATAAGCGCGCCGATCATGCCGCCAACGGATGAGGCGAACGCATCGAGGCTCAGCGCCTGCGCGCCCTCGCCCTTCTTCATCAGGGCGTGGCCGTCGATGCTGGTAATCGCGCCCGATGGCGCGCCGGGAATGTTCAGCGTGATACCAGTGATTGAGCCGGCATATATGCCCGCCATATAGATGCCCATGACCATGACCAGCGCATTCGTCACCTCCATTCCGAAGGTAAACGGCAGCAATAGCGCAATCGCCAGCGTCGCCGTCAGACCGGGTATAGCACCGAAAAACAGGCCCAGCATGAAGCCGCCAATAAGGTATAGGAACGGCCACAATGTGAAAAGCGTGGAGAAACCGCCAAGGAGGTCCAGCATTGTCTAATAGCTCCAGGTCGGCAGATAGAGATCGAACAGCTTGACGAAGAAGAGCCAGCCAAAGCCGGTGATGAGTGCAGCGGTTATGGCAGCGACCAAAATCGTCCGCAAAGGGCGGCCGCTTTCCTCGTAATTGAAATAGAGCGCGACCGCGAAGGTATAGGCTCCGGCAGCGAGGATATAGCCGACACGCTCCAGCCCAGCAGCGAAACCCATGGTCAGGATCGCAATCACCAGCGGGCCAGTGATGCCGATAGCGGGCACGTGGTCGGACTTTGCATGCGCGCTGGGCGCCTCGGCGCTGCGCCCAGCGCGCAATTCGCCGATCACGATACGCCCGGCAGCCAGATAGAGGACCGCGCACAACACGATGGGGAGGAAGGATGCGCCCGGCTCCACCCCGTTGTCAAAGGGAACCCCCAGTTTGAATATCTGGCTGGCATAGACGGTATTTAGCACAAGCAGCACGAGCGCAAAGATCGCTTGTCCGTTGGGTCGGGCTAAGCCGGTCATTCGGGGGCGATCCTTGTGCGCGGGGCTGGATGGCGGGGTGATAAACCCCGCCAAGCCATTACTTCTCCAAGATACCCTGCTCGACCAGATTGTCGATCAACGCAAACGCTTTCTTCTGCGATGCCTCGACATAAGCGGTTGTCTCGGCCCCGTCCATATAGACGGCGCCCATGGCGGTTTCTTCGGCGCGGGCCTGAAATTCGGGCAGGTCAAACACCTCGGAGAATGCCTTTTCCAGCACCGCCTGCTGCGCCGGATCGATGCCCTTGGGCGCTGCGATCAGGCGAAAGCTGCCCCAGACCACGTCGTAGCCCAGCTCCTTGAAGGTCGGCACATCAGGCAGGAACTCACTGCGCTCGGTCCCCATGACGCCCAGCACGCGGGCTTGGCCCGATTGCACGGCGGCATAGACCGCGGATGCGCTCAGCGATGCCGCGTCCGTTTCGCCCGAAAGCAGCGCCTCGCGCTGCGGCCCGGAGCCGTCTGGATAGGGTACGTGGTTCACACTGATGCCGGTCGCATCGGCCAGATCGAGCGCAGGCAGGTGCCACACACCGCCACTGCCCACGTTTGAGATGGACAGCTGGCCGGGATCTGCCTTGGCTGCCGCGATGAAATCCTCAAGCGTCTTGTAGGGCGAATCGGCGTTCACCGCCAAAACGGTGGGATGCACGGTGACCGATGCCAGATACGTCAGCTCATCCGTGTTATAGCCCGGCACGAGGCCGTAATAGGGAACAGTAATGACGCTGTCCCATGTGAGCGATCCGATAGTGTATCCATCGGGCCGCGCCTTCATCAGGCGCAGCGTGCCGATCCCACTTTGGGCGCCGGTGATGTTCTGGGTGTTGATGCCGGTGCCCAGCGTCTGCTCGGCAAAGTTCATGAACGTGCGCATGACGGTATCGGTGCCGCCACCTGCGCTCCATGGCATGATGTGGGTCAGATCCTTGTCGGGGTAATCCTGCGCCATGGCACCGCCAAAGGGCAGCGTAAGCGCGAGCGCCGCAAGCGCGGCCTTTCTGCGAGTGAATGTAATCATGTTATTATCCTTTGTTCCCTGTCGGTTGTCATGCGCGCACCTCCGCGCGCCTTAACCCATCCAGCGGCGGACGGGGGCCTTTGCTTCTTCGAGTGGCTGGCAGACGATATCGACCAGCGTCGGGCCGTCATAGGCAATCGCCTCTTTCAGCACCGCCTCCAGCTTGGCCGGGTCTTCGACCTTCCATGACTTGATGCCGTAGGCGGCGGCGACGGCGGCCTGATCGGTGCGGTTGAAGTCGACATTATAATAGCGCCCGCCGCAATCGTCATGCTGGCTGGCCTTGATCCATCCGAAGGTAGAGTTGGAAAACACAATGTAGGTAATCGGTGCTCGGCAGCGCGTCACCGTCTCCAATTCGCCGCAGGTAAAGCCGAACGATCCGTCGCCCATCAGGCCGACGACCTTGCTGTCTGGCCGGCCAAACCATGCGCCCAAAGACGCTGACAGCGCATAGCCCAGCGCGCCATGCGCACGGTTGGTGATGAAGTGGCGGCCCGCTTTGGGCAATGTGTAGTAGGCCGAAAAATACGGGCAGGACGTGCCGGGATCGGACACAATGGTCGCATCCTCAGGCAGCACGCGTTGCAGCGTCGCGATGATCCGCTCGGGCCGGATAGGCGCCTCATCCGAGGCTGCCAGCAGGTCGAACTTATCGAACTTGCGCTTGCGGATATCTGCGACGGCGGCGGCCCCGCCGAAGGTGCTGGCGCCCTGATCGCGGCGGTCCAGCTCGGCGTTCATGGCGTCCAGCGTCATGCGCAAATCGCCAACGACGCCCACTTCGGTTGGCAACACTGCGCCAATGACCATCGGATCGACGTCGCAATGCACCACCCGCGTGCCGGGTTGCGGCGCCTCCCACCGCGAGGTGGTGGTGGAGCCTGCACGGCAACCCATGAACACGACCAGATCAGCGGCTGCCATCGCCTCCCACGTCTCGTCCGTGCCGCCATTGCTGCCGACGACGCCAAGGCAGTTGGGGTGCGTTTCCGCAAGGCTGCCCTGACCAGAGATCGACGTGGCGACAGTGATATCCAGCCTTGTGGCAAGGCGGTCCAACGCCTCCATGCCGCCGGCGATGACCACGCCGCCGCCGCAGACGATCAGCGGCGATTTGGCCGAAAGGATCGCGTCCAGCGCCGCCTCGATCGCGCCCTGCTCGGGGCCCGTGCGGTAGGCGGGATAGCTAGTCAGCTGTTGGTCGGCCCAGATATCATCCACGGGCACGTCGTCATACTGAATGTCGTAGGGCAGCCCCAGATGCGCCGCGCCCGAGCGGCCCGTGGTCATTGCGCGGAATGCCTGCCGCACCATGCGCGGGATATGATCGGCGCGCTTGATGACCGTGTTCCACTTGGTAAGCGGGCGCATCAGCGCCTCCTGGTCCACCTCGGTCAGTGGATAGCGGCCGTAGGACGCGACCGACACGTCGGTGGTGATGCCCAGCACGCCATAGGAACTCTCGTTCGCCTCGATCAGGCCCGGCAGGATGTATGTTGCGCCGCCGCCCGATGGCCCCTCGCAAACGCCCACGCGGCCGGTGACGCGCGAATAGGCGTCGGCCATATAGGTGGCGCTGCGCTCGTCCCGCGTCAGGATATGCTGGATCGGATGGTCCAGCTGCAGCATCGCGTCATAAAACGGCAGCGTGGTGTCACCGCACAGGCCGAATATATGGCGCACGCCATGCGCCTCCAGGCTGCGCACCATGGCCTGTGCGCCAGTCATCGAATTTGCCTTGGAATTGCTCATCATCGCTCCCTGCGTGCGGCGGCGCAGGACGCCAGCCAAACTGTATACAGCACAATATGCAGATTGGTGTGCAAGTCAATTGCTTTTTGCCACATGCCAAGTAGCCTGCATCTGCTGGCCCGAACCGGGCCGCTCTGCAAGGCGCATCAATGGAACAAGACACCGGTGCAGTCGACCGCGCGTATCGCAAGCTGAAGGAAATGACCGCCAGCTTTGCGATCAAGCCGGACGAGCGGCTGAATGAAAGCGCGATCTCCGCCCAGCTTGAAATCAGCCGCACCCCCCTGCGCGAGGCGCTGAACCGGTTGGCGGCCGAGGGGTTTCTGACCTTCCGGCGCGGTCAGGGCTTTCACTGCCGCTCGCTGAATCCGCCCGAGATCATGGATCTCTACGAGGCCCGCGCTGCAATCGAAAGCGAGGCCGCACGTCTTGCCGCGCGCCGCGCCGATCCGGTGCAGCTAGCCGATCTGCAAGACTTTCTGGAGCAGTCGAAGGCCGAATACACCCCCGGCGCGTCGCCGGTCGAGCTGGTGCAGCTGGATGAGGCGTTTCACCGCCGCATCGCCCTGCTGTCGCGCAACGCTGAGCTGGTGCGCCTGCTGGATAACGCCGCCGCGCGCATCCATTATATCCGCGTTATCGATCTGCAATCGCTAAGCGAGCGGGACGGGGCGCCTGCCATCACCACTCAGCCGCATGCTCGTATTCTGGCCGCAGTGGCGGCGGGAGACGAGGACGGCGCGGCACGCGAGATGAACTGCCACATCTCGCGCAGGTTGGAGGAGGTCACGCTAAACGTGCGCATGGCCTTTTCGCGTATCTATGCGCCTTAGAACCCAGCCGCATATCCATCCTTGCGATGGTCCGAGCCACCGACATACCCGCTGTTTGATCGCCGGATCAGCTGCGCCCCCCCAAAGCCGAACTCGGCTGCCGTCCCCTCGCGCACCACGTCATGTCCCATGCTGCGCAGCGCCTTCACCGTCGCTTCGGGCATTGTGCGCTCCACCGCTACCTTGCGGCCAGACACCACCTGCCAGCGTGGCGCATCACTGGCCGCCTGCGGGTCCTGCCCCCACAGCATCGTGCGCAGCATCATCTGCAAATGCCCCTGCGCCTGCATCGGCCCGCCCATCACGCCAAAGCTCATCTCGGGCGCGCCGCCCTTGGTGGCAAAGCCGGGAATGATGGTATGGAACGGTCTGCGCGAGGGGCCGACGCGGTTCGGATGGCCTGGCGTTGCGACAAATCCGGCACCGCGGTTCTGCATGTGAATGCCCGTACCCGGCACCACCACGCCGGCGCCAAAGCCCATGTAGTTGGACTGAATGAACGACACCATGCGCCCCTCTGCGTCCGCCGCGCTGAGATAGACGGTGCCGCCTGTCACTGGCGCGCCTGCGCCGGGATCGCCCGCGCGCGCGACATCGATCAGCGCCGCGCGGCTATCCAGATAGCCTGCGTTCAGCAGCGCCTCAGGACCAAAGGCCATCGCATCTGCGTCCGCCACATGCGCGGCGGCATCGGCCAGCGCCAGTTTGGTCGCCTCGATCTGCAGGTGAAGCGCGGCCGGATCATCCGGGCCGAAATCGGCAATGCCTGTGCGGTCGACCAGCCCCAGCGCAATCAGCGCGGCGATGCCCTGCCCGTTTGGCGGTATCTCGTGCAGCTCGTGCCCGCGAAACGGCATCTGGATCGTGCCGCACCAATCGGCCTCGTGCGCGGCCATATCAGCCTCATCCAGTGCGGCGCCGTTCGCGCGCGCGGCCTCGGCAATTTTTTCAGCCAACGCGCCGCGATAGAACGCCTCGCCATGGCTTTCGGCAATCGCCTCCAGCGTGGCGGCCAGCGCGGGGTTACGGAATGTCTCGCCCGCCTTTGGCGCCCGCCCGCCGGGCATGAAGCAATCGGCAAATCCGGGCTGATCCTTGAGCAGGTCCGCGCCCTTGGCCCATAGCCCCGCAATAGTAGGCGATACGGCAAAGCCGCCGCGCGCATAGCCAATCGCAGGCCCGAACAGCTGAGCGAATGGCAGCCGGCCATGAGCCTTGGACAACAGCGCCCACGCAGATATCGCGCCCGGCACCGTCACCGCGCCCCAGCCACGCTGCGGCACACCGCCATCGAACTGCTCGGGCGTCCATGCGGCGGGCGAGCGGCCCGATGCGTTCAGCCCGTGCAGCTGCGCGCCATCCCACAGGATCGCGAACGCGTCCGAGCCAAGGCCGCAGCCCGTCGGCTCCACCACCGTCAGGCAGATCGCGGCGGCCAGCGCGGCATCGACAGCGTTGCCGCCATTGGCCAGCATCCGCAGCCCCGCCTGCGCCGCCAGCGGCTGGGACGCGGCGACCATATTCTGCGCAAAAACAGGTGTGCGGTATGTTGGATAAGGAAGGCCGTCAGTCATATCTGTACTCTCATTTCGGGTTTGTCATTTGGCACGGCAGTACAATATCAGGGCAAGCGATGGGATGGTCAGGATATCGCCGCACCATTCTGCATCCATGCTGGCCTCGGCGCGGGCCGCAATATCATCGAGGTCTTCAAAGAGCAGCGTGGCACTGGTAAAAGCGTTCGCACCTTGCGTGATCCATAGAGAAAAATCGACCCCCCCGATACGCCAGCCGTCACCATCGCGGCGGATATCCCCGCCGGCCAATGCGGCATAGCGCGCCGCCTCGCGCTCAGGATCGGGGTCTTGGACGCTCATCCCGGCAATGCCACAAAATCCGTTTGGATGGCTTAGCCATTCCTCCCGCCAGACCAGATCGGGCGTCAGATGCTGGCAGAAATAAACCCGCCCGGCAGGAAATTCTGCCGCCGTCATACGCACGTTGTGAAACTGCGCCATGTGCTCGGTGCCGCCGACGCTGACGGCCCGTTCCAACAGGATCGGCTCTTGCGGGGCAAAGCCTGCGGCGCTCAGGCGCTTGTACGTCGCCTCCGCACCGCCTGAGCGAAAGACCAGCCCGCTGAGGCCCAAAGGACTGTCCAGCACCTCCTGCCGCTGCTTGCCCGTCGCGGGCACGCCGACCAGCTCCAGATAGCTGGCCGGATTCATCATCAGATGGTTGATCGAGCCCAGCGAGTGATGGCCTCGCGGCGTCAGGTGAAATCCCAGATCCGCAAAGAGCGCGGCAGCGGCGTCCATCCCGAGGGCGGTGTTGATGACCAGATGATCCAGTTGCATGATGTGCGTCCCTCGCTGCGTCAGGTGTGTTCTGCACCACGCCGCGTCAGACAGCAAACCAGTTTGGCGCTGGCCCCAGATTGCGCACTGGCGCGCGATCCAGTTGCCCGTTGACGCCCCAACTGTGGTGGATATGACCGCACAGACACCGCCGCACCCCTGCCGTCTTGATGGCGCGACGGATAGCTTTGCTGCCCTCATGCGTGCCGTTTGATTGGATGTCGGCCACGCCGAATGGCGGTGTGTGCGTGATCAGCACGGCATCCTTCGGACAGGCGGCCAGCAGAGCGGCGGCCTCATCTTCGGAATGGGCGGTGTTCCAGTCATATGTATTGCGTGCGGGCACCTCGCCGCCGACGCCAAAGAAGTCCGTGCCGCCGATATTTACGCCCGTGCCATGTAGATAAGCGACATGAGGCCATTGCGCGCATAGCGCCGCAATCTCGCCCGGCCTATCGTGATTGCCGTGCACGATCAGGACAGGTGCGCGGCATGTAGCCAGGATGTCCAGCGTCTCGGCCGCGCCTATGCCGCGCGTGGCAAAATCGCCGGCGCCGATCACGACATCCGCCTTCCCGCTCGCCTCCACGATGGCGCGGGCGGCATCCGTATCACGGTGCAAGTCGGAAAAGGCGAGAAGGAGCATCGGCTCAGGACTGCCGCGCATAACGTAGTAGCACCGCGCCCACCAGCATCCCGGCGGTGGCCAGCACCTTGGCCAGATCCAGGCGCTCTTTCAGGCAGAAAACACCGATCAGCAGGGCCTTGTTGCACGGGTCATCGGTTGGGTTGAGTTTGCCCTTACCCGTACTTCAGGTCAAGCGACAGCCTCGAACTTAGCGCGGCCAAGCTCGGTCATTTTGTTGAGAATGTTGACGCCGATTTTGGCCTCTGTTTTCTGGGTTGGAAAGTTGCGGGCTTTCAGGTTCCGGCCGATGACCATCTTCCAGCGGCCCATTTGAGTTTCTCCACGGCTACGCTGATTGTAGCCCGTGCTCGCCTGCCAGGCCATACGACCACCGGCGCGTATTTTGGCAATGCGCTGGTCACGAAGCGTTGGATTGCCATCCGCGTCGGGGCTCAAAACCGCAGTCTTCGGAGGCGGGATGATGATCTCGACGCCGACACCAAAGCGGTCCGTGAGCAGGGCGCTGGTGGGGTCTCCATCATAGGCGCCATCTGCGGTGAACCGGGTCACATCCGCGTCAATCTGGTCCAGAAGATCAGGCAAGGCGGTCGGATCACCCACATCGTCCTTGGTCAGGTCGGAACACACGATGTCACCGCTGACAAGGTCCAACCCGAGGTGCAGTTTGCGCCAGGATTTGCGTTTGGGCTTTGTTTTATGCTTGTTCTGCAGCCACTCGCCTTCGCCAAAGATTTTCAGGCCGGTACTATCCACGACGAGATGGATCGGACCATCCTGCTCAGCGCGCGATTTCATCGGCATGGTCAGCCCCGCGCCACGACGTGAAAAGGTAGAGTAATCGGGCACGCGGATATCCAGACCCATGAGCCTGACAAGGCTGCGCACAAACCCTTCAGTTTGGCGCAGCGGTTGCTTGTAAACCATGCCAAGTGTCAGACAGACCGTGATCGCCAGATCGGAATACACCGGCTGGCCACCCCGCACATTGCGGCGCTCTGCGCGCCAAGCAGCCGCCATCTCGGGGCTCAGCCAAACCGTCACATCGCCACGCTGACGCAGGCTTTCATTATAGGCGGGCCAGTTCGTGATGCGATACCGCCTCTTCTCAAACTTATGACGACGCGATGCGTTGAACTTATGCGGCATCAGCGGTATCCAATCGATCAGGAAAGCCGACTTCTAACAAATCCGATAGGATCCGTGCAACAACGCCGTCGAGGAGGCGCAAACCTGACATGCCGATATCCAGTAACCCGATCCTGCTGTGTGTGGGCGACATAGACATGGACATCATCGTGCGCGTGGCGCGACCGCCGGGACCCGACCAGAAGGCAGATGGACAGAGAGTGGCGCAGACCCCCGGCGGCATGGCAGCCAATGTCGCGGTGGGCGCGCGCAGGCTGGGCACCTCGGTCCGGCTTGCCGGGGCTGTCGGGGACGATGCGTTGGGGCGGGAAGCTCTGGACGCGTTGCAGACAGAGGGTCTGGACCTTTCTCACGTGACGATCCGTCAGGGCGTACCGACTTTTTTCTGCATGATCATGGTTGACGACGGGGGCGAGAAATCCCTCGTCAAAGTGCTTAGCGATGCGTATTTGCCTCGCCCCGAGGATCTGACGCCCACAACGTTCTCCGGCGTTGCCCACGTGCACCTGACCTTTACAAACCCCGCGCTTGCGCGTTGCGCCATGTTTCTAGCCCGGCAGGCCGGTGCCGCGCTTTCGCTGGATCTGGAGGCCGCTGACCTGCCCGCAGATCCCGCGCCGGTGGTCGAGTTGTTGCAGGCGGTTGATCTGCTTTTCATCAATCGCGACAGCAGGGCCGAGGTCGAGCGGCGGATCGGATCACTGCCGCTTCGGGACAACGCGACGGTTATAACCACCCTTGGGGCAGAGGGTGCGCGCCTTGAGGCGGGATCCATTCACCACAAGGTCGAGGGCCATCGGATACGGCTGACCGACACCTCAGGTGCGGGAGATGCGTTTGCCGGGGCCTTTTTGCACGCGCAGCTTTCGGGCGCGGAGGGCGCCGACGCCTTGCGCTTTGCGAACGCTGCGGCGGCACTGTCGACCGCTGCATTTGGCGCTCAGGCGGGGCTGCCGCGGCGGGCAGAGGTAGAAACGTTCCTGAGAGCCGCAGGGGAGGCGGTTCATCGTGCCTGATCACCGATTTGATATCCTTCCACAGTTGAAATCGAGGGGTCTTCCAGCCCCGGGCCCCACCACAATGGCGGCGCTTCTGGACATCGTTGACGAGGGCGTGCTGGGCGCGTCCAATCACGTGGCGCTTGCGCTTCCGCTGGTTGCAGGGATCGCGTCCGAGCCAAGGCCTTCGGCGCGCGACGAGGCGCTCGTGGTTGCCGCCTTCATCGCGAACACCCGAGGCTTGGGTGCGCCAATTGTGGCAAATGCGCTGAAGTGGCAGACCGAGGGCGTCGTCGATCTCGAGCCCGCGGAGGCTGCGGCCGTCCTTGGCGAGCGGTCCGCGCGATGGGATGTCGAGGCCCGTGCCCGTCGAACGGCGCTTGTGTCTCGCGCCGTCGAAACTCTGGCTGATTGCCCGGCGCTGCTGATCTACGATTATTCGAGCACGGTTGCAGACATTGTGCGGGCCTGCCGCCCCCATCTTGACCGCATCCTGATCCCGGAAAGCCGGGCCATCGACGGAGGCCGTCGCTACATGGCCGCGCTTGCCGACCTTGGTGTCGAAATGGTCTTTCTGCCGGATGCGGCGCTGGATTGGTCCGTTGGACAGTCTGACGCAGTCCTGCTGGGGGCGGAAAGCGTCACTATCGACGGCGCTGTGATCAACACGATCGGATCCACCAGCGCCGCGCGGGCCGCCACGGCGAGGGGCGTGCCGGTCTATGGCGCTGCCGATCTCTTCAAGGTTGGCAGCCTGCCGATGCGCGATATCCCTGTGCCATCCACGCGCAGCTATGACTTCCTGCTGAAAGACGGCGAACGCGCCTCGACCAGGGCGCCCGAACTGGAAATGGTGCCGCCCGACCTGGTCTCCGGCCTGCTGACCGAAGTCGGGTGCATCCTGCCCGCCGACCTTGCCGCGGCCAATTTGAGTCGCTCGGACTGAGCAGACAGTAAAATAGGGAAGACTGAAATGACCTCGGCCGAAAGCCGCGCCCTGATACAGCGCGAACTGGATATCCAACCGGAGATTCTGCCGGTCGTTGCCGCCGCGCTCTCGGACAGCGCCCCTGCCCTGCGCCCGGTGCAGGGCAGGCCGGTCTGGATCGGCGGCTGCGGCGACAGCCTGTTTGCCGCCAAGGCCATTGCTATGCATGCCCGCGCGCTCGGCTGGGACCTGCGACCGGCGACTGCCGCCGAGATGCTCTGGGATGCGCCCATCGCCGAAGGTGACACGGTTATCGGTGTCTCGATCTCGGGGTCGACACGCCGGACCGTCGAGGCGTTGCGGGCGACCTCGGCCCGGGGCGCGGTGACGATCGCCGTGACGCTTAACCCCGACAGCGATCTTGCGCGGGCGGCCGATTCAAAGCTGGCACTGCCCTATACGCCCGTCAGCAGGGCCATCCCCCATGGTCTGGACTACCACGTCACGGTTCTGGCGTTGGCGGCCCTTCTGGGCGAGGTTCCCGGCGCGGCGATCGGCGCCCATGCGGCAGAGGCGACTGGCCCCATCCTGGCACAGGTACGCGAGATCGCGGAACAACTGCCGACTGACGCGCGCTTCTTCTTTCTCGGGGGAGGGGCGGCGCGGGGCTCTGCGGCCTTCGGTGCGGCGAAACTGCACGAGGCCGGAGGCCTCGACGCTTGGTCCTTCGAGGCGGAGAATTTCGCGCATGGTGGCCTTTTCGTTCCGCGTTCAGGCGATCATGTCGTGCTGTGTGGGGCGTCGGGGCCGGTTGATGCCCGCACGCTGGCGCTGGAACCCGACCTGAAACGGCTCGGCCTGACGGTCAGCCGCGCCGGTCTCGCGGAGGGGCTGACGCCGCTTGTCGCGGCCTTCGACGCGGCGCTGCATGCACAATGCCTCTGCCTCGCGGTGGCAGAGCGACTGGACCTCGATGTGACCGACCCGGCGCGGGGGTCCTCCGCCGCGGATGTGCAGCGTGCGATGTTCGGCTGGCAGGCCGGGTGATCAGCCTCGCGGCCGCGCCATCCGCTGCCGCAACCTGTCGCCGACGGCATTGTCAGCTACCACGCTGCCGATCAGCAGGATGCCGATGGCGGCCAGCTGCCAGGCCTGCGAAATGTTGGCAAGCTGGAACGCCACCTGCAACGTCGTGACGATCAACACCGCCAGCACGGTCCCGGAAATCCGCCCGATTCCGCCGAAAATGTGGGTTCCTCCCAGAACGGCAATTGTGACCGACAGCAACTCCATCCCATCACCGGCATCGGGGCGCGCGGCTTGAAACCATGACAGGGTCATGATGGCCGCGATCCCGGCAATGACCCCGCTGAGGACATAAAGCCCGAAGCGCAGCCGCCAGACCTTCACGCCGGCCAGGAAGGCGGCCCGCTCGTCATTGCCGGCGGCATAGATATGCGAGCCGACGCGGGTATGGGCCAGCATCACGTGGAGCACGATGGCGAGCGGCACGAAGACCACCCACATATGCACCGGAATGCCAAGAAACCGGCCCTGCGCGAGGACCGCGAACCAGTCCGGAAGGCCGCCGATGGGCGATCCCCCGGTCAGCGCCAGCGCAAGCCCCGAGTATGCAAAGAATGTGGCCAGCGTCGCCATCAGGGACGGCACCTGCAGCACGCAGATCAGCACTGCGTTCACGGCGCCGAGTGCTGCGCCAACAGCCAGCCCGACCACGCAGGCCAGAACCAGCGGCACCCCGGCGGTGAAGAGTGCTGCGATCGCAAGGCCCGCCAGCGACATCGTGGCGCCGATGGACAGGTCGATCCCCGGCCCGCCCGAGAGCATGATCAGCGTCTGCGCCAGCCCCAGAACACCCAGCACCGGCACGTATTGCAGCAGGAACCCGACTGTGGAGGCTTTCAGGAAATGCTCGGACAGAAGCGTCCCGGCGACCCCGGCGGCGATCAGCAGCCCGAACAGGAACCACAGCCTTTGCGTCAGCGGATCTTTCATCGCGTTCTCCGCTCGCCAAGTGCGTCGATCACCAGCACGATGATCAGAAGCGCCCCGATCACCACGGTTTCCCACAGCGAGGAAACCCCGATCAGTACCAGCCCGTTCTGGGTCATCTTGATGAACAGAACCCCCATCAGCGCGCCGATCAGGCTGCCGACGCCGCCGCGGATATTGGCGCCGCCGAGGATCGTGGCGGCGATCGCCTCCAGCGCGATGTTGGTGCCGATATTGACCTCGACATTGCGCAATCTCGCGACATAAAGCACCGCCGCGACTCCGGCGAAAAGGCCGATCAGAGCATAAGCCTGGATCTTGGTTTTCTCGACAGGGATGCCGACAAGGCGGGCAGAGAGCTCGTCGCAGCCGATGGCCACCACGCGCTGCCCCCAAGGGGTGCGGCGCAGCAACAGCCATGAAAAGAGATAGGTGACCCCAATGACGTAGATCCCGGCGGGAAGGCCTGCGAACTCTCCCAGGACCAGGAAAGACAGTGTGTTCGGCAAGCCGCTGATCCAGACCCCTCCGATGACAAGGAACAGGACCGCGATGTAGATGTACATCGTGCCAAGAGTGGCGACGATCGGCGGCACCCGGGTTCGTGCGATGATCACGCCGTTCAGCGCGCCCAGCACAGCCCCCGTGGCCAGCCCCATCGGCACGACGACCCAGTCGGGCATCCCCATCTGGTAGGCCCGCCCGATGATGACGGCCGAAACCGCAAGCACCCCACCCACACTGACATCGATTCCGCCCAGAATGATGATGATCGTCATCGCGGCGCAGATCACCGCCAGATCGACCGAGTTCCTCAGGATCGTTGTGAAGTTGCGCTCGGTCAGGAAAAATTCGGATTGTAGCGAAAAGATCGTGCACAGAACAATCAGCGCCACAAGCAAAAGCGCCTCCCGGCCGAGGCGAAACGGCCGGGAGGTCACTGCGGCGCGGCCCTTGGCCATGCCGGTCTCAGAAGTCGAAGTCGTCGACATTTTCCGCGGTGAAGACAGAAGGCGGGCCCAGAAGTAGGATGTCGCTGTCGGCAAGATAGCGGACCGGCGCCTCAAGCCCTTCGACTGTGAGGTCTCCGGTGATCTCGCCGCCATTGGTCAGGTAGTCCCCCACCCAGACGGTCAGGTAGCCGAGGTCGGCCGGATTCCAGAGCACCGAGAAGGGCATCGCGCCAGACTTGATATAGGACCGCGCGGTGTTGGGCGAGCAATAGCCGGCACTGAGTACTTCGCCGATCACGCCGCCCGCCTCGACAGCCTGCGCGATGCCCGGGCAGGTGGTTGAGGCCATTCCGAGGACCGCCATCAGGTCAGGGTTCCGGGTCATGGCATCGGTTGCAAACTGGTAGGCCCGTTCGGCAGTGCCATCGGTGTGGTCGACGGACACGATCTCGATCTCGGGATAGGTGCTCGCGGCCCGCTCCTCGATCGCGGCGATCCAGTTCTGCATCGACTGGATTGTGGGCGAGTCAGAGACGATCGCGATCTTGCCGCTGTCGCCCACGCGGGCAACTGTCTCGTCCAGCAGGGTGTAGCCGAGGTCCTGGTCCAGTGCCTGTGCCACGAAATATTGCCGGTCGCTGCCCGGCGCGTCGGCGTCAGAGGTCAGCACAATGATCCCCGCTTCGCGGGCGCGGGTGATCGCGGGCTTCAGAGTCTCTTCGTCCAGGGGCGAGATCGCGATCACGTCAAAGCCCTGGTTCACAAAGCTTTCGAAGATGCGCAACTGGTCTGCGGCATTGGTGCTGGTCGGGCCCTCCTGGACATACTCCACGCCAAGCTCGGCCGCGGCACGGTCGGCGCCTTCGCGCATGGCGACATAGTACGGAATGCCGGCGATCTGCGGGATGAACGCGATCTGCGTGGTGTCATCCTGTGCCGTGGCCCCGCTGCCGAGGGTCAAGCCAAGTGCCACGCTCCCCATGAGCATTTTCGTGTAAGTCATAGTAGACCTCCTTCGTTGGTTGTTTGGGTTGTCGAGATCAGTGGGCCGATGTCCCGGCCTTCCCGACCAGAGCCGCTCCGGTGATGTATCCCACCACTTCTTCGGGCGTCGTCTTTTGGGTCTCAAGCATCGCGATGCGCTGGCCCCGCCGCAGGACCGTGATCCTGTCGGACACCTCCATGACGTCCTGGACGTTGTGCGAGATGAGGATCACGGATTTACCCTTGCTTCGCAGCGTCTTGATGAATTGCAAAACCTTGCGCACCTCCGCCACGGCAAGCGCTGCCGTGGGCTCGTCCATCACGATGATTTCGGCGTCGATGTTCAGGGCGCGCGCAATGGCGACGCCCTGACGCTGGCCACCCGAAAGGTACTCGGCCCAAGCATGAATGTCCGGCACCACCACGTCGAGTTGTTCCAGCAAGGCGCGACTGCGCTTATGCATCGCCTTCCGGTCCAGAAACCTGATCCCGGCGATTTTCCGCGTGATCTCGCGGCCCAGAAAGATGTTGTCGGCGATCGTCATCTTCCCTGCGAGCGCAAGCTCCTGAAAGATTGTGGCGACCCCCCGCGACCAGGCATCCTGAGGCGACAAAAACCGAACCGTCTCACCATCGATCTCGATCGTTCCCGAATCTGGCTGATGCGCCCCGGCCAAGGTCTTGATCAGCGTCGACTTGCCCGCACCGTTGTCACCGACAAGAGCCATGACCTCGCCCGGACGCACTTCGAAATCGACTTGGTCAAGGGCTGTAACCCCGCCAAAGCGCTTCACGACATTCTTCATGTTCAGTTTCAAACGGTCGCTCACGGCGTTCAGTCCAGGCCCTCTGATCAAGTTTTGAAACGTTTCAATCGATTGAACTCTCGTTAACAGGAGAGATTCCTGTCAACAAGTATCTCAACCTTGGGACAGGTTGGCGGCCCGGTTTTGCAAAAATGGCGAAACCCTGTGCGATCCTTGTAGACAGTGTGGGCGGGCCAGCGCGTTATAAAGGTATCCCCTGTGATAGCAGCGCCTGAAGCTCGGCACGCTCCAGGAGCGCATTCGAAGCGCTCATGATTGAAATGGTCCACGCCGTCGAGGCGCTTGCATGATGCGGCGCGGTTTCATCAAGGGCGGTATCGCAAATCACGACAGGCCAGACCGCCACGACTTCATAGCAATCGCCGGCGCCCACAAAGGCTCACCACACTTGGGTGTCAGGTCAGCGCCCGAGATCTGACGGCAGGTCTAAACGCGATTTCCGTCTGGGACCAACTGCAAGGCGGCGGCCCCCCCCCGTGAGGGCAAAGCGCCAAGAGAATGAGTACTGAATACTTTGGCGCGGTCCATGGGACCTCTACTTCGATCGCCGGCCGCAGCTTGAAGCGCCATATCAGTGCCCGGATTGCGAAAACCGCACCGCAGTATTGTATCGACGTGTTGATGGTCGGTTTGGCCAGCCCCGGAGCGATGTACACACCTGCGCAACCAACGTCAGGCAGATGTGTACATGGTCAACGATACTGTCCCAATCCAGCGGCTCGTCGCCTGCGAGCGGGTCTCCACGGCCCGGCAGGGGAGGCCGGGACTCGGCCTCGAAGCTCAGCGGGCGGCCATCGACACCTTCGCAAGATCCCGCAGCGCGGAGGTGACGGCCCGATTCACCGAGATCGAGAGCGGCCGCAAGACCGACCGGCCAGAGCTACAGCGGGCCCTCGACCTCGCCCGCCTCACCGGAGCAACGCTGGACATCGCACAGCTCGACCGTCTCAGCCGCAACGCTGCATTTCTGCTCACGCTACGCGACAGTAGGGTCCGGCTCCTTGCTTGTAACATGCCCGAGGCCAACGACCTGACTGTCGGCATCATGGCACAAGTCGCCCAACAGGAGCGTGAGGCCATCTCGCGGCGTACGAAAGAGGCCCTCGCAGCTGCAAAGGCCCGCGGGGCGTCAAGCTGGGCAATCCCAATGGTGCCGCGGCGCTGAGGCGGGCAGGAGATGATGAGGCGTATCTTCGGCGCACAATCACGGCCAATAACGATGCTCATGCCGAAGCCCTCGTACCGGTCTTCAGACAGCTTCTGGCGGGCGCCCACACGACATTGCGAGCCCTTGCCGACGCACTCCACGCCGCCGGGATGCAGACCCGCTGGGGTGGCTGGTGGCATGTGTCGAACGTGAGGAACCTGTTGGTGCCGCTGGACGGGCAAGGCGGACGGGTCAATGCGTCGGCATCATGTGGACCTCTCGCACATCAGCGCGCGGGTCTTGGCTCAGCGCGTACATCACGGCCCCGGCAACATCCTCGGGCTTAAGCTTGTCGGGCTTGGCCTGATCGAAGAAGGCCGTGTCCACCATGCCAGGCGAGACCACCGTGCAGCGTCCGCCCCATTCGCGCATTTCCTCGGACATGTTGCCGGCGTAGCCGTGCACGAACCACTTGGTAGCTCCATAAATCGAGCCCTTGATATGCGCCCGCCCCGCGGCCGACCCCGTCAGAACGAGGTGACCCCTGGTCTTGCGAAGTTCGGGCAGCGCCGCCTTCGCGGTAAAAAGAACTCCCATGATGTTGGCGTCGACGACCTGGCGCCATTCTTCGGGATCGCCTTGCTCGGTGCCCGGTTGGCCGATTCCGCGCCCGGCATTGGCGAAGGCGGCGTGGAGGGCGCCGAACCGTTCCACCGTCGCGGCAACGGCGGCCTCCTGCGCGGCAAGGTCAGCCACATCGCCGGGCACTGGCAAGGCGGCATCGCCGAGTTCCTCCGCGAGGGCCGCGACCTTTTCGGCCCGGCGCGCCATGAGCGCCACCGTCCAGCCCGCAGCGACCGCGGCACGTGCGGTCTCGGCACCGATTCCCGATGAGGCCCCAGTGATCAAGAGCGTTCGTGTCATCGTAAACTCCCCTTCATGTGGTACTTTCGGTGAGGTGACCCGCGTGCGCCGGTCGGCAAGGGGAGGCTGACATCGGCCCGACGATCTCCGGCTCACGCTCGAGACCGGCTTCTTGACCAGGTCGCTGGTCGGCCTCTTCGGCTCCGTTAGGTTACGGCTAGCAGTCACCGCTGACGGCAGAACCTGTCTTCGACAGGCTCATCGTCGCCAAGGGCATCGTCGAGCAACCCCGTCTACCACGCTTCAAGGCCTTCACCAACTACGACAACTACGTCGGCGTCGGGACCTGGGCGAAGTTTGGCCTCACCAACACCGACCATAACGATCATGGTGCGTTCGACGCGGGGAACAATTACTCCGTCGCCCCGGTCGATGGCATCAACGTCTTTGGCGCAATGCTCCTCTACAAGGTCAATTCCAGCACCTCGGCCCGCGTTCGTGGGCGACTTGTGCTGAACGGCGCAACGGAAATCCAGGGTTCCTATGGCGAGTTCTGCGCCACCCGTGTCTCGCTCGCCACCGCGATCTGGCTGCAGACCATGGTCCCGCTCACCGCGGGCGATACCGTCGACCTGCAGGGGTATTTCCGAGTCGCGGACGGCTACTTCGCCGCCGATCATACGTCCTTCTGGGGCTGCAAGGTCGGCTGAGCGGCAGGAGGACTTCGGATGACACCACCCCGATCAGATCAGGGTTTTGTGCGCATGCCCGACGCCGAGTTTGAGGCAATGTTGTCGCGCGCTGCCGAGAAAGGCGCGAAGCGCGCGCTCACCGATGTCGGCCTCGATGGTGAAGAGGCTGCGCTCGACATCCGCGACCTGCGATCCTTGCTCGACTGCATCCGGCTGGTACGCCGCACCGCGATGCAGACGGCAGTCCGCATGATCACCACCGGCGTGATGCTGGCGCTGCTGGCAGGCATCGCGATCAAGCTCAAGATCTTCGGCGGCGGCCCGTAGCCGCGCCCGATCCCCATTCATCAGCCCGCAATAACCCGCCCTCGAGGCGGGTTTTTCGTTTTCGGAGGACCCCATGACCACGACATTCCATCGCCATTGGCGCGACGTGCCTGAGAGCACCTGGCGCTGGCCGAACTTCTCGCCCGCCGAGATCGCCTGCCGGGGCACCGGCAAGCTCCTGATCAACGAACCCGCCCTCGACAAACTGCAGGCCCTGCGCGACAGACTCGGCAAGCCGCTGATCTTGCGCTCCGCCTATCGCAGTCCGGAGCATAACCGCGCTGTCGACGGTGCCCCGCAGTCGAAGCACATGGATGGTACGGCGTTCGATATCGCCATGTCGAACCACGATCCCGTTGCGTTCGAGGTGGCGGCGCGGGCTGTCGGCTTCCTCGGGTTTGGGTTCTACCCGCGCTCGGGGTTTATTCATATTGATCTCGGCCCCGCGCGCGAATGGGGCCAGCGGTTCCCAGTCAGGGCGACCGCCTTCGCCGAGGAAACACCGCTTGCGCGCGAGGTTCTGGCGCAGAGCCGGACGATGCAAGGTGGCGGGGCGGCCGGTGTGGCAACACTGGGCGCGGCGGGCGTCGAGGTGGCGCAGGACATCCTGGCCGAGACGCAAGGGGCGATCCTGCCGCTGGTGCCATACCTCGACACGCTCCGCTGGGTCTTCATCGCCCTGGCGCTCGGCGGGATAGCTGTCACGATCTACGCCCGGCTCGACGACTGGAAGCGGGGGCAGCGATGATTCCCAGCATTCTCGGCGGGATCGTCGCCACTCCATGGGCGAGGACCGCGCTGCGCTACGGTGCGATCGCCCTCACCATGTTTTTGTTCCTGTTGTCCATCCGACGCGCCGGGGAGCGCGTCGGTCGGATTGCTGAACGTCTCGAAACCACGGAGAAGGCCAATGAAATCCAACGACGGATGCTGGAAGCGGCAGCTCGCCGTCCTCGCAATCGCGACGAGCTGGTTGACCGGCTGCGCGACGGCGGGTTTTGACCCGGTTGGCGTGGCGGCATGTCCGCCAGTCGTGGAATATGAGGCGGAGTTTGAGGCGCGGGCGGCTGAGGAACTGGCGCTGTTGCCGGATGGATCAGTCGTTGTTGAGATGATGAGTGACTACGCTGTGATACGGGAGCAGGCGCTGGCCTGTGCAGTAACCTTCTTCCCCTGAAGCAAAAAAACGCTACCGGGCCGGAGCGCAAAGCCTGAAGCACTGAAAGCCTCGACAGCCGACCGCGCATCCGGCCCGTATTTTGCGGTTCACATTGTCAAAGAGCGGTGGGACGAATCGTCCGAATTCACAATAGGACGGGGGGGAGCGGGAAGTCCTTTCCCGAAATGGGCAACATGTTGCACCCGGAAAAAGTGCCGCTTTGAAAACACCGGCGCGGCGGATCGCCAGGAAACGGGTCGCTGGTTGAACAATCGGGTCGAAAATCCACACCAGCCGTTTCGACGACGAGAACGGGCGATGTTGGGTTTTCGAGTATGAGAAGTTTGCAGAAATTCACCTCGGAGCGCGCATCCGTCCATAACCATTTCAACGTGGAGCGCCACAATTTCTCACGCGACGAATTCAAGCTCAACCGCGACGCAGCTCTCTCCGAGTGGTGCCGTCCCGGCGCGGCATAAGGGGCAGCTTCACTGCCCTTCAGGAGACTGGTTCGCATCCGTCTGATGGTGTGGATGGCTCCACCCGAACGGCATCGCAATGATCAATATCAGCTCAAATCAACCCTTGCGTAAACGGAGCCGTCCACACATGACAGTGCCCAACTCCAGCATCTCCGTCCGGATGTGTGGGCGGCTTGTTCTTGGCCGGCGCCTATCCCTGATGCTCAGGACCGATTTCTTGGAACATCTCGCGCAGATCAACGGTGCTTTGCTCTCCGATGGAAGTGGCGGTCTCGTCGAGCCAACGTGAAGCTGTATCGCGACCGAGGTCGTGCAGTTTGGACAGGAACGCCCATTCCGTGTTCATCTTCGATGACACGCCCAGCGGCTTCAGCTCCTCCTGATTCTCGATGACATGCACCCGCACCTGGCGGTAGTCCTCTGTCGACAATTTGCCTTCTCGGATCAAACGGTCGACGAAGTCTATCGCACGTAGCTCCTTGAGCAGGCTGCTGTTGAAGCTGATCTCGTTCATTCGGTTCTGGATGTCCTGCGCAGTGCGCGGCGTGCCCTTTCGCTCGATCGGATTGATTTGGATCACCACAATATCATCCGTCCCCGTCTGTCCGTGAAACGGGAACAGAGCTGGATTGCCCATGTAGCCGCCGTCCCAATAGGGGACGCCGTCGATCTCAACGGCCTGATAGAACGTGGGCAGGCAGGCCGAGGCCACTACCATGTTGGCGGTCAGTGCCGTGCGCGGGAAGACCTTGACCTTGCCTGTCTCCACATTGGTGGCGGAGACATACAGCTTGAACGCGGTGCATTTGCGCACCATGTCGAAGTCTATGGTTTTTTCCAGCAGGTCACGCAGTGGATTCATATTCATTGGATTGAGTTGATAGGGCGATGCCATGCGAGAGAGCGAATCCATCGCGTGATAGACCGGGTTGCGATCGAGCCCCCAATAGCCCGTCAGAACATCGAAAGGCGTACGGCGCAGGGGGCTTGATTTGGCGCCCTCGCTCATGCTCCGCCAGAAACTATCGAGGGCTTCGCGCGCACCTTCTGGCCCGGCCCGGGTGTAGCCGTCGGCCAGCGCCACGGCATTCATCGCACCGGCCGAGGTGCCGGACACCCCGGCAATCGCCAGCCTGCCGTCCTCGAGGATGCGGTCCAGCACCTCCCAGGTGAAGGCGCCGTGGGCGCCGCCGCCCTGAAGGGCGAGGTTCACGGGTTTCGGCTTTTCGGCCATGGCGTCAAATCCTTTCGATACGGCGCGGCCGCAGCGGTTGCTTCAAGTGATATAGTCATGCACGGTGCGGCAATAGGGAAGCGATAGGTCGGCGATGATGTGCTGGCCTTCGACGATCGACCCTTGCACAAACGGAGCCATCCACAAATGGCAGCACTTCTCCAAGGGCATCCGCTGGCGACCGCCCTTCGGCCCATCCCTGGGATAGTGGGGCTCGATCAGCCTGAGAAGTCGCGCCCACCGCACGACGGCGTCCATCTCCGCCAGAAACTGCTCCCGCCGAGTGACCTTCATTTTCTATCGCGTGCTTCAGGCTAGGGAAGGACAACTGGTTCGGAATCTGTGACGCTCCTCCCATCCACACCCCGAGCATATCAGATCACGTGGATATCCGCAGGTTGTTCAAAGATTCTTTCAAACTGGAAACGCTCTAGCAGCCCGCAGGCGACGCGCCCATACGGTCTTCGTATCTTCCTGTCCACATCAGCGCACCAAACGCAGCAGGTGTTCAGCGAAAGGAACGATGAGGAAGATCCTCATCAGGTGATAGGCCGAAACGTAGGCCGGATCAAAGCCGAATCCTGAAGCCGCGATCGCCATCTCGGCGACTCCGCCGGCCGACCCGGCCAGCACCATCTCGCCGAGGCTCGATACTCCGAGCAGAGACAGCACCGCCGCCATAACGAGGCCTAGCAGAACCAGCGCCACTGAGAACAGCATCGCCAACCGCAGGTCGTGCCCCATCCCCATCAGCGCGCGGGGCCGCAGCATCGCTCCGAGCGACACGCCGATCAGGGTCTGCCCCGACGCCACCAGCCAACCCGGCAGCGGCCCTTGCACCAGACCGCTCAGCGAAAGTACCCCGACGCCCACCAGCGGCGCGACGAAGAAGGCGTTAGCGACACCGATCCGGTTCAGACCGAATGAAAGCGGCGCCGCCAGCGCCAGTGCGACCAAGGCGGAAACGGAAGGCGGCGCATCCATCGCACCGGTGCCGGGTGCCACCACGGGGGCGATGGCCAGCAGTAGGAACGGCACTGACACCACCGTGATGCTGAGCCGAAAGGTCTGAGCCAGGGCGACGAAATCGGCTCGCCCGCCGTGCCGCTCCGCCAGCGTCGCCATCTCCGCCGGGCCTCCGGGCAGAAGTGACAACAGGCTCGTGGTCGGATCAAGCAGCTCCAGTCGAGCCATACTACGCGCCGTCAGGACCGCGAAGAAGATCGATGCCAGCGACAGGCCGAGCATGACGTGCAGATCGGCGGCGATCACCCACAGAGCGGCGGGAGACAAAGTCAATGCCACCGCGCTTGCCACGATCATCTGCCCGCACCAGCGCATTGGCAACGGCGGTGCGCGAAAGCGTGGCAGCCCCGTCAGCACTGCGGTGGCGAGCATTGGCCCGATCATCCAAGCCAGCGGCACGCCGATCTGACGACAGCCCCAGCCCGCCACGGCGGCGGCCAGATGCAAGGCCGCAAGGCCCGCGATCTGGCGGGAGCGCGGCCAGCCTGCCACCGGCTACTCGATCAGCAAGTTTGGCAGGAACAGCGCGACGGCAGGGATGTAGGTGACAATCTGGAGCGTGACAAACATCGCCAGCACAAACCACCAGTTGTAGCGCATCACCTCGCCGATCCGGCAGCCGCTCACCGAGCACGCGGTCAGCAGCACCGAGGCCACCGGCGGCGTCTGCTGGCCGATTGCACCGTTCAGCGCCAGGATCACGCCGAAATGGATCGGGTCGTAGCCGAGATCAATCACCAGCGGCAGGGTCAACGGCACAGTCAGCACCAGCGCCGCCGAGCCGTGCAACAGCATACCCAGTACGATCAGCAGGATATTGATGATGAACATCAGCACATAGCGGTTGTCTGTCCACGACAGCATAGCAGTGGCGATCCGCTGCGGGATCGCCTCGTAGGCCAGCAGCCAGCCGAAGGCGAAAGACGCCGCGACCATGAACAGCACGATGGAAGTGCGCTTGGCGGCGGTCAGGAAGATGTCGGGCAGGTCAGAAATGCCAAACTTGCGGTTGATCAAGAGCCCGATGATCAACGCCGCCAGAACCGCCACCGCAGCGGCCTCGGTGGGCGTGAAGATGCCGCCGAGGATGCCACCAAGGATGATGATCGGCAGCGTCAGCCCCCAGATCGCACGGCGCAAAGCCACAGCAACCCGCCGCAGCCGGAAAGGCCCCTCGGTGGGCCAGCCGTAGCGCACTGCGAAGGCATAGCTGGTCAGTGCCAGCGCCCCGGCGAGAAGGATCCCGGGGATCACCCCGGCGATGAA
>Ga0307978_1000613_pt1 | contig 29492 bp, 31 predicted proteins | sample OrgLakmetage1056_FD_203151 | JGI IMG/M metagenome (GOLD analysis project Ga0307978, IMG submission 203151) | Saline water microbial communities from Organic Lake, Antarctica - #1056 | ecosystem: Environmental > Aquatic > Non-marine Saline and Alkaline > Saline | place: Antarctica: Organic Lake...
TCAGAGAAATCAAGACGGCGCCACGGAATTCAGACCGGAACGAAAACTTCACGCGCCCAATGGCAAATTGGACTCACCCCGAAACTGACAATAACCCCCTACCGCGGGGGTGCTTGGGAGTTACGAATGAACTTGAATAAAAGGGAGATCACCATGAGCTTCGCACGGATTTTCGCCGCCCTGACCGCCGTCACGCTGGCCGCCCCCGCCTTTGCCGCATCGCAGGAGGAACTGCAGGCGGCGCTTGTCGGCAACACCTTTCAGGGCGGCATGGGTGGCGGCATGTATAGCAGCTACTTCGCCGAGGACGGCACCTATCACGACGCCGACACGTCCGGCCGGTATGAAATCACCGAGGACGGCGTCTGCTATCCCGACACCGACTATGGCTGCTATCAGGCAGAGATCGACGGCACCTCGCTGGAATGGATGAAAGACGGCGAGAGCGAAGGCACGGGCGAGATCCTGAGCGGCGACGCCCTCGGCCTGATGGAGTGATCGGATTGAGCGGCGTGTAGTCGTTCATGAAGAGACTGGTCGGCATTTCCTTTGGGAATGCCGATTTCATCTACCGCACCGATGGTCGAGACATCTGCTTGTCCGAGACCTGAAGACCTGCCTTCAATGCGCCTCTGCCCAGTTTTCCCCGTGACCAGCATCCACCACCAATGGCACGTCGAGATGGACGGCGGGGGCGGCGGCGGCCTGCATGACTTCGCGGGCCGCATCGATGACGCGGTCGACGGCGTCCTCCTCGACCTCGAAGATCAGTTCGTCATGGACCTGTAGCAGCATCTTGGCGGGCAGCCCCTCGATGGCGGCGGGCATGCGGATCATGGCGCGGCGGATGATGTCGGCGGCGGTGCCTTGTATCGGCGCGTTGATGGCCGCGCGGCGGGCAAACCCGGCGCGGGGGCCGCGGGCCGAGATCTCGGGCGTGTGGATCTTGCGGCCGAAGAGGGTCTGGACGAAGCCGTGCTCCTTGGCGAAACCCGTGGTCTCGTCCATGTAGCCCTTGATGCCGGGGAAGCGCTCGAAATAGCGGTCGATGAAGCCCTGCGCCTCGGACCGCGGGATCCGCAGGTTGCGGGCGAGGCCGAAGCCCGAGATGCCGTAGATCACGCCGAAATTGATCGCCTTGGCCTGACGGCGGATTTCGGGCGTCATGTCGTCCATCGCGACGTTGAACATCTCGGATGCTGTCAGCGCGTGGATGTCCTGCCCCTCCTGGAAGGCCTGTTTCAGCGTGTCGATCTGTGCGATATGGGCGAGGATGCGCAGCTCGATCTGGGAATAGTCGAGGCTGACGAGACGGTGGCCGGGTTCGGCCACGAAGGCCTCGCGGATGCGGCGGCCTTCCTCGGTTCGGATGGGGATGTTCTGCAGGTTGGGATCGGTGGACGAGAGCCGACCCGTAGCCGCGCCGGTCTGCACGTAGGAGGTGTGGACGCGCCCGGTATCGGGGTCGATATGGTCCTGCAGCGCGTCGGTGTAGGTGGATTTGAGTTTCGACAACTGCCGCCAGTCGAGCACGCGCGCGGGCAGGTCGTGGAGCGTCGCCAGATCCTCGAGCACGTCGGCACCGGTGGCATAGGCGCCGGTCTTGCCCTTCTTGCCGCCCTCGTAGCCCATCTCGTCGAACAGGATCTCGCCGAGTTGCTTGGGGGAGCCGACGTTGAACTTGCGGCCCGCGAGCTCGTGGATTTCGGATTCCAGTTCCGCCATTTTCTGCGCGAACTTGCCGGACATGGCACCCAGAGTGGCGCGGTCGACCTTGATGCCGTGCCGCTCCATCACCGCGAGCACCGGCGACAGGGGGCGTTCGAGCGTCTCGTAGACGGTGGTGACGCGGGCGCGGTGCAGTTGCGGCTTGAAGGTATGCCAGAGGCGCAGGGTGATATCGGCATCCTCGGCGGCGTATTTTACCGCCTCGTCGATGGGCACGCGATCGAAGGTGATGGCCGATTTGCCGCTGCCCAGAAGCGTCTTGATCGGGATCGGCTCGTGCGAGAGGTAGCGCTCGCTGAGCGTGTCCATGCCGTGGCCGTGTTCGCCCGCGTGCAGTGCGTAAGACATCAGCATGGTGTCGTCGATGGGGGCGATGGCGATGTCGTGAGCGGCGAGGATCTTGGCGTCGTATTTCATGTTCTGGCCGATTTTCAGGATGCTGTCATCCTCGAGCACCGGCTTTAGCGCCTTGAGCACGTCATCCAGCGGCAGTTGCCCCTCGATCAGCGCGTCCTCGTCGAAGAGGCCGCCCGCATTGCTGCCACGATGGCGCAGCGGGATGTAGGCTGCGGTGCCGGGGGTGGTGGCAAGGCAGATCCCGACAAGCGCCGCCTGCATCTCGTTGAGCGAGGTGGTCTCGGTGTCGATGGCCACGAAACCCTGCGCGCGGATGGTGTCGATCCATCGTGCCAGCGTGTCCATGTCGGCGATGCGGGTATAGCCCGCCGGGTCGATGGCGGGCCAGTCGGGGGTGCTGTCCTGCGGGGCGCTCTGTTCGGGCTCAGCGATCACCGGCGGCTCTTGCCCGAGCGCGTCGGCGATGCGTTTCGATAGCGTGCGGAACTCCATCTCTGCCAGAAAGCCCAGCAGGGTCTCGGGGTCGGGGTCGCGCACCTCGAGATCGTCGAGGGTGAAGTCCAGCGGCGTGTTGCAATCGAGCTGCACCAGGCGTTTCGACATCTCGATCTGCTCGCGTTTCTCCTCGAGCGTCTGGCGCCGCTTGGGCTGCTTGATCTCGCTGGTGCGCTCCAGAAGCTCCTCGAGCGTGCCGAACTCGTTGATCAGAAGCGCCGCGGTCTTGAGGCCGATGCCCGGCGCGCCGGGGATGTTGTCGACGCTGTCACCGGCGAGCGCCTGCACATCGACAACGCGGTCGGGATCCACGCCGAATTTCTCGCGCACGCCCTCGGCGTCGATGCGGCGGTTCTTCATCGCGTCCAGCATCTCGACGCCATCACCGACAAGCTGCATCAGGTCCTTGTCGGACGAGATGATCGTCACGCGCCCGCCCAGATCGCGGGCCTGATGGCTGAGCGTGGCGATGATGTCGTCGGCCTCGTACCCCTCGATTTCCTCGCAGGCGATGTTGAAGGCGCGGGTGGCGTCGCGCGTCAGCGGGATCTGCGGGCGCAGATCGGCGGGCATCTCGTCGCGATTGGCCTTGTAGGCATCATAGAGATCGTTGCGGAAGGTGTGGCTGCCCTTGTCGAAGATCACCGCGACATGGGTGGGCGCGTCGTGGCCGTTATTGCCCTCGACATAGCGTTGCAGCATGTTGCAGAAGCCCGCGACCGCGCCGATCGGCAGGCCGTCGGATTTGCGCGTCAGCGGTGGCAGCGCGTGATAGGCCCTGAAGATGAAGGCCGATCCGTCGATCAGATGCAGATGACAGCCCTTGCCGAATCCGGTGCTCATGTCGTGCCCCCGCGTGCGAACCCGTTTGCGGTTTAGTGTCACGAACCGCGCCGGGGTGCCAGCGGGATTGCACCTCCCGCGCGGCGCGACCCGGGCAGAGGACGGCGCGGGGGGTGGCCCGGGCTACGCGGTATGGATTTAATATCACGCAATTATCAGCATTGTTCGCGCAATTAAGTTTCTTTGAAGCTCCTGTAGACATAATATTGCGCATATGCCACGGTGATTCTCGTGGTGTCGGTCAGGGATCGCTCGAGATCGAAAACGTATCCGGATCCGCCTGGCACCGCGCGTAACCCTTGTTGCAGCGCCGGTCGGCGCAGTCCGGCTCGCCTGCCTTGTAAGCGGAGAGGACAGATGCAGAAACAGGCGGACCAGATGGACGATGATGATGAACCGCAGAGTGATGGATCCGAGGATCATCAGCAGCCGCACGACACCCAACCCTACGAGCAGACCCGGTCGGAGCAGGCCGACCAATGCCAGTTCGATGATTTCGCGATGATCTGATCCCCGCCGGGTCAGATGCAGGGGTATGGCTCTGACGAGGCGCGTTCGGCCTCGATCAGGCGGCGCAACTGGCGCTTGTCCACGCTGCCCAAGATCGCCGTGCGACCCACCACGAGCGCCGGGGTGCCGTAAAACCCGAAGGCCTGCGCGATCCGCGCGGTGCGGGCGAGGTCATCCGCGACGGCATCCGAGGCCATGTCGCGCAGCAGCCGGTCGGCGTCGATCCCGGCATCCGCCGCGACCCGTCGCAGATAGGCGTCGTTCGGCACGAAGGGCGTACCCATGAGCCGGTCATGGAAGGTCTGGTAGGCATCCTGACGCCGGGCCGCGAGGGACGCTTCGGCCGCGCGCCGCGATGTCTCCCCCAGAAGCGGCAATTCGTGCCACGAGATGCGGACGGGCTGGGTTTCGGCGATCTCGTGCAAAAGCGGCGACAGCACCCGGCAATAGACACAGCGCGCATCCGAGAAATACGCGATCGGCACGGCATCCGGGGGCATGCCGGCGCGGAAGAGATGCGTGCAGATATCGCCGGGCGGGGAGTCGGCGGCGGTTCCAGTGTCGAGACCGATCAGCATCGGATCGCCGCCCGAGACGTCACCGCCGGACAGCTTCCTGAACCCGGGCAGCCCCGGCAGCGGTTGATATGTGAGATCGGGCGTCCGCAGCCGCCGGATCACCGGGGGGACAAGGGCCACGAACCCGCCGGCGGCGAGCACGGTCAGAAACGCGCGGCGGCGCATCATCCTGCCGCCTCAGATCTTGCCCTCGAAATCGCGGTGGATGAGCCTGACGTCGCAATAGGGGCATTCGACGAACCCGGTCTCCTCGGAGATCCGCAGCCAGACCCGGGGATGACCCAGCGTGCCGCCGTCGCAGGCGATACGGTAGCTGTCGACGATTCGCGTTTCCGGGACCTCTGTGACCATGGGGCGTTTCCTTTTGCGGTGCGTTCCACTACGTCCACATATGAGCAAACGCGGCGCAAGGGGCAAGGGCGGCATGGGCACAAATGCCATCGAGATCCGGGAACTGACCAAAACCTACGGCGGCACGCGCGGCAAACCGGAGAAACCGGCGCTGACCGATATCGATCTGGATATTCCCAAGGGATCGGTCTTCGGGCTGCTGGGGCCCAACGGGGCCGGCAAGTCGACATTGATCAACATTCTGGCCGGGCTGGTGGTCAAGACCGCCGGGCGGGTGACGATCTGGGGGTTCGATCAGGACATCAACCCGCGTCAGAGCCGCGCCTCGATCGGGGTGATGCCGCAGGAGTTGAACCTCGACCCGTTCTTCACCCCGCGCGGCGCGCTGGAGATGCAGGCGGGCCTTTACGGTGTGCCCCGCAAACAGCGGCGCAGCGACGAGATCCTGCGGCTGATCGGGCTGGAGGACAAGGCCGAGGCCTATTCGCGCACGCTGTCGGGGGGCATGCGGCGGCGGCTGCTGCTGGGCAAGGCGCTGGTGCATCATCCGCATATCCTTGTGCTCGACGAGCCGACGGCGGGCGTGGATATCGAATTGCGGCAGATGCTGTGGAACAATGTCCGGATGCTCAACGAGCAGGGCATGACGATCGTGCTGACCACGCATTACCTGGAGGAGGCCGAGGCGATGTGCGACGAGATCGCGATCATCAACCAGGGCGAGGTGGTGGCGCGTGACACGACCGCCAACCTGCTGGAGCGGTTGGACGTCAAGACCATGGTGATCGACCCCGACGGCGAGGTGCCGCGCCTGCCGGAGGGCAAGGGCTTGCAGGTTTCCAGGCGCGAGAGCGGCGTCATCGAGGTGACCTATCACACCGCCGAGATGCCCGCCGAGGCGGTTCTGGCCGCGGTGCGCGAGGCCGGGATCTCGATCCGCGACGTCAAGACCGAGCAGGCCGATCTGCAGGACGTGTTCCTGGAACTGACGCGCAGTCGGTAGGGTGTGTCAAGAAGCAGGCCGTAGCGGACATTGCAGCTACAGCCCCGGCGCGATACGCGGCGCAACGCGCCGCAGCGCCATCGCATGTCCGCCCTACCGGACAGGCGATTTGTCAAAGCTGGTGTATCGATTTGGGCTTTTGCGGATTGGCAAAGATAAAGTGCGTCGAATGAATGTCGGGTCGCCTGCCCGCAGACATGCGATGGCGCTGCTCGATCCAGCCGCCACAACAGCCCCGCTCCTTCACGCCGCCTTCTCGCCCCAGCCCTCTGATTGCATCTCGCGCAGGCGGCTCGCCGTGCGCTCGAACTCGAAGCTGCCCTCGCCCTCGACATAGAGGTATTCCGGCTCGGCCGCCGCGGTGCAGATCAGTTGCACGCCCGCCTCGTAGAGCGCGTCGATCAGCGTGACAAAACGCTTGGCCTCGTTGAAATTGCCGCGCCCGAGCCGCGGGATGTTCTCGACGATCAGCACGCGCGACGCCTCGGCCAGCGCGAGGTAATCCGCCGGCCCCAATGGCCGCGCGCAGAGATCGTAGAACGTGGCCCGCGCGACACCGTTATGGAAGGCGGGGATCTCGACCTCGCGCTTGTTGACCCTTAGGAGGTGGCGCGCGCCCAGACCGCCTGTCAGATCCTGCCAGATCCGTTCGACCTCGGCGGTGTTGTCGGGCGTCGCGGGGGTGAAATAGACCTGCGCGCCGGCCAGCCTGTCCTGGCGGTAATCGGTGGGGCCGGCCATCTCGCGCACCACCATCCGCTCTTTTATCAGGGCGATGAAGGGCAGGAAAAGCTGCCGGTTGAGCCCGTGCTTGTAGAGATCGTCGGGCACCCGGTTGGAGGTGGCGACGACCACCACCCCGGCGGCAAACAGCGCATCGAAAAGCCGGGCCACGATCATCGCATCGGTGATGTCGCTGATCTGCATCTCGTCGAACGCCAGAAGCCTGACCGAATGCGCCACCTCGGCCGCCACGGGGGCGAGCGCATCGGCATCGCCGCGGGCGCGGGCGGCGTGCAGACCGGCGTGGATCTCCTGCATGAAGGCATGGAAATGCACCCGCCGGCAGGGCAAGGCGAGCGTGTCCACGAACATGTCCATGATCATGGATTTGCCGCGCCCCACCCCGCCCCAGAGGTAAAGTCCCCGGGGCGGGGCAGGCGCACGGCGAAACCAGCCGCGTGGCGCCGGTGCGTCCAGCGCGGCGCGAATGCGCTCGAACTCGGGCAGCAGCGCCTCTTGTGCGGCGTCCCGCGTCAATTCGCCGCTGTCCACCCGGCGCGCGTACTGCTCTGGCAGCGTTTCCATGAAAGCTCAGATACCGCGAGACGCCCTGCCGGCTCAATACCGTTGTGCGACCTTTTGCATCACCCCGACGAGATCGGCGCTGATCCCCGGTTCCGACAGGGCATGCCCGGCGACGGGGATGATTCGCAGGTCGGATTTCGGCCACGCCTCGGCGATGCGATGCGCGGTGATCGGCGGGCAGATCATGTCGTAGCGGCCCTGAACGATGGTCCCCGGCACATCGCGCAGATCCCCCATGCGGGCAAGGATGTGCCCGTCATGGTCGAGAAAGCCGCGATGCGTGAAATAGTGGTTTTCCAGCCGGGCGAAGGCGCGCGCGTATTCGGCGGGGCTGTCGCCGCCGACGCCGGTGGACTGCACCGTCGCGAGCGCGTTTTCCCAGGCCGACCACGCCTTGGCATGGCGGATCTCCTCGCCCAGATCCCCCGAAAACAGCCGCTTGTGATAGGCGGCGATCATGTCGCCGCGCTCGGCCTCGGGGATCGGGGCTGTGAAGCGCGCCCAGGTCTCGGGCCAGAACGCCCCCGCGCCGCCGCCGTAGAACCAGTCCAGCTCTGCTTCGGTCATGGTGAAGACGCCGCGCAGCGCCAGATGCAGCGCGCGGTCGGGATGCGTCTGGCCGTAGATCAGCGCCAGCGTCGCCCCCCAACTGCCGCCGAACACCACCCAGGCGTCGATCCCCAACGTCTCGCGGATCTGCTCGATATCGCGCACGAGGTGCCATGTCGTGTTGGCCTCGACGCTGGCATGCGGGCGCGACCGGCCGCAGCCGCGTTGATCGAAGAGGATGATTCGATAGGTGTTCGGGTCGAAATAGCGCCGCATCGCCGGGCTGCAGCCGCCACCCGGGCCGCCATGCAGCACCAGCACCGGCAGGCCGTCGGCGCGGCCCGACTGTTCGACATAGATCGAGTGCCCGTCGCCCACATCCATCATCTGCCGATCGAAGGGCTCGATGGGAGGATAGAGATACTGCACCGCAGTTTTATGGTTCGCGACTTTGTTCATGGAAACCTTATGTATATCATGTTCCCCATTGAGCCATATGGAGACCGGAATGCAAGCCGCGCAAAGCACGATAGATCCCGATGAGGTCGCCAAGTTCGAGGCGATGGCCGCCGAGTGGTGGGATCCCGCCGGCACGTTCAAACCGCTGCACATGCTCAACCCCTGCCGGCTGGATTACATCAACGCCCAGATCGCCGCGGAATTCGACCGCGATCCGGGCACGCGCGCGCCGTTTTCCGGGCTGCGGATGCTGGATGTCGGCTGTGGCGGCGGGTTGCTGAGCGAGCCGCTGGCGCGACTGGGCGCGGATGTGGTGGGCGTAGATGCCGCAGCCGGCAACATCCCGGTGGCCGCGCTGCATGCCGCGCAGTCAGGGCTGGTGATCGATTACCGCCACACCACCGCCGAGGACATGGCCGCCGCCGGCGAGGCGTTCGACGTGGTGCTGGTGATGGAGGTGGTGGAGCATGTCGCGGATCCGGCGGTTCTGCTGTCGGCGTGCCGGCAGATGCTGCGCCCCGGCGGGCTGCTGATATGTTCGACGCTGAACCGCACGCCGCAAAGCTTTGCCAAGGCGATCGTCGGCGCGGAATATCTCATGGGCTGGCTGCCCAAAGGCACGCATGACTGGTCGAAATTCATCACGCCGGACGAGCTTTCCGCGGCGCTGGGCACGGCGGGACTCGATCCGGTGGACGCCAAGGGGTTCGTGTTCAACCCGGTGACGTGGCAGTGGTCGCTGTCGGAGCGCGATCTGGGCGTGAATTACGTGACGACGAGCGTCAAGCGGGGATGACGCGTGTCGCGATAGCCGCGCCGTCGCATAGCGGTGCATGAATCGCCGGGACTGTCGGCCATTCAGGGGCCGCCGAAGGCGCGGTCGTGGCGCAGCGATGGCACGCGGCGGCGCGCCTCGGCGACCTCGGCGGGGTCCAGATCGACCATAACTATGCCGGGATCGGTGCCGCCATCGACCAGAACCTCGCCCCACGGGGCCACGGCCATGCTGTGGCCGTGGGTCGTGCGGGGTTTGCCTTGGCAGGCCTCATGCGTGCCGGTCTGCGCCGGGGCGAGGACGAAACACCCGGTCTCGATCGCGCGGGCGCGCAGCAGGCTTTCCCAATGCGCCGCACCCGTGACCGGCGAGAAGGCCGATGGCACGGTCAGGATATCCGCCCCGGCCTGCGCCAGACGGCGATAGAGCGCGGGAAAGCGGATGTCGTAGCAAACCGTCAGGCCAAGATTGCCCCATGGCGTCTCGGCCAGCACCGCGCGATCGCCGGGGCGGAACCCGTCGGATTCGCGGAACGTCTCCTCGGGCGAGACATCGACGTCGAACATGTGGATCTTGTCGTAGCGCGCCCGGATGTCGCCATCGGGGCCGATCAGAAAGGACCGGTTGGCGAATCGCCCGTCGGCGTCGTCGGTCAGAAGCGCGAGCGAGCCGATCAGCAGCCAGATGCGGTGACGGGCGGCGGCTGCCGCCAGATCGCGCAGCGTCGGGTCGGTCGCCTCGGGATGCAGCACGGATTTCTGATGCGTGCGGCTGGTCGAGACGCAATTCGTGACCTCGGGGGTCAGGACGAACTCGGCCCCATCGGCCACGGCGCGGCCGATCATCTGGGACACCAACGCGCTGTTCTCGTCGGGCTGGTCGCTGCTGGTGATCTGCAGAAGCGCGGCGCGCATTGCGTCAGGCCGCCAGCAGCGGGTCGAGCTTGCCGGCGCGGTCGAGCGCGTAAAGCTCGTCACAGCCGCCGACATGAGTGTCGCCGATGAAGATCTGCGGCACGGTGTGGCCGCCATTCGCGCGGCCCATCATTTCCTGCTTGCGGTCGGGCTGGGTCATCACGTCGATCTCGGAGAAGGTGACGCCCTTCTTGTTCAGAAGACGCTTGGCGGCGTGGCAGAAACCGCAAAGCGGTGATGTGTAGATCTCGACTTGTTGCATCGGGGGCTCCTGTTATCGTGTCCCCGACAACCTAAGCGTCCTTGCCGACCCGTGCCAGTGTCAGAATGCACACGTCCCGTGCGCCGGCCGCATGGCAGGCCTGTGTTGCCGCCGAAAGCGTCGCACCAGAGGTCATCACGTCATCGACGATCAGGATGTCGCGGCCACAAAGCCGGCCCGCGCGCCTTGGATTGACGCGTATCGCGCCGTCCAGCGTCGCGTGGCGCGCGTCGCGGTCCAGTCCGCCGAGGCTTTGCGTGCGTCTGGGGCGGGTCAGAAGATCGGGGCACCAGTCGAGACCGGTCTCGCGCGCCACGCCCTGCGCCAGAACCGCCGCCTGATTGAAACGCCGCGACAGCATCCGCAGCCAGTGCAGCGGCACCGGCGCGATCAGCGTGTCGGGCCGCAAGATCGGCTGCGCCGCGCGGGCCATCCAGTTTGCGGCGGGGCGCGCCAGATCCTGACGGTCGCCATGTTTCAGCGCCAGCACCAGCCGCCGGCCATTGTCGCGGTAGCGCAGCGCGGACCGGCCGCGCGACCATGGCCGCGCCGTGGCAAGGCAGTCGTCGCAATACTCAGGGACCGGCCCCGCCTGCCCGGGCAGTTGCGTGCCGCAGGCATCGCATACCAGCCCCGAAATGAAGGGCGTGTCGCGCCAGCAGGGACCGCACAGGCCGAAATCGCTTTCGACCATCGTGCCGCAGGAAATGCAGCGCGGCGGATAGACCATCCGAACCGCCGTTTGAAAAGCCGATGCGCGCATCCTATCATCCCGTTCATGAGCCAGCCAAATCTGACAGATCGCACCGCCCTTGCCCGCCACCGGACGCGCGCCGATGCCGCGCCGGCGCTGTTTCTGCACGAGACCGCCGCCGATGAGATCGAGGATCGCCTGTCGGAGGTTAACAAAACCTTTACGTCGCCGGTGATCGTGACCGGTCATCCCGATTTCTGGCAGGCCAGATTTCAGGGCAGGTTTCCGCAGGCGCGGGTGATCGCGGATGACGACACGCTGGCGCTGGTGCCCGGCGCGCATGATCTGGTGATCCATGCGCTGTGCCTGCACTGGGCCGGCGATCCGGTCGGCCAGCTCATCCAGATGCGGCGCGCGCTGCGGTCCGACGGGCTGATGCTGGCGGCGCTGTTCGGCGGTGGCACGTTGCAGGAATTGCGCAGCGCGTTGGCGCAGGCCGAGGCGGACGTGACCGGGGGGCTGTCGCCGCGCGTCCTGTCGATGGCCGAGATCCGCGACCTCGGTGCGCTTCTGCAACGGTCCGGGTTCGCCTTGCCGGTGGCCGACCGGCTGCCGCTGCGGGTGGAATACGGCACGCCGCTGCGGCTGATGCACGACCTGCGCGCGATGGGCGAGACCAACGCGATGAGCGCCCGGTCCCGGCGGATGATGCGGCGCGCGGTGCTGCACCGGGCCTGCGAGATCTACGCCCGCGAATACGCGACCCCGTCCGGGGCGATGCCCGCGACATTCGAGATGATCTTCCTGACGGGCTGGGCACCGGACGCGGGCCAGCCGCAACCGCTGCGCCCCGGATCGGCCACGGCACGGCTGTCGGACGCGCTGGGATCCGAGGAAAAGCCGCTTAAAGATTGACCTCCGCCGCGCGACCTTTATTTGACGTCCTACCCGAGTGACAGGACTGGACCCGATCATGCTGGATGCAACCCGCGTCGCAACGCGACCCTCGCACGCCCCCGCCGATCACCCCAAGGTGCCGCGTGGCAAGACCGGCGTGCTTCTGGCCAATCTCGGCACGCCCGACAATTACGATTACTGGTCGATGCGGCGCTACCTCAACGAATTTCTGTCAGACCGGCGGGTGATCGACTATTCGCCGTGGCTGTGGCAGCCGCTGTTGCAGCTCGTGATCCTGACCAAGCGGCCCTTCACCAGCGGCGCCGCCTACAAATCGATCTGGAACGTGGAACAGGGCGAAAGCCCGCTGATGACCATCACCCGCGATCAGACCGACAAGATGCGCACCGAGATGCAGGCGCGGTTCGGCGATCAGGTGGTGGTCGATTTCTGCATGCGTTACGGCAATCCCTCGACCAAATCGAAGGTCCGCGCCCTGACCGAGGCGGGCTGCACCCGGATCCTGTTCTTTCCGCTCTACCCGCATTACGCCGGGGCCACCTCGGGCACCGCCGTCGATCAGTTCTTTCGGTCGCTGATGGCGGAAACCTGGCAGCCGATCGCGCGTGTGGTCGAGCCGTATTTCGAGAATGCGCAGTATATCGACGCCCTCGCCCGATCTGTCGAGCGCGCCTATGAGGCGGCGGAGGCGCGGCCCGAAAAGCTGGTCGTGTCCTATCACGGCATGCCGCAACGCTATCTGCGGCAGGGCGATCCCTATCATTGCCAGTGCCAGAAAACCACGCGCCTGCTGAAGGAACGGCTGGGCTGGGAAGACACCGAGATCACCACCACGTTCCAGTCGGTGTTCGGCCCCGAGGAGTGGCTGAAACCCTACACGGTCGAGGAGGTGGCGCGGCTGGCGCGCGAGGACGGAACCAAACGCATCGCCGTCATGGCACCGGCGTTTTCCGCCGATTGCATCGAGACGCTGGAAGAGATCAACGAGGAAATCCGCGAAAGTTTCGAGGAGGCGGGCGGCGAGGAATTCACCTACATCCCCTGCCTCAACGATGATGACACGCATATCAAGGCGCTGGCATCGATCGTGGAAACCAACCTGCAAGGCTGGATCGCGTAAGCCAACTCGCACGCCCTGAAACGAAAAAGGCAGTGAGAAACACTGCCTTTTATTGGTTGGTCACCGAAAAGTGGCACCGCTGAAGCATCCCCGAGGGTCGGGCCGCAAAACGGCCCGTCAGGCCCTCAGATCAGCAACACTTGTGTGCCGACCTGCGTCAGACCGTACAGTTCCTCGATATGCTGGTTGTAAAGCCCGACACACCCGCTGGACGAGCGGCGTCCGATCTTGCGCGTGTCATGCGTGCCGTGGATGCGGTAATAGGTCCAGCTGAGATGCAGCGCACGCGTGCCGAGCGGATTGTTCGGGCCGGGCGGCACATAGGCCGGCAGATCGGGATCGCGTTCGCGCATCGACGGCGTCGGGGTCCAGTCGGGATTGTCGTCCTTGAATACCACGCGGGTGCGGCCGCGCCGCGTCAGATCGTCGGTCATCGGCACCGAGGACGGGTAAAGCTTGTAGATCGACTCGTCCTCGCTCCAGAAATGGACGGCGCGGGAATCGATGTCGACAAGGACTGCGCCATTGTCGAGATTCGAGAAATACGGCTGCCAGTCCAGCGTGCGGAACGCCGAGATGTTGCGGCGGACGCTCTTGTCGATGTCTTTCTCGATCTCGATCGTGCCGATGGTGTTCTGCTGTGCGAATGCGGGCACGCCGATCATCGCGGCGCTGCCGGCGAGAAACGCCCGACGGTGCCACGTCGCTCCGGGATCAGATGTCATTTCGGGTGTCTCCGTTTGGTCGTGTTTACATCATATACATATATGGCGGAAAAGTCGCAGTCGCAATTCAAACTAATGTCATCACGCACGAACCCGCGCATGTGCGTTTGAATAGCCGCACGATGAAGCGTAAAGCGGAATTGATCTGCATCAAGGATGGTTTGGAATATGGCGCGTCTCATCAGTCTCTGTCTGTCGGCTCTTCTGGCGCTTGCCGCCTGTGCCGCGCCCCTGCCACCCCAGCCGCAATTCGGCCCGGATGGCAGGCCGCTGCCGCAGGTCTACCGTATTTCCGGCAGCGAGACGCAGGAGATCCGGTTTCGCATGCTGGATGCGGTCAATTCGCTGCGCGACGCGAATGGCGCGCCGCCCGTACGGCTCGACGAAAGGCTGACCGCGGCGGCGGCGACGCATTCGCGCGACATGTCGGTGCAGAGCCGTCCTTGGCATTTCGGATCCGACGGATCGTCGCCGGTGGACCGGATCAACCGCGTCGGCTATGGCGGTCGGCTGATCGGCGAAGCGATATCCGAGACCTATGAAAGCGAGCTTGAAACCCTCGCCGCCTGGATGCAGGAAGAGACCACGCGGCGCGTTATCCTCAATCCCGACGCGACGCGCATGGGCTTTGCTTGGCTGCAGGAGGATAACGGCAAGATCTGGTGGACGCTGGTGCTGGGCGGCGATGGCCGGGCGCAGTCGGTCACGCCAGGAGTGTGATCGGCGTGCCGTTGCGCACCATCGCGTAGATATCCTCCATCTCGGGATTGGTGACGGCGATGCATCCCGCCGTCCAGTCGGCCCGCGACACGGAAAAGGTGTTCGGCTCTCCATGAATGAAGATGTCGCCGCCGGGGGACTGCCCCATCGCTTGGGCATAAGCGATATCGCGCTCGTTCGGATAATCGATGCCGATCGACAGGTGATAGGCGCTGTTGGGGTTGCGCCGGTCGATCAGGTAATGCCCCTCGGGCGTGCGCCCGTCGCCCTCGATCCGCTTGTGCCCGGCGGGTGCAAACCCCAGATGCGCCTTGTAGCGCTTCAGCACCTTGCGGTGATGCAGAAGGAAGACGTCGCGATTGCCCTTGGCGACGATCACCCGCGTGACCTCGGGGCCGTTATAGCTGCGGAACTTGTTGTCTCCGGCACATCCCGCGAGGGCCGCCGCCCCTCCAAGAAGTGCGACGCGTCGTGTCATTGTCATGGCCTGTCACCGTATCACTGCCCAGTTTTTTGATTATCGACAGATTACACCAGATTCCTGAAGAACAGGTAACGTTTTTTGCGCCAATCACGCAGATTTCACGCAGATTTCAGGGTGAAACCCGCGATAAGCTCGACATGGGCGGACCAGCGGAACTGATCGACGACCTGAACCGCGCCGATCTCGTAGCCCTCCGACAGCAGATGGGCTGCGTCGCGGGCAAACGTGACGGGGTTGCACGAGATATAGGCGATCCGGGGCAGCTTTGCTGCGGCGATCTGTGCGATCTGCGCCTCGGCCCCGGCGCGGGGCGGGTCGAGAAGCGCCGAATCATAGCGCGCCAGCTCGTCTGCCAGCAGCGGGCGACGGTAAAGATCGCGCGCCTCGGTGGTGACCGGCTTGAGCCCCGGCGCGTGCCGCCAGCCCTGATCCAGCGCCTCCAGCATCGCCGCATCACCCTCGACCGCGTGCAGGCGGGCGTGGCGCGCCAGCGGCAGGGTGAAGGTGCCGCAACCCGCGAAAAGATCGACGATCCGGGTCGCGCCGGCGAGGATCGCCAAGGCGGCGTCCAGCAGCGCCGCCTCGCCGTGGTCGGTGGCCTGCAGGAACGCGCCCGGCGGCGGCACGACACGGGCGGGGCCGAAGACCTGTTCGGGGGCGTGCCGGGTGACGATCACCTCGCCGTCCCAGGCCAGCCGGGCGACATCATGCGTCCGCGCCAGCCCCGCCAGCGTGGCGCGCAACGGGCCGTCGGCAGGCTTGCCGCCGGTCACCGCGACATCCAGCCCGCCCCGCGAGCGGCTGAGCGTGACCGCCAGCGGTGCCCTGCGGCTGGTCCCCACCTGCGCGAGATCCTCGGCCAGCGGCAGACCCGCCATCAGATCGGGGTGCAGCAGGTGACAGTCGGGGATCTCGATGATCGTGTCGCTGCCGCGCGCGTGAAACCCGGCCATCGCGCCCGCCTTGGTGCGGCGCGCGGTCAGGGTGGCGCGGCGGCGCGACCGGGGCGGCGATGTGTGGACCGCGCCGATATGGGCTGCGATGTCATGCGCGGCGAGCGCGGTCTCGACCACCTCGGCCTTCCACTTTGCTGCATAGTCGTCCGAGGCGTGCTGAAGCTGGCACCCGCCGCAGGACTTGAAATGCCGACAGGGCGGCGCGACACGATCGGGCGAGGGATCCGTGATGCGGATATCGCGCAGGGTCTGGCCGTCGAGGGTGCCGGTCACCACCTCGCCGGGCAGGGTGCGGGGGGCAAAGATCGGGCCGTCGGCGATGCCGTCGCCGTGATGCCCGAGACGGGTGATCCGATGCCCGGTCACAGCAGATCGGCGCGGGTGAGCGTGAAGCCCGAGGCGATCCACCGGGATTCCAGCTCGCGCAGCCGCTGGCCGAGGGCGGGGCCGGAATAGTCGGGCTTGAGATCGTTTGCCTTGACGGGGAATCGCGCCCGCGCGCCCCGGTCCAGTGCTGCGAGGTTGTCCGGATCAAGTACGTGACCCGACAGGGCCGCCCGCAGGAGCAGCGCGTCGCGGCCCGTATCCTGCCCGTAGCGATAACCAAGCTCGCCCGCACCGATGCTGCCGGTGCCGGCCTCTCGCAGATGGCCGAGCCGTTTCGTATCGGCCCGCGACAGGCGCAGGCGTTCCGGCGTGTCCTCGCCGCCGAGGGCGGCAAGGCGGCGCATGGCGTCGGGGGGTGTCGTCGTCTCATCCTCCAGATGCACGAGCGGGGCCAGCGCACGCGCGTCCGACCCCGGCAGGACCCGTGTCAGCACATTCGCTGCCTGCATGGCCGCGACGGCGGGCGCGGGATCGGGGGCCGAGAGCAGCTTGCGCATTTCCGCCCCGACCCGTTCGCGCGACAGCCCGTCCAACCCGTCGAGATTGGCGGCACAGGCGGCCAGCGCCTGCCGGTCAAGCCCGGATTCCGGAGCGCCGTAATGCGCGTGAAAGCGGAAAAACCGCAGGATGCGCAGATAATCCTCGGCTATCCGCGCCTCTGCGTCGCCGATGAACCGGACGCGCCGAGCGGCGAGGTCGTCCATCCCGCCAAGCGGGTCGATCACCGTGCCGTCGGGCGATGCGTAAAGCGCGTTCATGGTGAAATCGCGCCGCCGCGCATCGGCCTCCAGATCGGACCCGAAGGCCACCTCGGCATGCCGCCCGAACGTGTCCACATCCTCGCGGAAGGTCGTGACCTCGTGCGGTTTGCCGTCCGAGACGACGGTGATCGTGCCGTGATCTATGCCGGTGGGCACGGGTTTCAGACCCGCCTCGCGTGCCAGCCGCATCACGGCGTCGGGGGGCGCGTCGGTCGCCATGTCGATATCGTCGACCGGCACGCCCATGATCGCGTTGCGCACGCAGCCGCCGACGAAAAACGCGGCGTATCCCGCGCCGGTCAGCGCGGTACAGACCGCCTGCGTCGCCGGTGCCATGATCCAGTCGCCCGCGAGTTTCATTTCCGCCCCGCCATATCGGCCATGACCCGCAGGATGCAGGCGGTCGCGCCCCAGATGTAGTACGGGCCGAAGGGCACGGTGTAATAACGTCGCCAGTCACCGCGCCAGCGGCGTTTCTCGGTGCGGAATCTTTCGAGATCGAGCAGATGGGCCAGCGGCACCTCGAACACCTCGCTCACCTCGCCGGATTCAGGGACAGGCGTGAAGGGTGTCGCGATGCGGGCCAGAACCGGGGTCACGGCAAAGCCGGTGACCGTCTCGTGCCCGGGCAGAAAGCCGAGGATCTCGACCGATGCGGGATCGAGACCGATCTCTTCGCGGGCCTCGCGCAGCGCGGTGGCGGTGATGTCGGCGTCGGTTTCCTCCTGCTTGCCGCCGGGAAAGGCGATCTGGCCGGGATGATGCTTGAGCCCCGACGCGCGCTTGGTCAGGATCACCTGCGGTGCGGTGCCCGTGCAAAGGACCGGGACAAGCACGCCGGCCGCGCGCAACCGGCGGCCGGGCGGCAGGCTTACCTGCGGGTTGAGGTCATGATCCGACGAGCCCGCGCGCCCGTCGCCGAGGCGTGCCAGGATCGGGGCGAGCGGGTCACGCACTGTCGCCTTTCCCCGCGCCGCCCCCGTCGGGCGCGTCGAAGCCGAGTGTCGCGGGATCCAGCCGGTAATGCGCGCCGCAGAACTGGCAATCGGCGGTCACGATGCCGTCTTCGGTGGTCATCGTCTCGATATCCCTGGCCGAATAGATCGACAGGCTGTTGCGCACGCGCTCTTCCGAACAGGTGCAGCCAAAGCGCACCGGCTGCATGGTGAAGACACGCGGCTGCTCTTCGTGAAACAGCCGCACCAGCAGGTCCGTCGGGGCCACCGAAGGCCCGATCAGTTCGAGGTCCTCGACCGTGTCCAGAAGCAGATTGGCCCGGTTCCAGTTTTCGGCATCGTCGCCCTCGACGATGTCGGCGGCCTTGAGCAATCCGCCCTCGCCCGAGCCGCCACCGGCCACCGAGGGCGACGCCTTGGGCAATTGCTGCAGCATCACCCCGCCCGCGCGCCAGTGATCCGCGCCGCCCGGCTCGCGGGACTGGCCGAAGCTGAGCGCGAAGCGCGTCGGCAACTGTTCGGACTGGGCGAAATACGCCTCGGCGCAATCGCGCAGCGCATGGCCGGCAATCGGCGTGATGCCCTGATAGGGCGTCGTGCCCTTGCCCTGATCGATGAGCACGGCGAAATACCCCTCGCCAAGCTGCGCGAACGGCGATCCGTTGCCGAGCTTGTCGCGGTCGAAACTGGCATAGGCGCGCATCCGGGCCGGCTCGCCCTCGTCGGTGGGGCCGAAATAATCGGTGGCGATCATGCGCACCGCGCCCTTGGTCTGGACCTGCAGCGACAGCTTCCAGCGCAGCTTGATCGTCTGGCCGATCATCGCGGTCAGAAGCGCCATCTCCGCGACCAGCGCCTCGACCTGGGGCGGGTAGTCGTGCTGCGCTAGGATGCCGTCGAGCACCCCGTCGAGCCGCGCGACGCGGCCCCTGATATCCGCGTGATCCAGCTGGAACGGCAGGATCGTGTCATCCCAGGCGATTTTCTGTCCAAAACTCATGGGGTTTCCTTCCTCGGGCGTCTTCGGCATATCGTGTGTATCTAGGCGGGACAAGGCGGGGCACCAAGAGGGCGCGGCATGATCAGACGATTCGGGGACCCGCCGCGCCAGGATGTGGCCTACCGCACGCGGCCCGGTGCCTATGCCATCCTGCCGCGGGAGGGGCGGGTGCTGGTGACCCACCAGACCGCGCCGGTGCCGGAACTGCAATTGCCCGGGGGCGGAATCGATCCGGGCGAGCAGCCGCTGCAGGCGTTGCATCGCGAGGTGTTCGAGGAAACCGGCTGGCTGATCGCAAGGCCGCGGCGGCTTGGCGCGTTCCGGCGGTTCACCTACATGCCGGAATACGGGATCTGGGCGGAAAAGCTGTGCATCGTCTATCGCGCCGATCCGGTGCGTGCGCTGGGCGATCCCACCGAGCCGGGGCATCGCGCGGTCTGGATCACGCCGCGCGGGGCCGCCACAGGTCTGGGCAATGCCGGCGACCGGCATTTCGTCGGCCGGATCTTTTCACCCATGCATGGGGTCTGACTTGAACTCCAGCAGCACGGCCGAGATGTCGTCGGCGAAATCGGCGTCTCCCGCAAAGGCCGACAGTTTCCAGACCAGCGATTCGAGGAATGCCTGTCCCCGTGTCTGACGCAGCCCCCGCATGATCCGCGCGAGACCGTCATCATCGAGCAGCACGCCATCGCGGGTCATGCATTCGGTGACCCCGTCGGAATGGATGAGCAATCGGTCGCCCGGTGCCAGCGTGACCTCGACCTCGCGATAGGTGGCATTGTCGATCAGCCCGACCGGCAACCCGCCATCGCCGATGAACTCCACCCGCCCATCGGCGCGCTGCACCGCCGGGCATGGGTGACCGGCCTGCACCAGCGTCACCAGACCGCTGGTCAGGTCGACATTGGCCAGCACGATGGTGAAATAATGCTCGGTCTCCATCTCGGACATGAAGATCCGGTTCAGCAGCGCCACCGCCTCGGCCGGCGGGCGGGCGACGATGCGGCCATGCTGGGTCTTTTGCAGGGCGAGGTTCTGCTCCGGCACCGAGGCCGAAAGATAGCCCGCCAGCCGCGCGGTCATCAACGCGGAGCTGATGCCATGGCCCGACACGTCGATCCCGTAAAGGCCGATCTGCCCGTCCGAGATGGGAAACATCCCCACCAGATCGCCGCCCACATGCCCCGCCGATTCCAGCGTCAGCGACACCGCTGCCGGGCCGAGATCCCGGTAGCGTTCGCTGACCAGCGATTGCTGCAGCCGCTTGGCCTCGATCAGGTCGCTGTCGAGCGAATCGTAAAGCGCCTGCAACTCGTCCAGCGTGGATTTGATCAGCCGGTTCTTTTCGGTCAGCTCGCGTTCCATCTGCAGGATGCGCGCGCCCGCCGAGATCCGCGCGCGCAGCTCCGCGGCGTTCACGGGTTTGGTGAGAAAATCGTCGGCCCCCGCATCGAGGCCGAGCGCCAGCTCCGTCTTGTCGCTTTTCGAGGTGAGCAGGATGAAATAGCCGTAGGTGTCGCGCGGCATCTCCCGGAAGGCGCGGCAGAAGTCGAGCCCGCTCAGCCCCGGCATCATCCAGTCGCTCATCACCAGATCCGGGGCGTATTCGGCACAGAGCGCGAGGGCGTCATCACCCGACGCGGCCTCTTGCACGTCGAACCCCCACCGTTGCAGCGAGGCCGTCAGGATCCGGCGCTGCAGCCGGCTGTCATCCACGACGAGCACGCGGCGGATCACGTCACCGCCCGTCTGCCGCCCCTCTTTCTCGATTACCCGCGATCGCACATCGGCATCCTTGACACTCTGCCAGATGCATAGACCGACGCATCTTAACACCGGGTGAATGCTAAAATTGAACGCGTTCGGCCACCGGCATTAAGGATTTGCCAACACGTCTCGCGCAGGATCCATGTCGCGAGAGGAGGTTGTCATGATCGACTGGGATCAAGTTCGAAAGCTGCGCGACGAGATCGGCGCGGACGCGTTCGGGGAGGTCGTGGACCTGTTCCTCGAAGAAGTCGAGACCGAGATCGCGAAACTGCGCGCCCCGCCCCCGACGCTCGACCTCGAGGCGCAGCTTCATTTCATCAAGGGCAGTGCGCTGAACCTCGGCTTCGCCGAGTTCGCGGAGCTGTGTCAACGAGGCGAAGCGGCGGCGGCGGGCGGACAGGCCGACAGCGTGGACCTGACGGGGGTACTCGACTGTTTCGACAGATCGAGGGCCGCGTTCATGGCCAGCCTCAGGTCGGAAATGATGGCGGCATGAGTCGACGGGTGCATATGCTGTCGATGTCTTCGATCCGTGATGGCGGCCACAGCCCGCGCCGCAACAGCCATGCTCCACCCCCGTCCGTTGGCCAGGATGACCCGGAGTGTCGCTGCATATGCAACTGCAGGACTAGTTTTGCATACGCGCATCCTCATCCCACCGGAAACCGACACCTCCGCCCTGCCAGACCCCGTCGCCGAACGGGCTGGCGGCGTCGATATCCAGATGGCGTGGCAGATCGAAATCCGGGGACAGGTCTTTCACGCCGCGCACGGTGCTGCGGTGCATGATCCGCAGGCCCTGTTGCGCGACCGGCATATGCGCCTCGGGGGCCGCGCGATGCGCCACGGCCAGATTGTCGATGAAAACGCAATCGTTTTCCTGATACTCGTATGCGACCGCATAGCCATTCTCGAGGCCTGCGTTCAGTATGTCGTTGTATTCGTTACAGACCTGTTTCATCTCGACCGCGTCCAGAAGGCGGAACCCGTCACCCTCGGGGCGCTTTTCGACGATCGCGCCGGTCATGCCCAGATGCAGCCAGATGCATTTCCGGCCGGAGACCGGGTGCGCATGCACCATCGGATGCACGACGCCCGAGGCGGAGTTGACAGACGACAGACGGCTCCACCGTTCCTTGCGATCGTCGGGCAGTGCCTCGAAGGCCATGCCCTGATGGGCGAAATACGTGCCGCCGCCGCGTTCGGCCGGACGGATGATGTGATAGCCAGAATGCGAGAACGTGGCCGGGATGAAACTGCCGTCATTGTGCCATTGCGGCCCGACATCCGGGATGCCGTGACGGCGGTCATTGGACAGGCGGAAGATGTGCGGATTGCCGTCGGGGGTCGCCGGGTGGACACCATGCGTGCTGTGCAACTGCCGGCCGCCGAACCAGCAACTGGCCCGCAGGAAGTCGTCGGGCTCGATCTGGCTGGTGTTCTTGAACACGAGAAAGCCGCGATGCGCCATTTCCTGCTCCAGCGCGTCGACGACCTCTGGCGGTGGCGTGTCCCCCGAGGAAAGGTCGATGCCGCGTACCTCGGCGCCCAGAGGCTCCAGCGGGGTGATCTCGGCGCCGAAATTTTCGATGGTGTCGACGCGTGTCGGGTCGAGCGGCGGCAGCTTCGATGTCATCGTGGTCAATACGGGACCTCCTTTCTTTCGGGCGAATGTAATGCGTGGTTCGCGTTTGTGAAAGTGTCCGCCGACCGGTCGCGGGGGACCGGTGGCCCGGATGCTTGCGGGCGGGGCCTTGCCCGCGATGGCGCGGACCGGATCTTACAATGCGCGCAGAAGCGCCTGCGACGGCGTGCCCGTCACGGCCAGACCCCGGGCGCGCTGGAAGGCCTCGATCGCGGCCGTGGTCCGGCTGCCGATCACGCCATCCGCGTCGCCCGCGTCAAATCCCCGCCGCGTCAGCCCGCGCTGCAACGCGATCCGGTCGTCCTTTGTCAGCCCGTAGCGATCCGGCGGAAAGCTTGCCCGCAACGGCCCGCCTCCCGCGATCCGGTCGGCCAGATGCCCCACGCCGATCGCGTAGGAATCGGAATTGTTGTACCGCTTGATCGCCCGGAAATTGCCCGTTGTGGTGAACCGCGGACCGCCGGGTTGGGGTTGCAGGGCGCCGCCCGGGTCTTCGCGCCCCCAGGCCAGCCCGCGTTGCCAGCCGTTTCGGGCAAGGTAATTGGCGGCGCTGGCCAGCGCATCGGAGGGATCGTCCGACCAGATGTCGCGCCGCCCGTCGCCGGTGAAATCCACGGCAAAACCGGTGAAGGTGGTGGGGATGAACTGCGTGTGTCCCATCGCACCCGCCCAGCTTCCGGTCATGCGCGCCGGGGTGATGTCGCCGGCTTGCAGGATGCGCAGGGCATCGAGCGTCTGCGCCTCGAAAAACGCGCCGCGCCGCCCCTCGAAGGCGAGCGTCGAGGTGGCCGAGATCACCGGGATCTTGCCCTGTCGCTCGCCGTAAAAGCTCTCCAGCCCCCAGATCGCGGTCAGGATGTGGCGATCCACGCCAAACCGCGCCTCGATGGCGGCGAGCGTGCTGGCATGGCGGGTGAGGGCCGCGCGCCCCTTGGCGATACGCTCGTCGGAGGCGGCGATGGCAAGGTAATCCTCGAGACTGCGGGTGAACTCGGTCTGGCTGCGGTCGCGGGTGACGACACCGGGCAGAAAACCCGCTTCGCGGAACGCGGCGTCGAAGGTGCCCGCCGAAATGCCCTGCGAGGTGGCGCGCCCGCGAAACGCGGCGACCCACGCGTCATAGGCGCGGTTGCTCTGGGGCCTGAGATCGGCGGGCAGGGGGCTGGCGTCACCCCTGTCGCCGGGTGTGCCGCCGCACCCGGCCAGCCATGTCGCGCCGAGACCGGCGATCACGAGACGTCTGTTGATCGTCATATTCTGCCCAATCACTGCTGCACTCTGCGAAAGCATAACGTGTCATGCGCGCCGCGCAATCCCGTCTCGCGCAAAGCATCGAGGGACAGACCGGCCCACGCCCGACCGGCCCGGTCGGGGGCGCTGATTTCAGGCCATTTGCGCGTCGATCATCGGGGCGGCCCTGCCTGCCGGTGTCATGCAGGGCTGCCGTCCTCTCCTGACGCCATGTCGTTTCGGGCGGGGTCTCCGACCCAGACATCCTCGACATGCGCCCGGCCGCGCAAAACCTGCGCGGTGATCTTCCGCAACCCGGCTCTCCCGGCCCAGCGGGTGGCCGCAGGGCCGCTTGTCACCAGAGCATCCGAAAGTCCCAGCGACGCGTTGCGGGACCGGGCGAATTCCTGCAGGCGGCTCGCGGCGTTCACGACATCGCCGCTGACCGACACGTGGCGATGCCGCGCCCCGCCCAGCACCCCAAGCTGGACAGGTCCGGCATGACCGCCCACCCGCAGCCCGAGACCGGGCCAGTCCGGGCTGTCGCGCACCGCCGCGAACAGCGCGTCGATAAAGGCCAGCGCCCGGTCGGCATCGTCCGCCGCAGGCTCCGGGAGGCCGAAGACGACGAGCGCCCCGTCGCCGGCAAAATGGGCGATGACGCCGCCATGCGGGTCGGCGGCGCGTTCGACAAGATGGTGGAACAGGGACAGGAAGGCATCGGTGCGCCGCGGCCCCAGATGCTCGGCATGGGTGGTGAAGCCCGCCACATCGACGAACAGCACGACCGCGTGCTGGGGGCGGCGGTGCCGCAGCGGCTCGGCCAGCGTGGCCAGCATGTCGACCAGCGCGGGCGATTGGTAGCGCGCGAGGTTCCTGGCGCGGCGGCGCTGGTCGACCCGGCGCAGCCCGGCACCGACGAGTGCACCAAGTGTCAGCGCCAGCAGCACGCTTGACGCGTCGATCCACCACCCCGCGACGAAAGCCAGCTGAAGCGCCGACGCCGCCGCAAGCGCGGCTGTCGCCGTGGCGGCGGTCGCGGCCAGCGGAGCGCCCAACCCGGCGGACGCAAACCCGGCACATGCCGCCGCGACGGCCAGCGCCACGGTGCCCAGCCATGCGGCGGCATCCCGGCGCAGGGCCCGTCCCGTCAGCAGGTTGGCGGCAAGGGTCGCATGCACCTCGACCCCGGGCAGCGTCGCGTCGAAGGGCGTGGCGTGGTGGTCCCCGAACCCGGTCGCCGTGGCCCCCAGGAACACGATCCGCCCCTGCAGATCCGCCCGTGATACCGCACCGGCGGAATGGGTCGGGATGGTTCCGGCCGGACCATGGAAATTCAGCGGCACGGTGCCCCGCAGGTCCAGCGGCACCGATATCCCGCCAAGATCGAGGCGGCCACCGGACCCGTCGCCATGCATCACAAGCCGCGCGTCCTTTGCAATCGCGGCGATTGCGAGGCCCGGCAGGTGCGTGATCCCGTCATGCGCCGCGAGCGCCAGGGCCGGGCGCATGCGGCGCAATGCGCCGTCCGGTCCGTGCCGCACCGTGACATGTCCAAGTCGCGCGCCGTCCTGCAGCGCAGGCGCCGGGGCGAGCGCTGGCAGGGCTGCTGTCGGCACCGGCCCGGTATAGAGCGCGAAGCCCCCCGCACCGCGCAGCACGGGGGCGGGCGTGCCGGGTGCCGCCTCGGCGACGCCCAGCACCGCGTCGCCCCGCCTCAGCGCGGCGGTGAGTGCCGCGTCATCGGCGTGCGGATCGACCAGCAGAAAATCGAGCGCCACCGCCCGCGCCCCGGCCTCCCACGCAGCCGACACGGCGGCTGCAAGCGCCGCGCGCGGCGGCGGAAAGGTATCGGCCCGCGCGATGGCGGCATTGTCGAAGGCGACGATGGCAACGCTGTCGGGCGGTGTCAGTGGCCCGCGCACGAGGAACCGCGCGTCCAGCAACCGCCCCTCGATGCCCTGCCAGAACGTGCCCCGCTCGCCGGGATGCCACAGACCGATCGCCACGGCCCCGAGCAGAACGAAGATCAGCCCGGCCAGCCGCTCGCGACGGACCCGGCGGCGACCGTTCACCAGTCCGGGCCGAGCAGACCGTCAAACAGGTCGATACGTGCCTGCCCCCAGCGAACGACCGGCCCGACCGATCCGGTTCGCGTCACATCGACACCGTCGCCCGCGCCCAGCCTGACGGTTCCGCCATCGGCGACGACGAAAACGCTGCCATCGCGGGCGAAGACCGCGCTGGCCCCGTCCTCGACCCGCATCGCCCATTCGGTTGATCGGACCGCCGCCACCGCCGAAGGTGTGCGCACCTGAACGCCATCGCCGTCGCCGCGATCGAAGAGAAAGCCCGCGATGCCGTCCAGTACCCGCAACCCGAACGGCCGGGTCGCCCCGTCGAGCACCCCGGCCACCGTGATCCGGCTGTCGGGCCCGATCACGACCTTCAGCCCGTCTGCGCAGGTCATCGTCACCCGCGCGCCGCGCCGCGTCCGCAGGGTCGCGTTACGGCCAAGCCCGAGCCCCGGCTCCGCGCTGTGGCGACCTGCGCCGCGTGCTGAAACGACCGCGACCCCGTCCACCCGCGTGATGATGCAGTGGTCGCTGCCGGATTGTGCGTCGAGGGGTGTCGCAAGGCAAAGGGCCACTGCCGCGACGAGCCAAAGCCGGGCCGTGATGTCCCGTTGCCAGCACGAAATCCGGTTTGCAAAAATGCCCATGTATCAAGCTTGGCGGTGTCGCGCCGTTGAGTCAATCGGGCGTTCGCGCGGAAGGGATCGATGCCGCCCGTCGCGTTTGCGATTGACGGCTTTGGCGACGGTGCTGCCGGTAAGGGTGCTGCGGGGAAGGTCGGGGTTTGGCCTTGGGTGGACGGTGAGGCTACAGCCCCGCGCGGAATCAAGCCCTAAGGGCGCCGCGCCGCCCGGCGCGGGTGTCATCCGTCGCGGCCGATCCACTGGAGCGTGTCGCGTTCATTCGCATGCACGCGCCCCACTCTGCCTTATTGATTTTGCATGTTCGAGAAGCGCAAAACCGGTATCCACTTTTGCGCAACATGCTTTAGCGGGGTTCGGGGTCGAGCAGCCGCGTGAACAGCTGGTCGAGAAATGCCTGCGCGCCGTCGAACGGATCGGCGTCGGGTCCGCGCAGCAGCCGCATCTGGGCCTCGAAATCGGCATAGTTCTGGGTCAGGGCCCAGATCGAGAAGATCAGGTGCCACGGGTCCAGATCCGGGATCCGCCCCGCGCGCGCCCAGTCGGCGATCACCCCCGCCTTCTCGTCGACCAGCGCCCTGAGCTCGGTGCGGATGAAGCCTTCGATGCGCGGCGCGCCCTGCAGGATCTCGTTGGCGAAAAGCCGGCTTTCGCGGGGCATCTCGCGCGACATCTGCAGCTTGCGCTGCATGTAGGCGCGCAGTTCGGTCTGCGGATCGCCGGCGGGGTCGAGCCGGCGCAGCGGCGCGAGCCAGGTGTCGAGAAGCTCGGTCAGAAGCACGCGGTGGATCTCGTCCTTGCCCGAGAAGTAGTAGAACAGGTTGGGCTTGGACAGCCCGGCCTCTGCGGCGATCTGGTCGAGCGTGCTGCCCCGGAAACCGTGCTGCGCGAAGACCTCCAGCGCCGCATCGAGGATCAGCCGGTGATTGCGGCGCTGGATCCGCGTGCGGGGCGCCGCCGTCATGGCGCGTCCCCGGCATCCGGGCCGGGGTCCAGACCGACACCGCGCAGGATGATGCCGATCACCGTCTCGGTGGCATCGCGCCACTGCGCGTCCGACAGCGCCCGGCCCTCGTTGAGCGTTTCGATCTGGTGGGCGAAATCGGCGTAATGCTGCGTGGTCGCCCAGATCATGTAGAGCAGCCAGCGCGCATTGACCGGCGCGATCCGGCCCGCGGCACTCCAGCGATCGATGAGCGCGATCCGCGTGTCGGTCCAGTCGCGCAGCGTCACCTCCAGATAATCCTGGATGATCGGCGCGCCCTGCATCACCTCGTTGGCCCAGACCTTGGAGCCGTAGCGATGCGTGCGCGACATCTCCATCTTGCGCGCGATGTAGCGCCGCAAGGCCGTTTCGGGCGTGGCCGAGGTCTCGAAACTTTCCGCCGCCTCCAGCCAGATGGTGAAGATGCGCTCGACGACGCGGCGATAGAGCGTCTCCTTGGAGGAAAAGTAATAGTGCAGGTTGGCTTTCGGCAGCGCGGCCTCGTCGGCGATGACCTGCATCGTGGCCCCGCCGAAGCCGCGCTCCGCGAAGATCCGCTCGGCGCAATCGAGGATATGGCGCTCATTCTCTTCGCGGATCCCGCCCTTGGCGATGGATTTCGTGATGGATTTTGCGGCAGGCTCAGAGGGGGTCATCCGGCAGCGTCCATGTCGGGAAAAGAATCTTGACTGTTTGGTCAGGCTTGATAGCGTCGAAACCGTGGACGTGTCAAAAGACATGCACACCCCCCGCGTCAAGCCTGATGTCAGTTCTGATCCGGGGCAGGCATCGGGGTGACGAGAAACAGGAAAAGAGTGTCCTGCCGGAGACCTCCGGCATGCGAAACCGATCGGGAGCCCGCCATGCCTGCACCAGCCGCCAACATGCACATCGATGCCGACCGGCTTTGGGAGGCGATCCACGAGATGGCGGAGATCGGGCCGGGTGTCGCGGGCGGCAACAACCGGCAGACGCTGACCGATGAGGATGCCGAGGGCCGGGCGCTGTTCCGGACATGGTGCGAGGCGGCGGGGCTGAGCATGGGCCTCGACGAGATGGGCAACATGTTCGCGCGCCGCGAGGGCACGGACCCCGACGCCCTGCCGGTTTATGTCGGCAGCCATCTGGACACGCAGCCCACGGGCGGGCGCTATGACGGGGTGCTCGGCGTGCTGGCCGGCCTCGAGATCATCCGCACGCTCAACGATCTGGACATCAGGACAAAGCATCCCATCGTGGTGACCAACTGGACCAACGAGGAGGGCACGCGCTTTGCCCCCGCGATGCTCGCCTCGGGGGTGTTCGCCGGCGCGCTGTCGCGGGACTGGGCCTACGACCGCGTGGACGCGCAGGGCAAGCGCTTTGGCGACGAGCTGGAGCGGATCGGCTGGAAAGGCCCCGAGACGGTGGGCGACCGCAGGATGCACGCGTTTTTCGAGCTGCATATCGAACAGGGCCCGATCCTCGAGGCCGAGGGCAAACAGGTGGGCGTGGTCACCCACGGGCAGGGCCTGCGCTGGATCGAATGCACGGTGACCGGCAAGGGCCAGCATACCGGCTCGACGCCGATGTACATGCGCCGCAATGCGGGCCGCGCGCTGGCGCGGGTGACCGAACTGGTGCACGAGATCGCGTTGCAATACCAACCCAATGCCGTGGGCGCGATCGGGCAGATCGACGTTCACCCCAACAGCCGCAATGTCATCCCCGAAAAGGTGGTCTTCACGGTCGATTTCCGCAGCCATGTCCTCGAGACGATGGAGGCGATGGTCAAAGAGCTGAACGAGACCGCGCCGGGGATCTGCGCCGATATCGGGGTGAATTTCAAATCCGAGGTGGTCGGCGCCTTCGATCCGCCGGCCTTCGACGCGGTGCTCGTGGACCGGGTGCGCGATGCCGCGGACCGGCTGGGCTACAGCCATATGGATATCGTCTCGGGCGCGGGTCACGATGCCTGCTGGATCAACAAGGTCTATCCCACCACCATGGTGATGTGTCCGTGCAAGGACGGGCTGAGCCATAACGAGGCCGAGGAGATCAGCAAGGACTGGGCCGCGGCCGGGACCGATGTTCTGATGCAGGCGGTGCTGGAAACCGCGGAGATCGTGGAATGATCGGGGGCCGGCCCCCGAACGCGGGTATGATTGGGGGCCAGCCCCCAAACCCCCGGAGTATTTTCTGCAAGATGAAGCCCGGGCGTTGAAAAGACAGGGAGACACGAAATGACCACCAAAGTCGTCAAGAACGGCACCGTCGTCACCGCCGACCGCACCTGGAAGGCCGATATCGC
>Ga0307978_1000614_pt1 | contig 29485 bp, 24 predicted proteins | sample OrgLakmetage1056_FD_203151 | JGI IMG/M metagenome (GOLD analysis project Ga0307978, IMG submission 203151) | Saline water microbial communities from Organic Lake, Antarctica - #1056 | ecosystem: Environmental > Aquatic > Non-marine Saline and Alkaline > Saline | place: Antarctica: Organic Lake...
TCGCAAAAAATGAAGGGTAATTCTCTTGAGTCGGCAACTAGCCCAGAATCGTTGCTGTATGCTGCTTCAACGGTCGGATCAGATCCTGACCAGAACGAAGTAAAGGCTCGAATCAAAGCTAAATTCAGGCAACGAAGATCAAAGTTGGAGAAATCGAACCAAGAAGGGCAACATACGGAAACCCTATCTGGTCAACAAGTGCACCAACGGCTTGCATTTTATGAGAGATCTCTGCAAGCAGTAAATGAAAAATAAAGCAAAACTTCAAAATAACAAAAGAACACGTGTGGTGTACAAATGAACATATGTTACAAGGTTTTACACCTCTAGATTTGGAAATTCTTTTGGAGTAATGCAATTCTCTGAGAAATTGAAATTGGCGCCTTCTCATATTCTGTTTTCTCATTCGTATCCGTTGCTGATATCTTTGCCATACCTCTGTGCGTATCACCAGTCACAAAACACCCCCCTAAAGTCGAAGGTTTCAAAGATGCTTTATCGAGACCGTCTACTTCTAAAATTTCATCCAAGGGGAAGTCTTCGACACAATGTGGACTAGTTTGCAAAGTATTCTTCCCAGTTAGTGATGGTATATTTTGTTTCGCAACCGTCTGTAAGCTATTAGAAGATTTCCACAGTGATATCTTATTCACATTGTATTCTAGACGATCGGTGCACTCATCCTTCATACTTCGCAAGACTTCTTGCAAATTTTCTTTAGTGGCATCTTCCCCATTTAAATCTTTAGAATTTGTGTCACTAAGCGATAAATCTTGTAGAGAAGAGAGGAGAGTATTTGCGTCCGAAAGCATGAATGATAAGTCTTTCATGTTTTTCTGTGGTTGGTGTGCCTCTCGAGGAGTATGGTAGTCAATCTTTCTGGCGTGCATGCCAGCATTCTTCGATTCAACTGTTGAGTGTGTCTGGTCCCATAAAGGAGAGGGGAAGCTATCTTCCAAGGTATCATTGGCATCAATCGTGATGGCTTCGCTTTTGCTTTGATTTTTGACAGTATTGTCTTTGACGGGAGTTCTTGTGTCACGCTCAAATGATGTTAACCATGCCATCACCACACTATCTTCATCGTCTTCATTACAGCTCATGTTTGTTCCAAAGTTTGGATGAACAAATGAGAAAGAATCATTTGCCTCAAATCCATCACCTCCTTTAGAATGATTTACAACACTTTTTGTGATCGGTAAAATATCTTCATTATCTCTTGCCGCCTTCGGCATCTCTCCAAAGTTTGCAATTTCTTTGCTGCCTTGTGACTTGATTTCCTCTTTAGTCTCGTCGATTACTTTGGATCGATGTGCACATGTCTTTGCAAACGGCGAGAAAGCTTCATGTGTGTCCTTCACCATCATGTTGCCAAAATCTGCAGCTTCCAGAACGGGACTATAAAATGCGGGAAAGAATGGGTCCAATGATTCAATATCAAAACATCTCATTTCTAAAGCGTGCGCATGCATCACAATGTCTGGAGAATCAAGAGAGGTATCATGTTTTTTTGATTCTTGAGAACTATCAATATCATCAATAGACTCAAATACATCACTATCATTCAAAGAAACGTTCATCCCAAAAGCGGTCGATGGCGAAGAAATATGAACCTCACAACGTTCATATTCATTAGCAGGTAAAAAAATGGTAGTTTGTGGCTGCTTGAGTCCTTTTTGGGGGGTCTTGTACTGCAGTTCCACGCCAGTTTCAGAATTCAAAATGGTACTAGTCGACATGAGAGGAAAGCTTAAAACACTCCCACCACTCTTGAGAGGAAGCTTCACAACGACTCCGATTTCATTATATTTCGGTAAGGTCTCTGTCAAACCATCAGCATGTATTACCTGGCATATCTCTTTCTTGGTGGATCCCTCTTCTCCATAGAGCTTGAATGCTTCAATTACATCTTTAGCAGCATCCCATAGATCCACCACTCCAAGTTGTTTCGATTCTTTCATTCTGGCATCTATTACTGTAGACTTGCATTGTATCTCTAGATCAGGTCCAGTTTGTTCTTTCTCTGGAAGGGAACTATCCTGTTTATGTGATGGTTCCGTATCCTCTTTGGGAGATGGAACAGTCTCCTGTTTCTGTGGAGTCTTGTACAAGATCAAGGGGTCAGATTGTAACTCTATCCTTACTGACTCGTCGTCGTTGAAGAGTTTGCGAATAATATTTACGGTTTCTTCACTTTCAACACTTTCATCAGCGTCATTCACGCAGAATAGGTCCCTTTTTAATGTTGACATTTCAAGCCTCTTGATATCTTGCAAGCACTCGTTTCCTGTTAAACATTCACCATTTTCAGAAAAGTAGTCCTCATGAGGCGTGGATGCAACAGTGCCTGCCTCATCTTCTTCCACTTCCTTATTCACATTGAATTTCCTTAGACCTTGATTGTCTTCTGGTGTAAATAGAGCAGTGATTGCATCTTCATCGAAATCTAGATTCCATCTAGTATCTGAAAATAATTCATCCTCCTCCGCATGAAAGGGAAAGAAATCCATACAATCTGATGCAGGATTAATAATTTGTATTGTCTCTCCTTTCGCATTTTCCCTTCTCTTTATCATTCCTTTCATAATCTTTGGTAGGATTGCCACCTTTTTCTTTTGCTTGAGCCTAGTAGGATCTTTCGAATAGTCGTCTGTGTAAATAATGGAACCGCCCCATTCTGGTTCAGGTACAGCTCTAGGAAGCAGCTTCATTCTATTCTTTGAATGAACGTTTCAAAAATTCAACACTGGTAAGTATGTGTTGTGTGTCACACACTTTATGCTAATGGTCGTTTTTTTTCAAACTTTACAAAAGAAGTCGTGAAATAAAATCTATACCCCCAAAATGACACGACTCAACCTGTTCGTGGATTTAGTAGTGAGAAGAAGCTAATAAGTATGTTCATGTAGTGTTCTCACAGGTTCTCACTCACATCAGAATTCTTTTTTTGACAGAACATCAACAAATAAAATAATGCAAGTACCACAAATCAAATATTCCCAATATTATAATTCTCATCTAGAAATATGATGCACCATTTTGTAATGAGAGGCAGGTCATGGCTGTCTGTGTCTTTGTCAAAGAATGGTGGTATGTTGTATGAAAGACCTACATGTACTACCTTTGAACACTTCAGCGCGGACAATCTCAAAATTAGCAAGTGCTGCATGTCATCTTTAGTTGACACGCGTTCCAATCACACGCAGGTGTCTATTCACCAACTTCCTCTGCTCGACTCTTACACCATCAATAAGAATTCTGAACCTTATAAATCTGCAATTCGACTATCAAATCAACAAGTTGTACAGCTCAGAAATCGACTTCGTTTGGTTCGTCAAGGCGGAGGTACTGCATCGGTTAAGAAGCATCAAGCGAGGAATAAAATGGTTGCTAGGGACAGAATTGATGCCCTCATAGACCCTGGCTCGCCATTTCTTGAGTTATCTTCACTTGCTGGAATGTATTCATATCCTGACGATGATGACGCAGAAATCGAAGAGGAAATGAATGTTCCATCTGGAAGCATTGTTACCGGCATAGGTGTCATTACTGGTGTTCCTACGATGATTGTTGCAAATGATGCTACAGTAAAAGGTGTGTTTAATTGTCTCAACATTTGTCAAACGATTCGCTGCTAATGTCAATATTTGGTGTACAAAAAGGTGGGACATACCACGCCATCACCGTCAAAAAGCATCTCCGAGCGCAAGAAATTGCAATGGAGAATAAGCTTCCATGCATTTACATTGTAGATAGGTGAGATATTGCACTTTGTAATTATTACAAATCTCTATTTGTTTCTTAATTGTGCTTCCTTTACTTGCCCAAAGTGGTGGTGCTTATCTGCCAAGGCAAAGCGATGTATTTCCCGACCGTGATCATTTTGGGCGTATCTTTTTCAACCAGGCAATCATGTCCAGTAAAAACATTCCACAGATAGCTCTTGTTGCGGGTAGCTGTACTGCAGGAGGAGCGTATGTCCCAGCTATGTCCGATGAAACCATCATGGTTGCTGGGACTGGAAGCATATTCCTAGGAGGACCTCCTTTAGTAAAAGCAGCTACCGGAGAAGTTGTGACATCTGAAGAATTAGGGGGTGCAGATGTTCATTGTTCCAAAAGTGGTGTTAGTGACTACTTTGCAAAGGACGAACTTGAAGGTCTATCTATTGCGCGAGATATTGTCTCATCTCTGAATCAACCTCGTGTTTCAGACGAAGGGAGGAAGGCATACCAAGAACCGCTATTCCCGTGTGAAGAACTCGGTGGGATTATCCCTACAGACCCGAAACAACCATTTGACGCTAGGATGATCCTTGCACGCATTCTTGATGGATCACGTTTTCAAGAATACAAAGCAAAATATGGAACTACGATAATTACTGGATTTGGAGAGCTATATGGAAACAAAGTAGGTATTATTGCGAATAATGGAATTCTTTTTTCGGAAAGTTCCTTGAAGGCTGCAAACTTTGTTGAATTATGCTGTCAGCGAGGAATTCCAATCATCTTTTTGCAGAACATTACTGGATTTATGGTAGGCAAAAAATACGAGAATGAAGGGATTGCTAAAAACGGAGCAAAATTGGTTATGGCTGTAGCTACTGCCAAGGTTCCAAAACTAACAATCATCATTTCAGGTAGTTATGGTGCAGGGAATTATGGTATGTGCGGCCGTGCATATTCTCCTCGGTTCCTATATATGTGGCCGAATTCAAAGATATCAGTGATGGGTGGTGAGCAAGCCTCATCAGTGCTTTCGACAATACAGAGAGACAACTTAGAACGCAATGGTGAGCCATGGTCCAGCGAGCAAGAAGAAGCGTTCAAGAAACCAATATTAGCAAAATATAAAAAGGAGAGCTCTGCCTTCTTCTCAACGGCTCGCTTGTGGGATGACGGGATAATCGAACCTGCAGATACCAGAAAAGTCTTGGGTATGTCCCTAGAAATTGCAATGAGATCAGGCTGTGAGCCCAATGAATCCAAGTTTGGAGTTTTCAGAATGTAGCCATTTTGAGAGACCCAGTAATTTTGCAATGTATGAGGCAAGTAAGAAATGAGCCTTGATAATCTGCAATCAACGCTATTTTGAGGTAATTTTAATTTATATTTTAAAATGTAATACGTGTAGGACTGAGAAGCCAAGTGACTCGCGATCTGATGAGCTCAGTCGCTACCATCACATACGTTGACCCATCATTAGGTGAATCTATCTTGGTCCTTGATCTAAAATGTTTTGGGCTGTCAACCTTTCAAAGGTGCCAACTAAGATGACTTCCCCGAAACCACAATACCTGCTAGCCTGCTGAAACCTGATAGTTTGCGCGACAGACGTTCTTATCTCTGTTCTTATCTCTGTTGGATTCACTGTTAGATAGGGAGCATAACCAAGACCCAATGATCATGTAATTATTGCTGATCGTATTTTAAGTTTGGGTGAGATAGAATGATAAGAAGATAAACAACTAAAGAAGGTACTAGTGGTCACGTACCAGCCCTTTATGACGTATAAATAATGAGCGCAGGCCAAGGCAGGCCACCATGGCAAAGTCGATAATTTGTTTAATATCCCTTAGTTATCGGCTCTTGCTTTCTTTGATGTCCCCTCGATGGTGGCAATGCCATCGTCAACAAAAGTCCTTTTTTTACCATTACCGTGCCCTGTTGACATCGCATCATCTCCGTCAAAGATCTGAATGTCATCATCATCATCTTTGCTTTCTTCGGTTCCTTCATTCCCCGCAGTGTTTGTATCGTCCTTCGCTGCAACAGGTTTGTCGCCACCAATGACAAAACATTCTTCATCATCATCGGGAGCATCTTCGCCTTCCTTTGCTGCCCATTCAGTCTCGTGATGAACGCATACATCAACTTCGAGATCTTGCGTAAAGTCTTCAATCCTAATAATGGTCCCATGCTTAACTCCACCAGCTGGAAGATCTGTTAGTTTCTTCACCACCATAGCGGCGTATTCATCCTCTCCAATATCTTCTCCCTCCTCGTAAATAATGCTAGATCCAATCGTCAGACTCGGTTCCATGAAGCCAAGTTCTTTCTTGATAACACGGCGTAATAACATCTCCAATGTCCAATTAGTCGTGTCGAGGGACATGTTGAGCACAGCATTTTTGCAGACGAAGCATTTTGGGTTTGGATCTGGAAGAGACGTTGGCAAGAGATAAAAACCCTTACGAGTCTTGTCTCTCAAACAATACGTATAGGAACATGCCATCTTGAGCTCTCCCTTCTTGCCTTCAATCTGTTTTTGCAAGATGTGAAATCCTTGCAAAATCTGAAGACCAGCAACAATAGCGTTGGTGGTTGCAATAGCTGGAATTATATTACCAGCGATACCCTTAGCAGCGTAATATGATTGGATTGGTTCAATACCAAACACATATGAGCGAAGATTAGAAGTGCAAGTGACCAAGCGCATTGCCAATTGGTCATCTTTATCAAATTCTGGAAGAATCGAAGCTCCTGCATTTATCATAAGAGCAGCATCTGTGATACATGATATCGCTTCAGCGATACATTCTTCCCTCGAAAAAATCTGCGTTTGTTTATAGTCCACCCTCTTGGATGGAGCAGCAGAATCTGAATTTTTGATCATTTGAACAGGGATACACGTGGGTACCTTCTGCGCGGTCTTGAAGCGATCCATATCCAATTGCTTCTGAATCTCAGTGTTGTACAACGCAATGAGTATTTCCTTAATGACATGACGAAATTTCACCTCGTCCACTTTACCTTCCTTGGAAACTTCCAACGTCTCCCTCAATTTCGTGACATGATCCATATAAGTGCTTTTTTCATCTCCAGATTGATCTTCAAAGAGCATGCTGTCTTCGACCTTGGGATTGAAAAGAAGTTTGTATAGCTCCTTAGCCCACACAATAGTGTGTACTGGCATACTAGGTGTCGAGCGAATGGTACAAATGGGATAGACTTTTTGCGTAGGTTTTGCCTGACATTCGTAACATTCTTTGCACAAGAGAACAAAGGAAATTAAATTAGCTCACCAAGCACAAATGAGAGCTATTAGATTGCATATTATTGCCACCAGTTCTTACCTACTCCACTTTCTCTATCGATGACAGTAACTTGTCCCAAGTATCCTGTCGTACCAGCTTCAATCAAAGGTACAGAAGCTGCGAGACACAATCTATTAACCCTTCTTCTTGCTGCAACATTATCAAGAGCGTTAAAAACAAGACCGAACGACGAAATATACTGAACGTTGAACTTTGAATTATCACACACATTTCCGTGATGAGCAATATACTTTGCATCCTCCTTTGAGCTCGGTAGCATTGCCAGAGCAGCTTCGCATGCCACAGTACATTTTGGCATGCCAACATGATGCCTTCGAAATAAGAATTGTCGATTGAGATTAGAGACATCGATGGTATCTAGATCAATTACTTCGACGTGGGTGAACCCAGACAAAGCCAGGTTTTTTAATAGCTCACATCCGATGCCGCCAGATCCTACCAAAAGAATCTTGCATTTTGTGATCTTATGCAACAATTTTTCACCAACCGTCTTTCTGAGTCCACTCAGCAGCATGGGAATGTCGTTTGATACCATGGTTCAAATAGAGAGGGATTAACGGGATGGCTGTTGCCTTTACAGTAAGTAGTAGGAGGTAGTATGTATGTATTGTTGTTGTATCTATGATCTGTGAGCTGTGAGCTGTGAGCTGTGCGGATCTGTGTATGAAAGAGAAATATGTACGGATTGCGGATCGTGGAGAGGAAGAAGGAGGAGGAGGGACGAGGATGATCAGAGATCGGAGGATAATGATTGACCCTCTCTACTAGAGAGAGCAGAGGGAGGCTACATACAAGTACATACAGCTACCTACATACGATACCTACCTCTCTAGAGAGACGAGTTGCACACATCATGCAATAATAATATAATATATAATTACTTTATTTCATAACATTAGCATCGGCTAATTATTCGGTTTTGCTCAAATCAGTGCCTCTCTCTTCTTGTAAATTCCAAAGTAATACAACATCATCGCTATCCCCACGCTTGTGTAACCCGTTGCCACCAACAAATAAAAGTCTCCTGGGTCAGGGAAAATAAGCCCTAATGCAAACGTCGAAAGTTCAAAAAAACTGTTCAGACTCTTCTGAACACCGCCAATCAGGCCTCGAACTTTCTCTGGTGTCTGTTGCTGCATATATTGCGTGATCGTAAGATCAAAAGCCCACAAGCCAATCCGACTACAGCAAACCCCAATGACAAGGAGCCACAGCGAAAATTCAAGATTTCGCACGAATAGCGAGAGATAGCATAGAGCAAGAAACCCAAACTGAACCATTATACTCCACATGCCTGTATTTGCCAAACCGTGTTGTCTTTCTGAAACGCGGAATGCAACGGTTCCTAATAGACCAACGACAGCACTGAATCCCCTTAGTGTTCCAATAAGACTATAGTTCACCCCAAGCCATACTAAATAAGCCGTCATTAACCCCCCAAAAGAAAGAACATTGAGATATCTGTTTGAATATATAATTTGGTGAGCAACTGCTGGAAAAGATAATGCGATTTCTTCAAATGACAATCCAAAATTTCTTCAAATGACAATCCACAAGGTAAAAACTTACAGGAGTGATAGTGCAATACCACCCGATGCAACTGGCTGCTGAAGGTACACAGATAGACTTTGAGGCAGTGAAAATATGCCACATCCAATATTTGATGACGAATCCTTGATTTCTGATTTCTTCTCTTCAGTGTTTTCTGTTTCATCTACTTCATTGCGTGCAGAAAGAAGTGGTACACGATAATAGATATTCTTCGTACAACTGTATTCTACGCAGAGTGATCCAAGATTCATTACCCCTACAATAACTGCAGCGTACGATAGATTGTACCAGTGCTGAATATCTGTAGCGAGAGAATTTGTTGGATCATTGTTGTCGAATGCCGACAAGAAAATCCCAGCTGCAGCAGGAGCTAACACTTTACATAGTAAATCAATTTGCTTCATTGTCGTATTTGTTTCAGAAAGCCATGATTTTTCTTTCAGCTTCCTTATTACACCAGTATTGATGCCATCTGCATCACCCAAAGATATCGAACCAATGGAGTAGAAGGCATTAGATTGAATACTTTTTTCTCTTTTTACCGAACCAAAGCATTCATCATCGTCTTCGTTATCGGATGCAGCAACTTTACTCATCACAACAATCCAATCCCTTTCCAATGCTATTGTAATACCTTCATCAGCCAATTTTGCCAATGCTCCGAATACGTGAATCGCCACGAGCAAACTAATCGTTCGAGCATTCAATGGTGGAACAAAGTTGCTGAAAATGTGTCTAGATACTGTAGCTGTTCCAGACGCCAAAAATCTCTCGGGAGCGACCTGTATCGGATCAAGATCTGTCTCCTTCACCATTCTTAAGAGGAAAAAGAAACAAGTGGATGCTATGATAACGCTCAGATTTTGCACAACAATAAATAATTGAATGATGTGTAACCTTGTGTACTTTGCATGATCGACAAATGCCCCCGCAGAAGAACCAGCCAAAAAAACGATTAAACCAGAGAAAAGACCATAAGTGGAAACAAGTGCAAGACTTTGGTATCCTGTCAAGGCAGAAAGAAATAGAATGATACAAAATTGCCAACCAATTTTAGTGAATTTCGCAGAAAGATGTGAGATGTAGAGTACACTTCTTGCCCTAGAAAGATTTTCCTCAAATGCAGATAGCTGTCCAGTACCAATTCTGGGAGATACTAGGAGTAGAGGCGTATCTTCTTCTTCAGTTTCAGTCTGCTTCTTTTCCAGTCTCTTGATCTTTGTCTGCATTTTCTTTTATTTCTCTGCGCAGGAGTCTCGATTTCACTGTAGGTTGCTTGCTGGATAAGCTTGAGTATTGAGAATATGCGCTGATACTGTATCTGTTCTAATTGCAAGTGTTTGGTTTAAGTACATACATCGTACGCACTACTGCGATTGTATGGTGCTTGGTGAATAATACTAAAGAAGACCAAAAAGAATCTTTTCGATAGCAGATTCATCGTAGGCCGTAGGCTCTAAGTACGAAGGCTTTACCAATATCGTAGTAATCCCCAGTCGAAGCTCGTTGAAGAAATAGTTTTAGAGAGTTTTTTCAGATCGGTCGACACGAGCCTGACACGAGCCAGAGTTGGAGCTATCCCTATCGATTTGGTTTTCTATTTTCAAATAATGTAATGCAACGCAGTAATGAATATGCCGTAAAGCGTGAGTACACTGAATATCAAATGTAAGACAGATGTATTGAATATTGTACTCGTGATAATTGCAATTATGACTAGAGTCATGTACCGAACGCTCTATACAACAATTACAAGACTGTCTGAGACTGTTCGATATATTGCATTTTGTCATTCGTTAATTTGTTGAATCATCAACTTCTTTTTCGTTTGCATCATCATTGCCATGTGTATTAATACCATCCGAAGCATTTGTTTTACTCGTAACAGCTTCTAGATCATTTCCTATGGACTTGAGTTCGTCTTCATACTCAGGTTTTACTTTTGAACCTCGATCCGTGTCAACTTCAGTCATACTCGCGTCATCCACATCATCATTCATCAGTGGCACTTCAGTTGTATCTTTCCCTCCCTGATAAAGTGAAATCTCTTGCATGTGTTTCTTGAACCTCTGTCTCTGGTCATGAACAACTTCTGATCTTGTATCCGGTCCCCATAACCACGAACGCGGTGATGCAAACCAGCTTGTTTTCGATAGAGATGACGATCCATTGTCAGTCATCCTGTCTGAAGACACTTCTTTCAAAACTGCCACCCGCACCTCATCACAATGTTTACCAAATCTGATTCTGTATGGCACCGTCAATCCAAGCAATGTAAATAACCAAAAATATCTAATGTCGAATAGCTTTTGCATTCCTGCAGATGGCCGCACCGCGAGAACCTTTTCCTTATAACCGTTGACTGTGTAAGAATAAAAAGTAAATATTCTACTATTCAGAGAGTGTGCAAACATTAATTAGTGCATCGTAGTCTTACCGTCAACATGGGTTGAAAATTCAGCGTACTTATCCTTTCTCCCTTCGACCCGAATAAAGTCGGACTGCTGTTTGAAATAATCTACACGGGTCTGTTTGTTAGCAAAGATCAATAGCTTGTGTAGGCTAATTTTCGTAAACGCAGCCATTACCGTTGTCGATGCTTGAGCTTGTCTCCACAAACCCATTATCGTGTCATCGTGCCAATTGCCAACACTGTAATTCTGTTTAGTTTGATGCGAAACTATTTTTTTTGTAAAAAAAGATGGTCCTAGTGTTTCATTTTCTGGTCGTGTGGTATTAGATCCAGCGCCCTCAATGGCTTTTGCGGTCTGGAACAAGCCGTGAAAGTAATTGTACGCATCTATAAGAAGTAATCTGCACAGCCACTTCCTCTTTTCATAGTGATAGCATCGTATTTGCCAGCTCACTGACGGTCCTTCATCCCTAAGCTTTTCAATGTATATTTCTACTTCTTGCGGGCAAGAAAGAGAATTTGACAAGTACTTCCGTGTACTACATACACATGATTCTATCAGATACATGATTCCAACAAGGACTAGAAACGCTCCACTGAATTTTGGTAAGCAGACTAGACAAAATAACATCGCACGTGTCAATAATCTTACGATATCCAGCAGCCTTTGTGAGGGGTGCATCAATTCCGTCAGTCTCGCGAGGATCTTTCGCTTCAGAGCCCAGTCTGCAACGAAACGAATAAAAGACATCCATAGTATGAAACTAAAAAGCGTTGATCTAATATGTTGCACAACTCCTTCCTGCTGATTGGAAATATACGAATGACCAACAGTAGATTCAAAAAGGCTCTGCTTCCCTCCCTGCCAAAATACCTGGCCAGTTTCTTTATCGACAATTGCAGACTCGCCAAGGATTGGAGCCACTCTGGACAGAGCATCAAGATGACTCTGCATAATCGGTTTCTTGTTATGCATACTAGCATAAGCAGGCGAGAATGATATCAGAAATCCTATCAGGACGATATGCAATAGCTGCAGCATACTCAACGGCTTAGTTGTTCCCATTAAGTGCATATTAATACATCTCCACTAGATAGTGATGTAGAAAGGCTTGCTGATTGCTGACAGATTGAAAATTGGAATGTGATATTGTGTGTCAATATCTTGTGTCTTGTCTCTTGTCTCTTGTCTCTTGTCTCTTGTCTCTTGTCTCTTGTCTCTTGTCTCTTGTCTCTTGTCTCTTGTCGCTTGTCGCTTGTCGCTTGTCGCTTGTCGCTTGTCGCTTGTCGCTTGTCGCTTGTCGCTTGTCGCTTGCTCGTCGGCTTGTCAAAAGTTGGAAGTGATCATCGCCGCGGGAAGAAGTTGCGTACAACAGAAAATCTATTTACTGAAGAATCATCCTCTGAAAGGCCTTGAGTAATTTGCGCGAAAATGTGAAGCCCTCCTCCTCCTCCTGCTATTTTTCATATTATCCGTTGAATGAACTTTCATCCTTCCTTTTCAATAAAATGGATAGCGACAAACTACATTTTCATAGATACCCTCTCTAGTCTATCATCGAGACAAGTTATAGACAACCAAGAAATTAGATGGTGACAACGATTGGAGTAGGAGAGTACGAATGGTGGCTCTATTTGATTATGCCTTTTATGTCAGGCATTGTGGGATGGGGAACAAACGTCTTGGCATTGGAGATGACTTTTCGCCCCATCGAATATTTTGGCGTTGAATGGTTCCGCATGGAAGAGCAGCCTTGGGGACTCTTTGGTTGGCAGGGGATTATCCCTACAAAAGCAGCAAAAATGGCATCCATATGTGCTGAACTCATGACGACAAAGCTATTTGACATAAAGGAAATTTTTGGACGGCTGGAACCTGATAAAATGTATGAAAGCATGGAAGATGGGTTGATGTTAATGATTGATGAGATTTTGCAAGATGTTGCGGTCGAATATATGCCGAGAACATGGAATTACATGCCAGAAAGGTAATTTATTTTGACATGAATTGCTACCATAGTCCATGATTCTATTTTAAACTGGGACTAACATTTCATCCATTATCTAAACCACCAGTGTGAAGAATGAAGCAGTTTTGACAGCACATAGGGCATGCCCAGAATTCTTGACTGCTTTTATCGCAGACATGCAGGCAAATATCCATAGCGTCCTCGACATCAAAGAAATGTGCATCACCGCGTGTGTCAAAAATAAAAAGATTGTAAACAAAATCTTTCAAGAGTGTGGAGATAAGGTATGTAAATTGATATTATATGATTAAATCCATCAACCTATTTAATCTTTGTTTAAAATTTCGTATTTACACATCATTGCGCCAAACTACAAGGAATTTGTTTTCATTCGGAAATCAGGATTTTACTTAGGCTTCCTCTTTGGATGTGCGCAAGCAGGTCTATGGTTAATATACGATGGCAATTGGCTTCTTCCTGTCTGCGGTTTCGTTGTAGGATGGCTAACAAATTTTCTTGCTCTCAAAATCATCTTTCGTCCACTATATCCAACTGGCATTGGGCCTTTTAAAATACAAGGACTGTTCCTCAAACGACAGAAGGAGGTTTCCGAAACGTTTGCAAGAATTAATTGTGTGGAATTACTTGGAACGGAACAGATCTGGAATGCAATCTTGACTGGTCCCAATAGAAAGAACTTTCAGATACTTCTCCGAAATCATTCACTAGTCTTCACAGAAAACTTGATTGGTGGATTGAAGCCATTGGCTCTCACAGCAATGGGAACTGAAAAGTTCTTATTGATGAAAGAAGACATTGCAACAAAGGTCATTTTAAAGCTACCCAATATCATTGGGCTTTCATATGATTATACAACGAAAGCCTTGGACATGGAAACCATTATTAGGACGAAAATGCAAGGTCTTGGCCCGGCAGAATTCGAAGGAGTCTTACATCCTGCCTTTGAGGAAGACGAAATGACGTTGATCATGGTTGGTGGTTTCTTGGGAATGATAGTAGGCTTTGTTCAGATTGGTATTTTTAGTTTCCAATGACCTCCGTCATTTTATAAGAAGTTCGCACGTAATCCATATTGGATAGCAGTCTGCAACTGATGCTACTCTCCACTCTCAAATACGTAATCTTTACTGTTCCATTTGATGAAGTAGTGCATTCGCTTTGCACTAAACATACTATGTAAAAAATATTGTTTTTCAGTTTATGTCTATAGCTGCCATATGATCAGTCGCATCAACCAATTCACTCAATATTCTTGGATCGTACATGGAATGTTTTCCTTCTGTGACTATCCTGCATTCCATCTCTGGCCAAGCTTCTTTAAGGTCAAGAGCAGAATCTGGTGGACAAATGAAGTCCCTGGCACCTTGTACTGCAATACATGGAATATGTCTGATACGATCAATATTTCTTTGCTTCAAAAGTTGAAAATCTGACATCATGAAAGCATCGTTTACAGAATAGTGGCATGTAAGCATAGCTTGTGCGGGTACAAACGTTTCAGCGTCTGCCTTCGATAGATTCCCAGCATTGTAGTTCAAATTATTCTGGAAAACTTGTTTTGGCTTAGCTGTGGACGAGATCGAATGTAGATGCGGCGCCCTCTGCGGCCACCGTCTTAATGACTCAACGATTTCATTATCAACCTCCCCATGACGATCAAGCCAACTGTTCCTCGCCTTGTCCCAGACAATCACATCTCCCATATCTATTCCCTTCCCGACATTTAAAGAATTATTAAATGAGGAAACTCCCATCTCCCATCGAAACCAACTCTGTGTTGCAATCGCACGAGCTATTGGATCAGGTCCAAGCAAGTGATTGTAGTACTTCTTTAGGACACTTCGAATCCCACCTTCAAATTCTGAACCATCATCAGCGACCCCTTTGGTAAAATTGACCCATGCTTCTCCCAATTTGTCTCTATTTGATACGCAATCGGTCTTATTATCTAGCGGAACTTCGTTGTCGACATGACCGAAGAGCCAATTGATCTCCTGAGGACGAAACAGACAAACTCCACGTAAAACCATTGAGCCTACCCTCTCAGGAAAAGATTGTGCATATGCAAGTGCTAGAGTTGACCCCCAAGAGCCACCCATTACGACATCAAACTTATCAACACCTAAATGAATTCTCAGTGATTCAATATCATTTACCAAATCTTGAAGGGTATTGTTTGCAGTTTCTCCCCGAGGAATTGACTTTCCACAGCCTCTTTGATCAAACAATATGACTTGCTGGTATTTATCTGGATCAAAGAATTGAGCGTGACGAGGAAAACTTCCAGCGCCTGGTCCTCCGTGCAACGAAAGAGCAATTGACCCAGTAGAGGAATTGTTTGTGTTGTTATCATTACGATTCCCGTACTCTTCATAGTATATGGTATGCAAAGAATCCACCTGAAGGGTTCCATTCCGAGATATTTTAGACGGTGGGTAGAGTGTCCTATTGGAGCATGTGTACCGTTCGTGCTGATCAATTAAGGATGGTTCAGCGAGCAATTCATTGTGAAGTGTACTCGTGGCGGCTAAGAATCGTCCTGATGAAATTGACGGAGCAATATTTGGGTCTTGCTTGTTGTTCCTATAATGATGCTTCAGCATAAACGGAAGAAAACTTTGACAGGACACGAAACTTTGCAGTAGAATAGTGAACGGCACGGCTAGGTTGTATTGCATTCCTAAACCTCTCCTCAGTTCGTCTTCGTTATTAATGATGCAATCGCAAATCGTTAGTTACAATAATGCACAAATAACAAATAATAATAACACAAGTTCAAATAGAAATCGCCCATCATCGATGGTGGATGGGTGATGGGCGATTTGAACTTGTTATTCTGTAATTAACGGTTGTCTAGATCCTAACGGCCACAATAAAACTAAAGGGTTGGGGCTTTGCACTTTGTAGTCACAATTTGCAAAAGTTTTGTGTTTTTGTAGTTTGGCAATAATTGAAATTGGCGATCAAAACCCTCACCCCTCACTCACCCTTTCACACAGATCGTATACAATAATGTTGATATGCGTTCTCGATCAAAGAAAATTGGTTCTCAAACTAGCAATACTAAAATGGGAAGTACACGCAGGAAACCTCTGCAGGCGAATAGATGGTTGTGGTCGTTCTTAATGATATGCACTGGCTTCTATCTCCATCATTTCATTTCGTCCATCTTCTCGCCTGAAGCAGTGCATTTGATCGATTCACTTGCTCCAATAAATCACTTACCAATTGAACCGTCACGTAGTGAACCGGCCCATGGAAAAACCCATTGGTGTATAGTTGCTCCAAAGTATCTACCAAGGAACACCAGAATGCATTTTAGTCACTTTCCTCATGCCTCTGAGATCGTGCTGCCATGCTGGTCGTGGTTCATGGAGCAAGAAGCTACAGAAAACTGTGGTTATTTCTTTCATTCTCAATTTGAAATATCCTCTTGGCCCAAAGAACTCATTGACACAATGGGATGTGAAATAAAGATTTCAAAATACAGCACAGACTTTCAGCCAGACGGGTTGGTAACAACTCTTCCTAAAAATGATATTCAGTACATTCCGAACTTGTACTTGTTGAGGCCAAGATTGGAATACATTCGGTACCTAAATGATGCATCGCATGCGCACGCTTTGCGGAGGAAGTTCATCAGCGATGCATATATACTGTCAAGAAAAGGACCTGGCAAGAATTTGCAAATCGGCATGATTCAGAGAGAAACAAGTAGACGGATTGGGAACTTTGACGAAATCAAGGATGCGCTCCAAAGAGCGATACCCAGTGCCGATATCATTACTACAGACTTTCAATTCAACTCAGTCAAAGGGCAAGCAGAATGGTTTGCAACAAAGGACGTGATCATTGCTGCGCATGGAGCGGCCTTGACAAATTCCATCTTTATTACTCAAGGAACTATCGTAATGCAGCTCTATCCTCCAGGATATTTTTGGCAATCTCTCGATCCACTTATTGAGCAGTCAGGAGGTTTTGCTATTCAATGGTACGAGAAGGGGACAAATCCTTCTGTTGTTTCGGCTACTTTGGATAGAGAACAATTTGACAAAGCAGGAAAGGCCACATTCTCGCCTCCAGTGGACGAAGTCATTAAGCCAATATTGTACAGCCTCGGAATTGAACGTCCTACCAATACGTTACTGAAAAAATTGTATGGATCTTGGATATGAGACGCATTCATTCACATGATAAAAGTAAAGAATTTTCATAAAAGCGTACGACTGTCGCTTTATTTATCTAATACAAGGAACGCACTCCATCTTCATTGTATTGAGCACCTGGAACCTTGATTACGCTTCCGTCATCATCAATGTATTCACTCTTCTTCTGCAAAATAAATCTCTCAAAGAACTTTGTCAAAATTCTATCAGTTGTCAAAAACTCTACACTGCTTCCATTGGATTTTGATGACAAAATTTTCGGAACCAAGACAGCAGCTACTTCCTCAGGTTGTGCAGCAAGAACACCAAAGGGGAACTTTCTAAGTTCAGGTGTTGAATCGTCAAGAAGAAGCTGAGTGAAAACCATACCAGGTGAAAGAGAATGAACCTTGATCTTTCCAACTGTTTCAGTCTTATCATATCCCTGAACCCCTTCATCGAGTTCCTTTACAAGAGTAGCTGTAAGCTGGGGAAGTCCACGCTTGGTCGCTCCATAGCATGCATATCCAGGTGTTCCTCCTCCCTTCACTCCACTTCCTACAGTATTGAAAATCTCTCCCTCAAACCCTTCCTACATATCCATATTGCAAAGTTGAATGTTTGAGTCAAACAAAGTTCACTTCAATCAAAAGAATTCAAAATCTCAGACATGCGCATGAGTTCGAACTTCTCAACAATGTCACTTACCTGGCTTGCCATAATTTCCATTGCAACCTTGGTTCCTAAAAGGACTCCCAAGAGATTAACCTTGACAACAGCTTCGACCATTCCAAGAGGTACATCCATCAAAGCCCTGCGACCTCCGTTGATCCCGGCATTATTAATCCAATATCCAACCTTACCCAGCTTAGACTGAGCAAACTTTCCCAAAGCTTGAACAGACTTTGCATCACTCACATCGCATTTGGTGAAGAATACGCGTCCGTTGGGATGTCTGGAAGCCAATACCTTGGCAGCGGTGGTACAGTCCTTGACATCACAAATAACTACATCGTATCCGCGATCCATGAATTCTCCAGCGTAGGCAAAACCAACACCACCTGCTGATCCGGTGACTACTACTCCTCCGCCATTCCCCTCAGTCACCATGGACAGGGTGTTTCGTGCAGATCTTGCAGAAGCCTTGGTGAGGAAAGGAGATGAAGCAGATCTGGTCTGAAGACTATTTGATGCAGGTGCAAATGCGCTGGTTGTGGCAACATTGGATGCAAAAGCAAGAGCTGTGAGTACTGTTGCGAATTTCATTGTACTAAATTATACTGTATTGTATTGAGGTTTGTAATACGGTGTCGTTGGTGAATGCACAATGTAGTTTTGAGTTAATTGATGGTGGAAGGTAAAAGGTAGGAAGGCTTTCTTTCTTCTTTCTCCTTTGGAGGGCCAGCACATGATGCAACGAACGCACTGAGGATGACTTCCAGTTCAACTTGGGATCTTCAGAAAGATCTTTTTCCACTTGAAATTATTGCGCGATGATATGTCGATCTTTTGCCAATTCACGAGCAACAAACGCAAGGAGAGACACGCAACACGCAACCCAACTGAATACCACACAAAAAATACACGAACAGTACTTTTATTGCTTCCTTTCTCATCACATACCAGTATAAACCGGTCATTACTGTGCCAAGGAAACACTATTTCCCAGGAAATTTCAACTTCAGTCGCATTTGCTATCTGAAAAAGAAGAGACCAATCAATCAAACAAAAACGATTAACACACTTTGCATCTTTGTAAGGAAAAGAATTTTTTTTCATAAAATCATGAAGTTCTCAGGGTATACTCTTGCAGCTGCGCTTATGCTTGCTAGCTCTACAGCTTTCATTCCTTCGAATAGGCCAACGACTGTCCACTCATCTGATGCATCAGTAAATATCAGAAGACAAATCAGCCTCGGTATGACTTTTCTTGATCAACTTCCGAACCCTTTTGGAAGTAGTGAAGATACGGATGTTGTGCCCCGTCCACCAGCTACCCCTCCTCCTGTCAGTAACGAACCCGAGGCACTATTCAGTCGTGCCAGGGCTATTATGGCAACTGATCTGGGTGTAACAGATCCTAGTTTCCTCACAGAAAACTTCAAATGGATTGGACCCAACGTTGTGGCTGATGGTAAACTTTCAAAGGATGAATACCTTGCTGCAGGAAGATTTTTCAATATCAGAGGAGCATTCCCAGATTTGGACTATCGTGCCCATGATTTCAGGCTCGATCCAGAAGATCCGCTCAAAGTTAGATTTACAGCAAGAACTGTAGGAACTATGCGTGGAGAATTACGTCTTCGTTCTGAGACTATGCCACCCAATGGAGTTAGGATGGTGTGTCCTCCAGAAGCAATTTCCATGACTTTTGATAGTGCAACTGGTAAACTTGTCCAGCTATGCAGTGGATTCACAATGGATCGCCTTGTTGGAAACACTGGAGGATTGTGTGGGGTTATGGCTGCTGCGACAGTTGCAGGAGCACCTCCATCCGAATGGGAGCTGTACCCTCCTGCTACGGTTGTAACGAGATTTTTCGGTAGAAGCGTCAAGCAATTGAACGAACCAGAGAAGGTGTTTTTGGCTCCATTTCCAGAGACGGTCATGATTCAATTGACTAAAGGTGTATTGGCTGCTGAACTGGGAACCAAAGACCCTGACTTGTTGGCTGACGAATTTACCTTCTGTGGCCCTATTGTTGGCCCACTGAAAAAGAAGTCATTCCTTGATGCTTTTTCAAGCTTCAATATTCGTGATGCGCTCCCAGATCTTGAAGAAAACTATTCCAATTTTCGCGTTGATCCCTACGATCCGTACAGGGTATGGTATGATACCAAAGCAAGTGGGACTAGAACTGGTACTTTGGCAGGGCAAGAAGGTAACGGAGCTAAGTACAGGGGGCCTCCCGAGGTCGGTTCCATGACTTTTGACGATGATGGATTTTGCACAAGATTGACAGGAGGTGCTGTTATGGACCCCACCTCCGGTGAGTACAAATGAGTTTTTCTTTCCTACTCACATGTTTTCCATATTTCTCAACGTAACGTTCTTGAATCTAAGGCAACACTGGCGGTCTTGGCGGTGTGTTTGGTATTTTCTATGCAACTGGAATACCATTGCCTGCACTGAGTACACGCTCCCTACCTCAGATTCTAAGTAGAGCACAAAGGGCTGTTCTAAGTCCAATAACGGGAGAGGATGTTGACAACTTCATAGGAACTGATGCCTCATCTCTTCCAACTCCCTCCGTAGTTAATAAGGTGATTGATGCTCCTGAGACTGATGAAAGTAAAACACTTATTGTCAAGAAAAAACCCATTGTAAAGAAACCAGTGGCCATTTCCAAGAAAATTGCCGTTCCATCAGAACCTGCGAAGAAATTAAGGCCAGTTGCTAAGGTACCAAAAATGGAAAAGCCAGTCAAAGAGGAAAGTGCTGATCCTGTGACTGACGTATTTTCAAATTTGTTTGGTGGAAAGGCTCAGGGGCCCTCGGTTGACAAGGAAGAGGTGGCGAAACCTCAGACTTCTGCAAAGAAGCAGCCCATTGCCAAAAATCAGCCTGCTGCGAAAACGGATGATGTAGTTGCCAAGCAAAAAGCTAAAGTAAGAGCTGCTGCTGATAAAAGGAAGAAAGAAGCAGAAGAGAAAAGGGCAATGCTAGCTGAGAATACGAGACAAGAAGCTGCAGCTAAGCAAGCCGCATTGGTGGAAAGAAAAAAAGCTGCCGAGGAGAAAAGACTTTTTGCAATAGCTGCGAATAAAACCAAGAAAAAGGAAGTAGACATTAAAAAAGCAGCTGTCACTGCAAATCAAGCAGAGACGCTACTTTCGAAGGCAAAAAAAGGAGCAACAATTTCTCTAGGTTTTTTAAACTTCGGTGGTAAAAAGGATGATGAACCCTCAAAGTCGTCACCTAAGGCGCCTCGAGGAGTGCCAACGATTTCCAAGTGGTACCCAAATAGAGATGGTTCCATTACTGGTCAAATCAGTGGATCTTCTGCTTTCAAGGATGGAGAAGCAGTCACTACTTCTCCTCTTAAAACCGAGCCCAGAAGTGATACAGTTGTAGTTACTATTTCTGGTTCAAAGTAAGTGTGTACAACTTCTCTGAATGCTATTTTCAATATCAAACACTAATCCTTTCCTCTCGTGCCAAGATACTTTCTTGATGAGAATGTTGGTAGTGCACCACTGTTCAATTTTGGTGGTCCAGCAAAGAAAGCCGAGAGTACTCCAGTTGCACCCAAGGCAGTTAACAAGGTGGCTGAAAAAAAAAGACTAGCGCTTGAAGCAAGTAAAGCTGTTGCAGAAAAAAAAAGTGCACAGCTTGAGTCGAAAAAAATAGAAGAACAGGCAAAAAGGGAAGCAGCTGTAGCTGTACAGAAAGAAAGGGCTGAAAAGGTGAAAGTGGCAGCTTCGAAGAAAAAAAATGCTAGTTCGTTGCTTGAGAAAAAGAAGGGCGGTACAATTTCTCTTCAACCAAAGGATGATTCCAGCCCCACTGGTTTATTTGGATTTGGGGCTAGTAAGGGCAGCAAAACAGGTTCGCCGCCACCTGGAGTCCCTGTTATCAACAAATTTAAGCAAAATAGAGATGGTTCTGTAACTGGATTTATCACAGGATCAGGTAGTTTCAAAGAGGGAGAAAAAGTGACTACCTCAAAGCTCGCATCAAACCAAAAGATTGAGGCTGGAAGTGTTGTAAGCACTGTGTCTGGTTCGAAATATTTTCTGCAGTAAATCTGCATCCTTCTCTTACAGATAGATGTGTGGTGGAATGCAAAGTTTATAGGTAATATTTAGAATCATGGCACACTCTGTAGCGATTTGTCATTCGGATTTAAAAGTTAGATATTATTATATTGAATTTCCTTCTTTGTTGTCCTTTTGTTGAGTACCTTGTAGATCAGTTGAGATGCATAAGAGTACTCTATAAGTTTGATATTATTGAGTTCGATTCTTTGCTTTCCCTGTGTGGCGCTCCTGTAGCTGTAAATCGCTTCTTGATGTGTTGCATTTCCCACCAACCATTGGTTTCAGGGATACCTTTCGCTTCTTTCACCTTCATATTTAAACCATTCATTGTGTGTATAGTGGCGCCAGTTTTCATACCGACATCTTCTGGTTTTCCAGAGAATTCGAAGTCAAACTTATTCAACATCATGGCCTGGAACGAAAAAAAACATTAGTGGGATCCTTGATGCCATCAACAAAAGTTGCATAGATCATTTGATATTGCTTACCATAGTCACTGTCGCCTCCATCATTGCAAACTGGTCTCCGACACATTTCCTTTTCCCGCCTCCAAATGGAAGGAATGCAAAATCTGTTGCTATTTCATTGGGATACAAACCGTTAGTTTTTTCTGGATTGTATCCTTCCCATCCCGTAACTCCAATGTTCTTAAATGGTCTTTCCCATCTAGTAGGATCATATTTCTCAGCGTTGTCCCACAGTTCTGGGCTCCTGTGAAGATTCCACGTAGAAATGAATATATCAGTACCCCGAAGAATTTTCACACCATTCCTCAAATCTGTGCCTCCCGGGGGGAGACTATCTGCTGTCCTTGCTCGACGGATTAATACTGGTGGCTCGGGATACAAGCGCAATGCTTCAATTAGGGAGAATCTGAGCTTTTCCATTGCGACAATATCATCGTAGTCAGGTTTATCTTTTCCTTTAAGAACAGTTCTTACTTCTGCTTGCACTTCCTTCAACATGCCAGGATCTCCTTGCGAGAGCTCAAACAAAGTCCAAGTCAACATTGCTGCGGTGGTCTCATGACCGGCGATTAGCATAGTCATCAAGTCGTCACGAAGCACACTAGATGTTAGATCCTCTCCACGCATGTCTACTAGGAAACGAAGCAAAGACGCATCCTCGGAATTATCGCGTTCTTCTAATTCCTCTACTGATGCTTCCTTTCTCGAACTCACAGCACGATTAATAAGATCTGCGAGAATGTCATCAAGCATTGTCATATCTTTTCTAAACTCAACCTGTCCGCCCATCCACTGATCTGCGTACGGCAAATCCCAATAAGGAATGAATGATGATGACCGATGTTCTGCTTCTCTAAGTACACGGTATACAGCCTTAATTACAGGTGATTCTTTTGTGGTTGAACCGAAATCAAAATTAAATACAGATTTTCCAATAATATCAAGAGTTATTGAACAAAACCTCTCCTCCATATCAACTATGACTGACTGCTTCGACTTCACTGCCAAATCATCAACAAGCCTTTCGCCACAGTCCCCAAATAAGTTAATCATGCGATTTAACCAACGCTTGTGAAATCCAGGTACGATAGCGCGACGACGAACCTGAAGTATGGTGTATATGTGCAGAAAGGGCATACTACTGTTGGTGACATATTTCGATACATTTTAGGTATTCAAGATTTTTCATGCTTACCTTCCACGTCTCAGGATCTGCTGGAATCAATCCCTGCCCCATAATTGGTTCAAGAATCTCAGCTAGCATTCCCTTACAGTAGTCATCAGGGCTGCTCCTCAAAATATGCTTTGCCATTACTGGATCGCTCACAATAAGGAAACTTTTTGGACCAAAACTCAAGTTAAATATGGGGCCATAGTCTGTGAAATATTTAGCAAGTATCAAGAAGAGAGGACCTCCTGCCAATGTCTGTAAATCACCTCCCAGTGCTCCTTTGATGAAACTAAGATAACTGCCCTCGTACTTTTGAATAACAGCGTTTGGGACTTTGGCCATGCCAAGTGCATCACCAAACCCAACATTTGCCAAAAAATTGGTAGTAAACATGACAAGAACATCCCACAAATTGACTGGTTTAGGTGGTTCGTCAAATCTGCGCACAGTGGCAGATGAAAACTCAGCTTTATTTACCAAGAAGTCAAAGATACTCTGGCGTTTTTCCCAGGTTCCGTTCTCTAGCTGACGAAGACCTGCAAAGTTCCTCCTCATTTTTTCAATTTCCCAGTCAAAGCCTTTCTGCGTGTGAGGATTTCCATCCCAGGATTCTAAGAGTATGGCCTCGTAAGTTGATGGGTCAAGGATTTCGCCCACCTTGGTGCTGACAGGCCTATTAGAGTTCTCAATATCCAATAGCGACGACTCCTTCGGCTCTTCTCTTTTTTTCAACTTGGTCACGTAAAGCTTGGTGACACCATTAGATCTCATCAATGTTCGAGTTGGAACTTGGAATGCGCTTGCTGATTCCATCCATGATAGGTTGGTGAGGAGTGGAAGCAAACAGAACGAAACATTTTTCGTCCAACGCTTCGATGCATTTGGTTCTGATGAAAAAACTGCTGAGGGGTGTCTCATGATATTGAAATGGTTACTGGTTAAGAAAGAATAGTGATTAGCATGTAGTTCGCGAAGGTGAGGTACATCCAGTGCTAATCAACGTCTCTCGCAAGTTAGTCAGACTTGAAGATTAATTAATGTGTTGATAGGTTTTGATGGACGTGTGGTGATTGCGTGATGTGAGCGGGTGGGTTCATCATCCTGTCGGCTTCTTCATTCTTCACAGTTTGATCTTTTTGTTGGAACTTTTGGAGCGCGCAAATATGTTTGATGACGCCTTCGTTCGTGCGTACATACCCGGGGGCTGAAAGATTTTGCGAAATGTCAGTACAAGTACAGAAGAACCCGGAAATAGAGAGAAAGATTTTGTTTTGTCAAGGTTTTGCTAGGTTTTGTCATGATGATGCTTGCACTTTCAGTGCTAATATTATGGGACTAAAAGCTGCATGATATTAGACGTAAAGTTGAAGCAAACATTTTCAAGCAACGCTCCTGACTTTGTGTGGGTGTATTGCAGACTTTTCCAAAAAGAAAAGGGAACCTAAATAATTGCAAGTTGAAAGGCATCATATTTTCCAAATAGCAGTTTATTAAACTCCCCAAAATTACTCAAGAGTGACTATCTCCGAAGGTGTGTCGTTTTTAAGCTTGTGCGCTAAGACTAACGCCAGAGAACCAGACATTGTAACATTTGGAAAGCGCATCGAACTCATTCCAGGATTTTGTTTCACGTACAAGATCCTTAAGGCTATTCAAAACAAACGTTTTAAATCCACGCACAGTTTCTTTGCTCTGACCGCTGAAAAGTGCTCTCATAAACCCACTGTGGTCAAAGTTGTTTGGACTGAGAGCAATCTTGTAGCGGCAGAATTCTTGAGCAAGTTCTGCATGATTACTCATGAGTTGGATTGCTTTCTCGCAAAGAAATGGATCATGGGGATCCGTTGTCATGCAGAATTCTGCGATTGCAGTAGTCAAATGAGAAATGTTGTTATTCACATCTCGGAGTTTTTTCCTAACTTCAAAGATGATATTGCTGTCCGATATTGGTGCAGAAATGATACGCGTGGAAGCTTCTTGTACTTCGTAGTCAGAGAAAGAAACAACAGTTGCACTATTTTCAGATCCATCATCGCTCGCATCATTATCTTTTGAGGAAACATAATTCTTTTCAACGACACAACCACGAGTGGAATCAAAAATCTCAACTTCGTCATCATAAGTTAACGCGTTGTATCTCATAGTACTGGAAACATACGTTGGAGTTATATCGTTTGTACGTGTTTTCATTACATGTTTGCCCATGATAGCTGCTGCTTTCTTTGCGTGCTCGTCCAATTGCTTCGATACTTTACTAACTAATACGGATTGTTCATTCATATCCAATTGTGAAGATGCAGACTTTGCTAAGGGAGAGACAAGTCGGAGTAGGCCGAGCGCATGAACAGGTTCAGTCCTAAGTTTCTTGTCAGGCACGGTCAAATGATTACCGACCATAAAACTCGTTTTGGTTGTTTTAGGAGGATGCTCATCTTCGCTCGAAGAGGATAGACTGGCGTCAGACTTTTTCCTCGAGGATTTTTTGCGTTTCTTTGAAATGGTGGCGGTGATAGCGATAGTGTTCCCTTCATCACTATCAGATGATTCGTGAGGAGAAATAGCGATAGCACTCTTTGACGACAACACGGCATCAAGAGAGAAGATACTTTTTGGTTCATATCCTTGCCCTCCGTGCTCTGCATCAGGGCGTACCTTCCGACCATCCACACCTGGGCAGGTGCGACGACGAAGAAGGTGCAAATCTTGAGGCCTTTCGAATTGAAAAAGGGGATGCTTGTACACCCAAAAATTGCGTTCCCTGTTCACTTTTCTGAAGTTATAAAAGTTGAGTTGCCTCACTAGAGACTGGAATCTTCGGTGACGGAAGTAAGTTGGGAGAGTTTCATTCTCAAGGCGATTCAAATCAGAAATACGAAATGCATCTCCTGCTTCTGTCCACTGTTTCAAAAAATAAAGCGCGAAAGTGTTAGAATTATAGGCTGATATGTCGTCTGGAAGTCAACCAGGTCCGCGCTCAAATGAGAGGCCGCTATTGGATTATCCGATGAAAAAGGCCTTTAGAGCTCTGGGATTTTTGTAAGAAAAAGAAGAAAAAATATCCCGCCTCCTCTTCTTTTATCTGAACGGTTTGTTTGCTTCTTCCGCCGATCATGTTGGCACCAGTAGTGAACAGCTGAAAGTCGACTGTGTTGCTTGCTGCCGTATGTTGCCTTATTCAAATTGAATGGCAGCCGTTCTCGTGAAAGAGATCATGTTTTGCAACAATGCAAGGAACATCATCATCTCGTTTCGCTGGAAAACATTCACAAACATTATTGTAAACGCAACAACCTCCGATCGGTATGATTGAACTTCGCGGTCATAGTCTTCTCGTCTATTGAAACATCTTCATCGATCGAGGTATTGTCTGATGACTCTGAAGTTCATCTGATCTAGAGTGAGTTGTTTTTGGGAAATGAATGTGTGTTTTTCTTTCGTAGAGAACCCTAAGATATTTCTTATACCGAACAGCATTTTTGCAAGAAACGTGCATAAAAAACGGAGAATTTCCAAAACTCAGCAATCTCCTATAAGAAATTGTGGAGATTTTCTTTCGAAGAATGACATGGTAAGCGACTGGATGACTTACCGAGATGATATCATCTGGGGCACCATTGACCATCTGGAAAAGCTTCAGTACGAATCCAGATGGAATACCGGTGCCTTCTTTGCTGCTAGAGGCATCCTTCTCAGTGGACTGTCTGTGCTGGGTGGTGGTGTTGCTCATGTTGTTTTGAATAATGGTTTATGTTTTCTTTTTTTTCTGTGGGAGAGAAGAGCCGTCACTTCTTTGGAGGGAAGATTTTTGGCTCGACACTTTCAACTACTTCCAACTTCTACCTACGTAAAATGTACGTACTCGAATACAATACGAGACGAAATTTTGAGATTGCGCGCTATTCTTTACAAGATTAAAAAAACAACGACCGGCGAATCATCCGCCATCTTCATGTCATCATAGGTTAGTATTTGAATTTAGTATTGATGGAAGAGGAAGAACAAGAAACACGAAATGAAACTGAATGAAAATCAATTTCAGAGCTCTCCCTTTTCCCTTTTAGCATCCTGTACAGACTACGGTAGGTACCTATGTAAACTCTAGAGAGAGAGAGAGGTAGCTACAAGCTTGAGAGCTCATTAGAGTGGTGGTTTTGTACCAATTCGTGTTGCCCTTTTCTCGCCTGGCTATATCTCTTAGTGCAATTAAATCGATAGATACCAGCTCTACAGTTCTTGCTATTAAAACTCCTTGAGTTCTTGCTTGATATTGAATATATTATAAACTTAAGAAAATGTAGATTGATCTAGAGTAGCCCTGTAATTGTAAGACGCACAGCATTGCATATACCTTCTTATGACTGGTCCGACTCAAAGTCCTTTGGGAGCCAGTCCATCATTCCATTGATAATTTTGTTCATTCCGTTCTTATCAACAATTCTGCGCTCGTCCCCTCTCCATTCTTCGTTGCCCCAAGTGAACCAACTTACTGCATGATAGCGATCTCCCTGGAAAACGTCACGTCCGTGAAGAGCACGGTAATTATCAACAAGAAGTACGTCACCAGGTTCCATGGCAAGAGCAGAGATGTGTTTCTCACTAGCTCTCTTGATCTCATTACAATCTTCCAAAGACAATGGATCCATGGAATCAGCATAGAAGACCTCAGTCATGCCAACCTCTGGAACACCACAAGGTCTTCGGTCGCGAAGCTTACGAGCGTGGTTGTGGGCATTGTTGAACCAAACGGGAAGTCCTGTGACCGGGTGACGATTGATGGGAGACTCGGCAGTCTCAACAGCCTGAAGCCGTCCTGGCTTTCCGTCAGATTCATAAATCATTTCCAAGTCCATGTCAAACTTCGGTGCAACAGCAGCGTCTACAAGATTCTTGATTCCTTCTTTCAATGGTCCTGGGAAGGAAGGAGGGATATCAAGATTAGACACGCTGATACGGATCTTTCTATCGTACAACTTTTGAAGAACCTTAGTGTCCATCTCTGCAAGAATGGCTGCTCCATCTGCAACTAAGAAACGTCCACCTCCCTCTGTGGCTTTTTGAAAGCATACGAATGCAGCGTATGCTGCAGTACGCTTTGCGGTGGACTCAGAATGAAGTCCAATGTAGTGTCCACGAAGGGATGGTTTGTTGACCTATTATTATTATAACGTTTGCAAGAAAAATCCAGATGGTTAAGCTTCATTTCCAACTGACATCATAACAACATTTCGAATTCAAAAGTATATTGAAACTTACCTCCTCGTAAAGAGCATCACGTTCACTGGCAAATTTTCTCAAGCCGGAGCTGTGCAATGGGTCCAGGCATGGATCAATACCCAAAGCTTCATGCATTGCGCGGTATCCCTTCACACTCTTCATCAAATCATATCCTCTGAACCAAACAGCTCCATATTTAAGGAGATCTTCTTTGATCTTATCAGCATTATCGGAAAAGAAAGCAGCTCCCTGTGCATTGTCGCTATCAGAAGCCCTCATTTCCAAGGGACAGTGTGGGACCTTACTGGCCATCTTTTGTGCCTCTACAACATCAATGCTAAAATTCAAAATTAGAAAAAGTTCAAATTAGAGGGGAAGGAAGGTCAGTGCGAGCGATTCAAGAATCATGGGATTCAAACATCATTCTAATACAGAAGTGATAAAGAAGTGTTGTACTTACTCTTCACTGTCCCATCTAGTTAGAGGGCACTCCCACATTCCACTAATATCAGACTTGCTTTCATCGCTTGCCATGAACTCAGAGGGGGTTAACCCAGCACGATCCTCCCATTCAGGTGTGTGTCCTGCATCAGGTGCGGTACGTTCAGGTACATCTGCCTCAACTGCAGACTGGAGACGAATTGCAAAAGATGCCTGCCTTCCTGGGGCAAATGCAGATGCAGTGGAAAGAATTGCTGCTGCTAAGAAGAGCTTCA
>Ga0307978_1000617_pt1 | contig 29337 bp, 28 predicted proteins | sample OrgLakmetage1056_FD_203151 | JGI IMG/M metagenome (GOLD analysis project Ga0307978, IMG submission 203151) | Saline water microbial communities from Organic Lake, Antarctica - #1056 | ecosystem: Environmental > Aquatic > Non-marine Saline and Alkaline > Saline | place: Antarctica: Organic Lake...
GACATAGCTAAACAGCGACCCACTCTTCTCATCCGTCCCGCGCATCTTCACCCCCGACATTGCCATACGGAGAGTGAATCATGTTCTCAATTTACTGTCGAGGTGGGACTATTTCAGCAGCCTGTTAGACGTTGAATTTCACTCAAAACTGACTCGATAAAGGTAAGAATTTTGAATGGGAAATGACCCATTTGCGACGGTTCTGTCGCAAATATTTTGAGGTTTAAAAGTCAGCAACCATTGGATGCAGTTATGCTGCGAGCGCTGCAAACTGCTTGAATGGTGAGACCCCGTTTTGACCCAGTTGGCCCTTGCGGATCGTATGGGCTGTCTCAATTACGGCCAGCGTGGATGATGCCGAATGCAGCGCCTTGAAACCAAGCATGGGCCGAGTAATTCTTTTGATGAAACGGTGGTCCTGTTCAACGACATTGTTGAGATACTTGGATTGGACAATCTTGATAGTCTTTCCAGAACCGGTGAACTTGAGGATTACGTTTAGACTTTGCAAGCCAGCTAGATTGGCACCGCTCTTGTCGATTGCAATTCGATCTGGGAGACCGTTGGTGCCAACGGCACGCTTGAAAAACCTTCGCGCAGCGGCGGTATCGCGGCGCTCTGACAGCATGAAATCAAGGGTTTGGCCATCGCGGTCGACCGCACGGTAAAGATATGTCCACTTGCCGCGAACCTTGATGTAGGTTTCATCCATGCGCCAAGAAATGGCGGTCGGCCTCTTTCTGGCTTGGGCATTTGCTGCGATCAGCGGCGAGAATTTCACCACCCAGCGGTTCAACGTGGCATGATCGATTTCGACGCCGCGTTCAGCCATGATCTCCTCAAGATCCCGATACGATACACCGTAGCGGACATAGAAAAACACAGCGTAAAGGATCACGCTCTTAGGGAAATGGTTCCCTTTGAAATCAATCGTCACGGTTAGGTGCTCGCTTTCAAAAACAAAAACACATACCTACAACGCGCGAGCCAGTCTAACCAACCGCGCAAACTTTGCGACAGAACCCGGCCGGGCAGTCTTCTTTCCAGAGACGCCCGTTCTTTCGGTTCGGGATGATCGGAACGGCACCGCGTTCGATGATGGCCTTGTGGCAGCGGCATGTGTCGTAGGCGCCGTCGGTGGTGACCGTGCCTATCTGCTCGCCTGCTGGGATCTGGCCGAGTAGGTCGGGCAGCACGGGGCTGTCGCCGTCGCGGCTGGGGGTGAATTCCACCGCTCGGATGTCAGATTTGGCCGGGTCCATGGCCAGATGGACCTTGCGCCATTGGCGTCGGCCTTGCAACCCGTGCTTGCGAGCCTGCCATTCGCCATCGCCGAGGAACTTGATCCCCGTGCTGTCGACCAGCAGGTTCAGCGGGCCGTCCGCACGGCGATACGGGACCTGCACGGCCAAGGTCTTTTGCCTGCGGCACAGCGTGGAAAAGTCCGGCACGGGCCAGTCTAGGCCGGCCAGACGCAGCAGGCTGGCCACCATTCCGGCAGTCTGGCGCAACGGCAACTTGAACAGGACTTTGACCGATAAGCAGAACTGTATGGCCGCATCGGAAAACACCGCCGGACGTCCTGGTCGACCGTCACGCGGCGCGCGCCAGGTCATGCCCTTGTCAACCCAGATGAGCAGAGACCCCCGCTTCCTGAGTGACGCATTGTAGCTGGACCAGTTCGTCGTGCGATAGCGGGCGGGAGATGGCTTGCTCATGCACCGCGTCTAACGCCATGGATTCGCGAAGTGAATCCTTAGTCGTCATACTTTTGCAACAACGCCCTTCAGGTGCATTCGTGACAACTCATGGTGCTGCGCGATCTGTCGCTTGGTCCACTTCTTTTTGTCTTTTAGCCACATCCAGCGGCTGCGCTTTAGGGCAGGCTCTTCGCGCACCTCGGCCCGCCGAACCTCTTCAAGTGCTGCATTGGCCAGTTGGATGACGTGGAACCGGTCGAAGGTGATAGCCGCATTCGGAAGATGGCGCCCGACACCGGCAATATAGGCCCGGCTCATGTCGATGCAGGCGGCCTTGATGGCGTCCGGATCGCCTCGATGGGCGTGGAGGTCTTCGGCGAAGGTTTTGATCGTGTCCGCGTCGCGGCCCTCACAGGCAAAGAGCAGTCTGCCCGCATCGAGGTCATGAAACAGGGTGATGTAATTGTGCCCCCGCCGCGCTGCTGTCTCGTCGATCCCGACAGCCCTCACATCACTGAAGTCCTCTAGCTTGCGCGCCGCCGGAACGTAGTGATCAAGCACGCGCCATATCCTGTCGTCCCCGATCTCAAGGAGATCTGCAATGGCCTTCACCGGCATTTCGCGCGCAAGAGCGATCACGAAGGCGTCAAAAAACTGGCTGAAACCGCTGCCACTGCGCGCCCAGGGAACCGGGATCTGCCCTGTCTTGCCGCATGCGCTACAGGCAACACGGGGAACGGAGGCGTGGATGAAAGCCTTGTGCTCAAAAAAGCGCAGATGCTCCCAGGTCCGGGGCCGCGTGTCATGGACCGGCTGATCGGCTGCGCCACAGGACGGGCAGGCAAACCGCGTGCCGGGCTTGAAGCGGACCTCGAAGTGGATCTCCTTTGCCTAGGTATCGAAGCGCACGTCGGAAACGCTCTAGGGCGCTTGCAGGCCAAGCGCCATCGTGAACAAGCTCGTCTCGGCCCCATGGTTCCTCTCCATCTCCTAATCTGTGGGAACGATATTCTACCTTGGGACATCGCAGACGCAAACAGATCCGGCGCGTCAGGCGCTGCGATATGTGCGGTCTTCGCGCCAGACGCGCCTCACGTCGCGACCACAACATCTAGGGGCACCCCGAACAGCACCCCAGACGTCAACCCACACAAATCGCGAAGGGACCAAATCTTTTGATAAACATATTTATCTACGGATTAATTGAAAAGTGAGAGTAAAATCGCTTAAGAAATTTCACGGCAATAAACCACTAACTAGGGAAATCGAAATGAATAAGAAAAAAGTCGCACTACTATTTGCAGCCGCAACAATGTTTTCACCCATGATTGCATCCGCATAAAGCGTTGCTGTTGCTCTAAGCGCTACATTTACAAATAACGATGGTCAATTAGGATTTAATCTCTCAGATGCCAACGCTTTCATTGTTGATGTTCCAACAACGATCGCTGTCGCGGCAGCCCTTGGAACAAAAGCCGCAGCGAACTCCGCATCTGGAGATTTAGACGCTGGTCAAGCGTCCTTCTCTAACGCAGGTGGTGGTGACGTTTCGTCTTCAGTGCAAGACTTGACTGGCGATGCAAACGGATATACGTCCGATATCCTTTTCTTCGTTGACGGTTAAGTTGCCGTGGCTACTTGTTCGACACGTTGGGCATGATAACCGGTGCTGACCTTTACTGGTCAGCACTTTTAGAAATATTTTATATTCAAGAAATGTATCAAATTTGCCTGTGTTTACTTAAATCGAAAACATAAAATTTGCCTGCGTTTACTTAAATCGAAAACATAATACGTGGGAATCTTAGTTAAACCGAAGGCCCTGCGGACGGAAGCACAGAATGAGATATAATTTACAAGACTACAAAATCTCGTTTGAGAACAAAATTAGTATCTTCTCTGCAGCCTTCATAGTAAGCGCCTTTCTGCTAACTGGAGTGGCAAATTCACAGGCAGTAGAGCAAGAAAAGAACCAGAATGCCGTCGTTGGTTCGATTCCGGACGGGATTATTGAAGAACTTCGTCCGCAAAGAACGGATAGTAGTTCTCTCACAACACGTTTTAGCCTTAACGGGACTGTTTTTGACGCTGGTAGCTTGACGTCTGGAACACTCGGATTTCAAAGTGGCGAGAAACGAAACACGTTGCCTACTGGCGAAATCTCCGTGCCATTCAAAGTGGACATAGAATCAAGCGTCATCGACGGCGTTGGTGTTCGGCGTCAATTAGGCTGGTACGCTCAACTAAAGAGTTTTGAGCGCGAGAGCACTGTTCAGTGGGAGCGTGAGACTCCAGTAACTCTGCTCGGATACAATCTTGATCTTACTGTAACTGGTAATTGCGTGATTCCAAATGCTGGCACTGACGCAAGTGATTTGTGTACATACACTCCGGGGATTTCGGTTGCTGACACAGACATAGATACAGAGACGCTCGTTCCAAACAGTTTCCGTTTTGACGCTGACTTCGGGAGTACAATCAGTCAAAGCACATCAGACGCATTGAGACGTCCCGGATTTCAACGAGGCGTCGCTGATGAACCAGTAGGAATTTCACTTCGGATTCCAAACAGTGGTGATGTCGTCGACCCCTCACGGATGCGACAAGTGAGCGCTGATCGGACAGAAAGTGGTGTCAATAGGCCAATATTGACGCTTTCGCGTGTTGATCAGACTGTACGCAGTAGCGATACGCGCGCTTCTCTTGACCGCACCGTTCGCGGACTTGTTTTTCTGGAACCAAAAGAGTGGGATTCATACACATTTGCTGCGCAGCTTGCAGCGTTTGTCCTGCCTAAGTGGAATGGTAAGATAAATTCCGATGAAGGTTCACATCCCCGCAACGATATTAGCAATAATCTGTTTTTTGCATCAAACAACTTGAGATTACCGAAAGATAGCTTAACGATGTTTCAAACTGGTGCAGGTTATGTGAAACATTCCAGTGTGCCTGTACGATTTGCAAAGGAAACGCCAACCGCTTTTTACAACAGTTTCTGGCTTGGCGTTTCACCTGTCCGAACAGTAAGACAGACAGTTTCCACGGCTCTTACTCGAGTTGGGGAGCGAACAGTCATCTCTGGGAATTACAAAGAAGGTGGGACATTCGGATCACTTGAGGATGTAACTGGGCAGATTTCTATCATCGACATCCTAGCCAATGAAATTGATTCCTTCAACATCGGGGAAAATCGTCGATGTTTATGTACAGGCTGGCTTGGAAGTTACAGAACAACCCGCAATCAGTAAAACTATTCAAACTCAGGTTTCCACATTCGCATATGTTCCGAACTTGTCTCTCAGCGGCAACCGTACGAATGGGAATTCTGTTTTGCGCTATTACGCGGGAGCTTTGGACCCCAGCGATTCAAACTTTTACTTTGGCGCCGACTATTCTTACGTTTCTGACAATGGTGTAAAATTGAGCGTTGGCGCGGTTAACTACTCAAATCCTAACTATGATTACTACAGCATGGCCGAAGCGGATGTGTCTCGTTCGTTTGCAGTGGGTAAAGGAGATGTTTTGGCTGTCGGTCTCTCCGGAAAGGTTGAGTTCGACCGCCCATCTTTAATACCAAGCCTCGCGGCAGTTTCCAATGGAAGTGACCGGATTGAAATGCATGGAAGCTACAAAGCAGATTGGGGTGCATTAATTGCACGCGCAAAAGCAAGCGGTATTCGCAAAGGTCCATTGGAGCGAAGCGTTTCTGTTGGTGCTACCTTCCCTTTATCAGATCAGACACAAATTTCTCTTCAAATAACTCCATATTCGGAACTCGACGCATATGTTGTAGCTGGAGTTGGTCTGAAAATTCCACTAACTTCAATAAGTGGCTCGCCAGTGTTCCAAGGTCAATTTGCAAAGGTGAAGTATAACTTAGGTGATGATGCATTTGGACAAGGTCAGTCTGTAACTGAAAACACATTTCAGGTTTCCTTTCAGTACCATTTTTGAGAGCAATCAAACGCTAAACAACAAACTTGGGAAAATTACCTTATGCAAAATTGTCTTTTAATTAGAACCTCTTACACTACGTTCGCGGTGGTATCTTTGATATTAGTGAGCACTTCTGTATCCTCTTGGGCTGAACCATCGCCAAGTAATCAATCGATTAATAGAGAACTTACGACTAATTCAGACGTTATAAGAATTGAATTAATTATTTTGAAGGAAGCGGACGATTTACGTTCCATTAGTATTTCTTTAGGTGCAGGTCCTTCTGGTTCGGAACTCTCTGGTAAAAGTGGGTATATTACAGCTGAGGGTATTGGTGTGCCAGTAGACACAGAGAATACTACTCCTACTCAGATAGCTGTTGGAACTTTTAGCCAAGTGGTCGTCTTTTCTGAAAGCGATAGATAACATTATACCGTGCTTACGCCAAAACCCAAATTTTTTCGTGAGTGACGACCCTGAAGCTATCTGACGGTATTGCCATGTGTGTACGGTTCCTGTTTAGCAAGGTTTTTTTGACGCAGTGATCATCGCGGGTTTCGGTCATGTGTCCGGCCTTTCTACGCGGCACTGTTGGCCGCTGGCCCTGATGAAGTCCGCGTGCCAGGTCCCTATCAAGTTGCCGGACTACGTCTGTCCTGGCAATACCACGGGGTGTTCTGGCTGCGGCGTGCTTTGATCATCATCACGTCTATTGCCCTTGCATCTCAACGTCCAGCCGGCGAACAATTTACACCACGTCCTGGGACATTACCCGTCTTTCCAAGTATGGCTTCAAGGTCTCGATGAGTGGCAAAGGCAATTGTTACGACAATTCCATGGTGGAAACGGTCTTCAAAACCATTAAGGCTGAGCTGATCTGGCGGAACCGCTGGGAAACACGCCGTCAGGCCGAGGGCGCGATATTCCAGTACATTAACGGCTTTTATAACCGGCGCCGTCGCCACTCATTGCTCGGCGGCAAAACCCCCTTGGCTTTCGAGCGAAAGGCCGCATAAGTAAGTTGAGAGGTCGGAACGTAAGCGCGACAAGACCATGGTGAACCTGACCTTTTCCGGAGCCGACCGCTTGAAGGTAAATTCCGTGGTGTCCTGCAAGATCAGGATGGGATCGTCGGTGGCCTGGAGGCGCAGGCAGAGGCGGCAAAATGACCCTCAAGGATCTTGTCTTCGCTGACATTCCCATTTGAAAAGACACGGTACGCCGCCTTGGTGTTCGACCAGTCTTGGAACGCCGTGGGCAACGATTTTCCCGGACGATCACCAAGGGCCGCGAGCATTGCTTCGAGCCGCCGGTTCAACCGAACATCTCCCAAATCGCATCTGGCAGTTTCCGTTTCCACCCAATTTTGTCCCATATCTGCACCTCATTTATTCGGTACCACATGACGAAGCATGATCGTAAGCGCCTGATTGATACCGCAGGTTATGCGGCTTGACTGTCCGTTGTGGATGCCAGCGGTGCCCAATTCCACGGTAGTAATTCATCGAGCCAGTTGATTTTGTGATCATGGATGCGGTCGAGAATGTCAGCAAGGTAGGCCTGCGGGTCGAGGCCGTTGAGCTTGGCCGTTTCAATGATGGTCATAGCGCGCGCGAGGGTTTCCGCACCAGTGTCCGCCCCTGCAAATAGCCAATTCTTTCGCCCTATTCCAATTGGACGCAGTGCGCGCTCGGCTGGATTGTTGTCGATTGCCACACGACCGTCCGTCAGGAAAAGGCTGAATGCGTCCCGACGGCTCAGGCCATAGCGGAACGCCTTTGCCAGTTCACTCTTGCCCGGAATGCGAAGGAGCTGCTGTTCGGACCAGGCAAAGAAGGCTGCAACCTTAGGCTGGCTTAGCTTTTGACGCGCCGCATGGCGGATGTCAGCGGGCTGGCCGTTGATGTCGCGCTCGATGTCGTAGAGCTTGCCGATCCGGTCGAGCGCCTCGCGGGCGATCTCGGACTTGGTCGATGCCCAGAAGTCGTGGAAGTCGCGCCGCAGATGCGCCCAACAGGCCGCTTCGCGCAAACGGAGCACGCCATCGGGTTCAGGCTGGTAAAGCTTGGCGTAGCCCGTGTAACCGTCCGCTTGCAGGATGCCGCGGGCATTGGCCAGATGGCTCAGGACATGCTCTTCCTTCCAGTCGGGTGCGAACCGATAGACAGCACCGGGTGGTGCAATTCCCGCCCATGGCCGTTGGTCCCGCACATAGGCCCAGATCCGGCCTTGTCTGACCCCTTTGCCAAGCCCTTTGTCGCGCAAAGAGCGATCTAGCACCCGGATCGGCGTATCATCTGCATGCAGCAGATCGCTGGCCATGATGTCGGCCTCAATCCTCTCGATCAGCGGCGAAAGGGTTTTCATGGCGCGGCCGCACCAGCCGACCAGCGTGCTTTCGGGGATGTCGGCCCCCATACGCGCGAAGATCTCATGTTGGCGATAGAGCGGAAGGTGATCGTCAAACTTGGAGACCAGAATATGCGCAAGCAGGTTTGGCCCTGCCATGCTGCCCGGAATTGGACGGCTGGGTGCGGGCTCCTGCACCATCCGCTCGCAGCGGCGGCAGGATTTCTTGATCCGGGCAATCTGGATCACCTTCATCTGCGCCGCGATCATATCAAGAAGCTCGCTGACGTCCGCACCCACCACGCGCAGATAGCCACCACAGTCGGGGCAGCAGGTGCCGGGATCAAGCTCACGGCGCTCGCGCGGGGTCTCATCCGAGACACGTGGCCGACGGCGCAAGGCAGGCGCATCGGCAGCCTCTGGGATCGGTTCATTCCGCCCTTCGTCAATGGGAGCGTCATCGTCTTCTGCCACCGCGACCAACAGGTCTTCCAGAGCCAGTTCCAACTGTTCAATCTCGCGCTCGATCTTTTCCGAGGACTTGCCAAAAGCCAGTTTCTGTAACTTCGCAATCCGTAAGCGCAGCGCCTGAACCAGCTGATAGTGGACACTCAATGTTGCGGATATTTTTGCGTTTTCTGCCTGCAAAGCCGCGATCATCGCCTTCAAAACAGCGGGATCATCTGGCAAGGTTTCGGTGGATTTCGACATGCGCCGGACTACCAAAAACGAAGCTCAAGCACCATATAAATAACGTAAAGTCGGACGCCAAATCAGCCGACGCGAGCTGGAGGCGCGCCCCAATCTGGCCTGCGCCAATCCATACCCTCCCACAACATCGCAAGTTGCGCGGAGGTCAGCCGCGCCGCACCTTCTGTTGCTGTGGGCCAAGGAAACCGACCCCGTTCAAGCACTTTGTAATAGAGGCAAAAGCCCTGACCATCCCAGAACAGGAGCTTGATCCTATCGCCTCTGCGCCCCCGAAAGGCAAACACTGCGCCACTGGTGGGTTTCTGACGTAAAACATCTTGTGCCAATGCCGCCAGCCCCGCGATCCCCATGCGCATATCCGTTACTCCACAGGCCAGATACACACGAACGCCGGTGCCCGGACCCATCATGCCGTTTCAACCGCGCGGATCAAAGACGTCAGTGCGGTCGGATCCATCGTGCTGTCAAAATGCAAACAGCGACCACCGCGCAGACGCAATTCAACGACGGTCGGTGGTGGCAATTCGGGGACAGGCAGTTGCGCCATCGGCACCCCGACCGTGACAGCAATATCCATCGGATAGAAAAGGGCGCCACCGTCAGGCGACCAAAGCCCTTTCTTCTTCAGGTCATGCCGCCACGCATAAATCTGTTGCCGCCTAATCTCATGGCGCTGCGCCACCTGGGTCACGCTCGCCCCGCCGACACCAACCGACATCACGATCTCCAGCTTGTCATCATCATGCCAGAAGCGTCGCCGCTCCGCCCCAAGAATTTCGCCCCGCATCACACACCCCGCTTAAGAGACGTCACTAATGACGTCATTAAACACGTGTCTTAGATCAAAGCCCCAAGCTCAGGCAGGCGGTGCCAATGGGGCGGTTACGCATGATCGGGTCTGCCTGAGCAAGAACAAGACTGATGGGTGAATCAATTCGTCACACCAAACTTGTGGGTAATTGCAAGATCAATGGTGCGGTTACCTTAGGTTGATAGTCTACGACAAACTTGGGGCGGTTCAGTAAACTCAATGGCATCGAGCCACACGCTTATCTCTGCGGCGTGCTCACAGCCATCCCCGCGGGGCACAAGCAGAACGATGTCGAGCAGCTGCTACCCCGGAATTACACCAAAACCGTGTGATCGGCGCAGGCTTACAAACAACGTCATACCCACTGACGCAACTTCGGACGTGCAAAGCCATTTGACAAGAAAGGGAAAGAATTAAACGAAAGAACATCGAAAGGCGGAGATTGCATAACGTACGCCGCGCCGCACAATCAGAGAAATCAGATGAGCCAAAAACTCTGCTAGTTTAACCGGTCATTGGTTCCAGAAAATATGACAACGGACATCTACATTTCGAGTATTCCCTTTTTGTGGGCGGCGATCACCGCCTGCGTTCGATTACGCACGCCGAGTTTGCGACATATCACCTTAACGTCCATTTTAACGAGTGGTTCCGTGATATTGAGTTCAAAGGCGATTTCTTTATTCTGGAGGCCTTCGCACAGTAACGTTAACACTTTCATCTCACGAGGTTTAAACCCGAAAACAGCGTCGTCTCCCTTCTTGGTCCATAGAAGCCATTCTGTCGGGAGATAAGTCTCCCCCCCAGCAATTATCTGAATAGCGTGGCTCAAGACTTTCAGAGGTAGGGTCTTCGGTATAAAGCCGCTGGCTCCCTGATTAATGGCGCGCTCTACACTTGTGAAGCTTACCATGCCAGAGAACAGCGTAACGCCGCTTCCATTGGCTTCGATAAGCTGGTGCATTCCCTTCAGCGTGTCCATTCCCGGCACGTTATAGTCTAGCAGGATCACGTCGTAATGCTCGGCTTGCCGAACCATCTGGGTTGCTGTCTCAACATCTCTGGCTACGTCGACCTCGAAGTTTTTCTGGGCCGTCAGAACTGCTGCGATTGTCTCTGCGATGAGAAGATGATCGTCGACAATGAGAACAGATGTGATCTGCGAGACTTTCAGCCCACTGGTGTTCTTATTAATAGCCTCATAATATCTTTTTTCTTTCATAAATCTATTTATAGAGTATCGCTTATAAATTTGCCAGGCTTATCTAATAAGATAGTTACCTATCTAACGCGAACTTATACAACTTTCGAGATTTTCTGCCATTGTCCGTGTTTGATATTCCGGCTGTCAGGATCGCAGATTTTGAGCCTGAACTCAGCTGGGCGTTTCTAGCAAAGAAACCAAGTGTAACTGCCCTGCGCAACTTCACAACTAAATTTCGACATGGACCTGTCCCGCTGGTTCTGTCGCGAAGTTTGCGCGTTTGGTTAGACTGGCTCGCGAGTGCTGGGTGTGCGTCTTTGTTTTGAAAGCGAGCACCTAACCGTGGCGATTCATTTCAAAGGGAACCATTTCCCTAAGAGCCCGATTTAAAACTAGTTGAGTGAGTTCAGCTGTAACCGCGCCATTGATACCGCAGCTTACGCGGCTTGACTGTTTTCAGCAGCGGCCAACGGTGCCCAATTCCACGGCAACAATTCGTCGAGCCTGTTGATCTTGTGATCATGGATGCGGTCGAGGATGTCGGCGAGATAGGCCTGCGGATCGAGGCCGTTGAGTTTTGCCGTTTCAATGACTGTCATCGCACGTGCGAGGGTTTCTGCACCAGTATCGGCGCCGACGAAGAGCCAGTTTTTCCGTCCTATTCCAATTGGGCGCAGGGCGCGTTCGGCTGGGTTGTTATCGATCGCCACACGCCCGTCGCTCAGGAACAGGCTGAAGGCCTCCTGCCGCGCGAGGCCATAGCGGAAGGCTTTGGCCAGATCACTCTTGCCGGGGATGCGCAGAAGCTGCTGTTCGGACCAAGCGAAGTAGGCCGTGACCTTTGGATGGCTCAGCTTTTGACGCGCCGCATGTCGGGCGTCCGCAGGTTGGCCATTGATGTCGCGCTCAATGTCGTAGAGCTTTCCGATCCGGTCGAGCGCCTCGCGCGCGATCTCGGACTTGGTTGAGGTCCAAAAGTCGTGGAAGTCACGCCGCAAATGCGCCCAACAGGCTGCCTCACGCAAACGCCGCGTACCATCGGGTTCAGCCGCGTAGAGCTTGCCATAGCCTTTGTAACCGTCCGCTTGGAGGATGCCACGGGCGTTAGCCAGATGGCTAAGGACATGCTCCTCCTTCCAATCTGGCGCAAAGCGATAGACAGCACCCGGAGACGATGCCCCCGCCCATGGCCGCTGGTCACGCACATAGGCCCAGATCCGGCCTTGCCTGACACCTTTTCCCAGCCCCTTGTCACGCAGGCTGCGATCCAGCACCCGGATCGGCGTGTCGTCCGCATGCAGCAGATCGCTGGCCATGATGTCGGTCTCAATCCTCTCGATCAGCGGCTGCAGGGTCTTCATGGCCCGTCCGCACCAGCCCACAAGCGTGCTTTCGGGGATATCCGCCCCCATGCGGGCAAAGATCTCGTGCTGGCGATACAAAGGAAGGTGATCGTCGAACTTCGAGACCAAGATATGCGCCAACAGGTTCAGACCCGCCATGCTGCCCGGGATCGGACGGCTGGGGGCTGGCTCCTGTACCATCCGCTCGCAGCGGCGGCAGGATTTCTTGATCCGGGCGATCTGGATTACCTTCATCTGCGCCGCGATCATGTCCAGCAACTCGCTGACATCTTCACCCACCACACGTAGATCACCACCGCAATCAGGGCAGCAAGCACCGGGATCAAGTTCGCGGCGCTCGCGCGGGGTCGCTTCCGAGACACGTGGCCGACGCCGCAAAGTAGGCGCATCGGTAGCCTTTGGTGACGGCTCATTCTGCCCTTCGTCGATGAGCGCCTCATCGTCTTCAGCCACCGCGACCAGCAGGTCTTCGAGCGCCAGTTCCAGCTGCTCGATCTCGCGTTCGATCTTTTCCGAGGATTTTCCAAAGGCCAGTTTCTGCAATTTGGCGATCCGCAGGCGTAACGCCTGAACAAGCTGGTCATGGACCCGCAGCGTGGCAGATATCTTAGCGTTTTCTGCCGTGATCCGGGCGTTATCCGCCTGCAAATCGGCGATCATCGCGCGCAATGCAGTGGGATCATCAGGCAGATTTTTGGCGAGCTTTGACATCCTCTTAACTACCAAAAATTAGGTCAGAGCACCATAGAAACAACGCAAATCAGATCACTAAATCACCCCACCCGTGCAGGCGGAGCACCCCAATCCGGACGCCGCCAATCGATCCCTTCCCACAACATCGCCAGTTGCGCCGAGGTCAGCCGCACCGCGCCATCTTGCGCGCTCGGCCACACAAAGCGGCCCCGCTCAAGCACCTTGTAGTAGAGGCAAAACCCTTGCCCATCCCAGAACAGAAGTTTGATCCGGTCACCCCGGCGGCCTCGAAACGCAAACACCGCGCCATTGGCAGGCTTTTGCCGCAACACGTCTTGGGTCAGCGCCGCCAACCCCGCGATCCCCTTACGCATATCCGTCACCCCGCATGCCAGATACACCCGAACGCCAGTGCCGGGACCGATCATGCCTCGTCCACCGCGCGGATCAGCACCGACAGCGCAGCCGGATCAATCGTGCTTTCAAAATGCAGGCTACGCCCGCCACACAGCCGCAGTTCGATGGCAACCGGCGGTGGCACTTCTGCGGCCAGTGCCTGCGCCACTGGAACTCCGGTCTCTACTGGCATATCCAGAGGGAAGAACAGCGCCCCGCCGTCTGGCGACCACAGGCCCTTCTTCTTGAGGTCATGTCGCCATGTGTAAATCTGCTGCCGGGTCACCTCATGGCGCTGCGCCACCTGTGTCACCGTCGCACCGCAAATCCCGACCGACATGACAATCTCCAGCTTATCCTCGTCACGCCAGAAACGCCGCCGCTCCAACCCAAGAATTTCACCCCGCATAGACAACCCCGCATAAGACACGTCGTTAACGACGTCTTTAGCGACGTGTCTTAGATCATCGCGCCACGCTCAGGCAGGCGGTGCCAATCGAGCGGTTACGTTCAGCTGGTTATGTTTCTATTCAATTGTGAAGCTGAATGGATATCTCAATGGCCTGGACTGAACTCACCCGTCGCCAACATGATAGAAAAAGCGATAAGTACGCAAGCGATATGACTGACGCAGAATGGGCGTTGATAGCGCCTTTGATGCCGCCGCCCAAGACAACTGGCCGGCCTCGCACGACATGTTTGCGCGACGTATTTGACGCGATCCTGTACATCGCAACGACCGGATGCCAATGGCGTATGTTGCCCAACGACTTTCCGCCAGTTTCGACTGTGCGGAGTTATTTTTACGCGTGGCGCGATGATGGCTTGCTGGATGAGATGAACCGTAAGTTGGTGGAAGTTGCGCGTTTGGCCGAGGGCCGTAAGGCCCAGCCAACAGCCGGGGTCATAGATAGTCAGAGCGTAAAAACAACTGAAAGTGGTGGGGTTAGAGGGTACGATGCGGGAAAACGGATCAAAGGACGCAAGCGCCATATCGTCACCGACACAGTCGGATTGTTGGTGGGCCTTGTGGTCCACAGCGCCGGAATTCAGGATCGGGACGGCGCGCCCGATGTGTTGAAATCTATCGTCTCGCGTTATCCATCATTGCGGCATGTATTTGCAGACGGCGGATATGCAGGGCCCAAACTGCGGGACGCGCTAAAAGACCTTCGCCGATGGACCGTCCAGACCATCAAACGTTCCGATACCACAGAGGGCTTTGAAGTGCTGCCGCGCCGGTGGGTCGTCGAACGCACCTTTGCCTGGCTGAACCGATGTCGCCGCCTATCAAAAGATTGGGAAAAATCTATCGCAAGCGCAGAGGCTTGGATCGTCATCGCACACATTAGACGCGTCACACGACATCTCGCAAGAAACTAAAATCGTTCGAATAGTTTTGAATCAGACTCTAAGAGCTTGATCCTTTACGCTGTGTTTTTCTATGTCCGCTACGGTGTATCGTATCGGGATCTCGAGGAGATCATGGCTGAACGCGGCGTCGAAATTGACCATGCCACGTTGAACCGCTGGATGGTGAGACTCTCGCCGCTGATCACAGCAGATACCCAAGCCAGAAAGAGGGCGATAGCCATTTCTTGGCGCATGAATTAAACCTACCTCAATTGTAGATTAGCACGGTCTCTCGGGGCGTAGCTCTCTTTCGCGCTGATGCCGTGTAGAAGCTTTGGAAGGGTCCGCTCCGCACGCAAGTTGGTGATAGAATGTTCACTCTCATCGATACTGCGTATCGACTGCCGGGCGATGAACCTGACATCCACCGCCCAGCAAGCGATTGCGCAGCAATCTGCCGAGAGGGGGTATTGGCCTCCATCCGATGGGTCGTGAAGCTGTGGCTGAGCATGTGCAGCGTTGCCGCCTTCTTGATGCCCGCCATGTGTTTGGCCGAGGTGAACGCTCGGTTCAATTGTCGCGGCGATTGCGGGTTGATCTTTGGCTTGCCCACTGACCGGCAGTCGCTGCTTGCAGCGATGAGAGGGGAAAACAGCCACCCCTCGGGGCGGGGCTCAAGCCAATACTGGTAGTGTCGCAACGTTTCTGCCAGCCTAAGAAAGCTCTTCTGCTGGACGCACTTATCCAGCGAGCGCCGCGAACTGCGCAAAGCTAGACTCCTCTGTCTGGCCAAACTGACCTTTCCGGATCATATGCGCAACTTCGATCCCCGCAAGGGTTGCTGCTGCTGAACGCAGCGATTTGAAAGTTTGCATCAGGCGGGTGAGTTTCTTGATGAAGCGGTAGTCTTGCTCAATAATGTTGTTGAGGTATTTCGTATGCCGAACAGTGATCAACTGACACCAACCGCTCATCATAAGCAGGCAGTTCATGTTGAACAGACCAGCTGTGTTCGATCCACTTTTGTCGATCACGATCTTGTCTGGCCATCCGTTGTTGCCGATGGCTTTTATGAAAAACGCGGTTGCTGCGGCTTCGTCTCGGCGCTCGGAGAGTATGAAATCATGGGTATTTCCCTGTTTGTCGATTGCCCGGTATAAATACGTCCATTCGCCTTTAACTTTGACGTAGGTCTCATCCATTCGCCAAGATTGACTGGTGGGGGCTTTCCGGCGGTGCGCTTCTTCAGCAATTGCGCCAGCGTATTTCTCAACCCACCAGTGGAAAGGCGCATGATCCAAATCGACGCCGCGTTCGGCCATGATCTCTTCAAGATCGCGATACGAAACGGGAAAGCGAACGTAGAAATACACGGCATATAAGATAACGGATTTCGGAAACTGTGCGCCTTCGAAACTGATCAAATCTACAATCCTGATGTTTGCCTTGGGAACATATGTGATCTGGCTCGCCACCCTCGGCAACGCAACAATAGCCCAAAACTTTGCGACACTACCTTTCTGGTTGGTCATGGACGTTCTCCGGTAGGATTGGGTTGCAAAACTGACCTATTGATCGAGGAAATCACCTATGACAAAAGACATGTTAGCAGAAAGCAAACAGGTACTCTGCCTTTGTAATAATTCATCCTTGATGTGGATTTTTCCTCTACGCCTGTCGGTTTGCACTCATGGCGTTGATACCGGCCAACAACTGGCTGCGGAAAACCGGCTTGCGCAGTGTCGCATCCCCGATCGCTCTGCGATGATCCGAAAACTCATCCCTGCTTGTCGACCCTGACAGAAGAAGGATCGGGATCTGGGTGCAGGTCTCCCAAAACATGATCAAGTCGTCCACGTTGCTTTCCAGATCGTCAAGCAGGTCAAGATCGAATATCAAGAACTCCCAGTCGACAGGGCGCGTCTGGACGGTCTCGAGCATAGCGTCGACGTCATTAGTCTGGTGAATGTTGTATCCCTGCCGGGCGAGATCTGTTGCGATCTGCTGAGTCTGAACAGAGTCCTCAGCGATCAGCGCAATAAAAGTCGCATCATCGTCTGTGCCATCATGTGAATAGGAGCGCCAGATCTTCAGGTCTGGTAGCGCGGTATTATCGGAATTTTCGGAGTACAAAGCGGCTGATTCATCTCTGAATGATCGGTAAAAGCTGATCATCACCACGACCAGAAAGATCATTAGCTGTAGGACGATCGTTAGCAGTACCGCGTTAAAAAGTGTCATCCCCAAAAACCAGAAGACCGGTATAGTTATCAGGGCGATAGGGCCCAATAGGATCGTCGTGACAATCGGGAGACCGGGAAGACCGTTTCCAGTCTCCGTTCTCGGCCTCTCAAGCGACGAAATCCGCTGTACGGAAGAGGTTTCTGGCTTTTTCTTCATACCACGAGCCATGTTATTTACATGGTTTCCTCGGCTTTGATGTCCACTGGTTTTCACTGACAATTCTTTCTGCGATCTAAGGAGCCGAATTGATTAAGAAGTATTACATTCTTCACAATTGAGTGAGGGGCGTGAGAGTAATAGTACTCCAAATCACCCATGCAATCAGAAATCTTTAGATAGCTTGCGCGAGAACAAGGTTAACGTGGACGATTGGGGTCACTCACCCTTGGAACAAAAAGGAAAACCAAGAACAGTGCTGACCCTTATCCTGTCGAAAGATCTTAAACTACGCTTCATATCTCCTGATGCTACCACATCGTTTCGACCATATCCCGCGCATCTGGAACAGCCAATCGACGCTGCGAAGGACTTGATGGCAGTTGACCCGGGCCTCTCTCTTGATTGTCGATCTGTAATGCGCGGTGGGTCGACTGTGATGCGTGAACTAAACTCTTCAAGAAGTGAGGGTTACCTGCGCCGGGTCATGCTGCGAGCGGCATGTGATGGGCAAGACGATGAACTGGTCATCAGTTACGAACCAACTGTGTCGGCTCACCGGTTAGAGCTGACACAGGTTCGCAGGCATTTGGCCGATGCCTTGGAAGCGGTCCAAGACCCATTCGCCTACTATGATAAACATGATTGTCTCGTTCACTTTAATCAGGCCTATGCCCGGCTGCACGTCAGTAGTGAAGGAGAAATCATCGCCGGTATGCACTTCGAGGAAGTCATCCGCCGTGATCTGCGCAACGGTCTTCTTGATATCCCCGTCGTGGAGCACGAGCAATGGCTGCGCGACCGTTTAGCGCAGAGGGAGCGACAGTCGTACGAAGAGGAGATGCGTTTGTGTGATGGGCGCTGGTTTTGGGTCACGGAGCGGTCAACCGCTGGTGGGTCGCGCGTGCATATCCTCGTCGATATAACCGATATCAAAGCGGCGCAGGTCGCTCTTCAACAGGTGATATCCGGTGCGCAGGCCGCCACATGGACCGTCAATCTTGAGACCGGTCAAAGCGATGTGAATGATCGCTGGATCGAGATGCTGGGCCTGGATCCGCAGGCCGTCATCTCCCTCGGGTTCGAGGGATGGCTTGCGCTGGTGCATCCGGAAGATGTTGCTGCGGCCGAGGCGGCATTTCTGCAATGTGCAGATGGTTCAGCCGCCGCGTTCGAGGTCGAGTACCGCTTGCGTCATCGACTTGGCCACTGGGTCTGGGTGATGGGCCGGGGCGGGGTCTCGGATCATCATGCGGACGGGCGCCCTGCCAGAATTTCGGGCGTTCTTCTTGACATTTCTCATCAGAAACAGCTGGAGGCCGAACTTGCGATGCATGCGGCTGCAATCACCGCGACCGAGGAAGGGATCACGATTACCGATGAGGCAGGAACCATCCTCTATACGAACCCGGCGCATGCGGATATGTTCGGCCATGACGATCCCAAACCTCTGATTGGCCAGCCTTGGCATACTCTGTATTCACCTCAGGTGGCGGCCGGGTTGGCGGCGGAGGCCTATCCCGCCCTTAGGGATCAAGGGCACTGGAGCGGGCAGGCGGAGGCTCTCCGAGTAGACGGCAGGACGTTTGAGCAGGAGCTCGACCTGACCGAGATGCCCGATGGAAAGATCATCTGGATGAACAGAGATGTGACAGCGCGCAACGCAATCGCACGCGAGCGGCTTCAGCTCCGTGAGCGCGTCGAGTTGGCGCAGCGCCAAGAAATTGTCAACCTTTTGGCAGCGGGGCTGACGCATGATCTCACCAACTTGGTCACAATCATTTCTCATGTCTCCGATCCCGCCCTTGAAGAAGTGGGGGTCAGGCTTCCCAAAGCCTTGGAGAACATTCATGCGACCGCGCGACAAGCGTTCTCCCTGCTGGAGCCGATCCGGTCTCTTGGCGCTGGAAATCGGGAGGTCGGAGAGACTAACTTTGGAGACTTGTGCAATGAGGCCGCGGGCATCCTGAAACTCGGCGCAGCCCATGACTTCAAGATCACGGCCGATCTCCCTGACGAGCCGATCGTCGCAACGGTTGACCCCATGACGTTGATGCAGGTTTTGCTAAACCTTGGCCTGAATGGTAGGGATGCCTTGGAAGATGGCAAACAGCAGATCGCGCTGTCCTTATCACGTAATGGTACCATTCCGGGGACCGCCGACCTCGAGGTAGGTGACCTCCCAGAGGAGCCCTATGCCCTCTTCACGATCAGGGACACTGGAACTGGGATGACGCCAGAGGTCAGGTCCCGGCTGTGGGAGCCACATTTCACCACGAAGGGGGACATGGGAACCGGGCTGGGGCTTCCGGTCATCGCGGAGATCGTGCGCGAAGCTGGAGGGGCTATCGCGTTGGAAACCACCCTAGGTGTCGGGACCACTTTCTACGTCACGTGGCCGCTCACCCACCAGAACGTCCGGGAAGTGAAGTACGGATAATTTCGTGATGGGGTCAATTTTTGTGGTCCCATCGCCATGAACCCGAACAAGGCCGCACGACACACCCGGAGCCGCATAGATATCATGAAATACCGCCAAGTATCGATCAAGCTCACCAACCTGGTGGTGTGGAGATCGGTCCGAAAACCACCGATACTGGTGAAAAACTCTCGCCTTGATCGGGGCTTAAAGCCCTGATTCAATCGCCTCATACTATGGTAGGATCGGGTGATGATGGGACGTTTGGAAGCGCAGGAGAACCTGTTTTACCGGTTTCGGAATGAAGATCATGTTCCCAAAGATCATCAAGACAAGACAATCGAGCGGGGGCAAAGTCCGAATCAAGGTCCTTTACGAGGTGCCACATGCAGTCAGCGCGTCTGGTCCAGGCTTCGTTTGGTGGATAACTGGATAAGAAAGAGGTCTAAGAGAGCCTACTCAGATGGGATGCTGTCACAATTCTTGGGTGGCTTCGGTCAGACTAGGAGCTTCAAGCTTGGACTAAAACGGCAGCCGCTGCACCGACCGGGGTTCAGATGAACGCCGTAGGCGGGACAATCTCGTTCGCATGGCGGTTAGGGACAGGTCCAGGCACAAATCTACAGCCGCCAAGGGTTCGATCTGGATCGCTCGACCCTGGCCGCGTGGGTAGGCAAGTCGGCGTTCGAATTGACCCCGGCCTATGAGGCGCTCATGGCCGATCTGAAGCGCTCCACCAAGCTCTTCATGGACGAAACCCCTGCGCAAGTTCTGGCACCAGTTCGCAGCATGAGGCACCCGCCTTCACGCGCATCCGCAACTTTCGAGACCCTCAGAGCTATAAGATACTTTGATCCGCAGGCCTGATCAGCCGATATTCTCGTCATGTGGTAGCCCGCTTAGGGAATACCGGCTAAAAAGAATTCTCTTCGCGCACAGTTTTGCAGCAACGCGCGGAGAGATCGGAGGTTCCACCCAGCTGTTCCCCCAATAACAGGGAACCTCCACCTTAAATCATCCCGCCATTAACCTGAGACATATCCGGCAGCCGTGAAGTAGTTCCAGCACTCTTCTGATGAATAGAGGTTAAGAACTCTGATCGCCAAATCCCCCGAGCTTATTAAAGCGCGGATGGCGAATACCTTATACAGCTCCAGGGTTTCCAGTTGAGATCATGGAAGCGATGAATACTCTGATAGCTGACATAGAGGTTGACCTTGATGCCCCAATTGGAGGCAATGTGGCTATTACTGATCATTCCAAGCATATCCGACGCTCAAGATCGTCCATATGACTATATCGCATCTACCTGACATTATAGAAGAAATGATCGTCTCCCCCCCTTGTTGCGCAATGCCCTTACCGCGCAACCTATCCAAAAATGATCATCCCGTTTCGAGCTTTTCCCAGAACTTAAACTGTTTAGGCTCTGAAATCGTTACCGCACAGGACGTGACCCGGAACCGATTCACCGATGAGTGCTGCCCCCATTTTTGACATTGAGTTTCGCTCATTTTCCAGGCTCACGCGCATGCGGCGTGCTTTGCGTAATACAGTTCCCTCGAAACCCAATGCCTCAACCTGTTTCAGCACATCGTCGAGGCTGGTGATGTCTATCCCCTGCTGCACCGCTGCATTTACAATCTTACGCACCACAGCGCGACCTTCCCGACGCGTGCTGTCTGCACTCGCCAAAGCGTCTTGGAGTGCAGCCAGTTCCTTTGCCAGGTTCTCAGGTAGGTCGATCATACCAAGGCTCCTTTTATCCGGTAGCGGACCGAGAGGTACTGTGTAGAGAAGTGGAGAGAGCTGCGGATCATCCAACATGGCGCCCATTTTTCGCAGGAGGCAACCAAGCCGCGCCCTGAACCAATTTGAGAAGTCTGCCGACATTCCCAGGACCCAATCACGATCAAGATCAGCAGGGCCCATGCCAGCTTGCACCGCTGGAGTTGCGATGATGCCAAACCTACTGGTGTCGATCCCCCGCGATCGAGAGACCTCACGAAACGTCTGTCAAGCATACAAATCAGGCAATGGGGCTGCGGCCAGCGCTTGTTCTTGTGCGGCCTTAGTTGCATAGGGTAGTCTGTCCAGTGCCTCGCAAACAGCCGTTTTATCTAAGCGTTCCAGCGTGATTTCATTCAGCCATTCCAGCGTCACATCCTCGGGACGCAAATACGCCGCGTTAGCTGCATTGCGGATGGGCGCCAAGGTAGGGTCGCGGACATCGTACTCGTCGGTTCGGCTGCGGCTGCCACAAGGCCTTCAAGCTCAAGCCAACCACAGGACGTTTCGGTCGCTACATCAAGAGAGGCATCATCCCCCTTGGCTTCCAGAAGGTCAGCGCCCAGATTTCTGAAGGAGCAAAGCGTATCCTGCAGGGCAGATTTAGCATCTGTGATGCGCGCATCGCACAACCTCTTCGCATCCTGCCAAGTCTTGCCTACAATCTAGTCATGGGTCTCGACCACCGCATCGGCAATCCCCGCGTGCCATTCCACCGTGCAGACCGCCAGAATGGCAAGACGCCGGTTGCTGGTGATGTCTCGCAGGCCATCGGCAAAATACCGTTCGCCTTGACGGCGAAACTGCGTAACCCGGTGGGGCGGCAAATCATCCAGAATATCGAACGATAACCCCATCTTCTGTAAAAACTCCAAGCGATCCAGAAGGCGGTTTGCCCCTACCGAGTTTTTGCCGACCCCAAACTGCCGAAGCCAGATGAACCGGCTGACAGTGCCATCGACCATTTCCGTTAGCAGGTCATCCAACCGACGCTTCATCGTCTAATCCAACCGGTCAGCGATCCGGCTTTCAATCCGGCGCTCGGCCGCAACAAGGGCGTCGGCGCAAACCCGTTCGATGACAGACACGCCAGGACAGCCAAGAAGGACTGTCTGGGTGCGTCGGCATTCGTCAATAAACCGCCGGGCAAGGTCTTCATTGGATCGAGCGGTCTCTGCCTCTCGTTCAAGCCAGTCTTTCAGATCACGCGCACCTCGACCGGAAAACATCCGATAGCCGTAAACCCCACGCAAGTTTATTAAGTGGTCGCGGCGGGTTTCATCGCGCGCGCCGTAGTCGATTAAATCTCCGGCTGTAGCCCAAGCTGCGCTGCTTAAAAGAGTGTGGCCTCCAGCGGAATATTCTCGCCTGGTGCCAGCAACCGACCGGGGTATAGTAAAGCGCAAAGTTGCAGTGCGAAGCCGAAACGATTGTGAGGGCCACGGCGGATACGGATTACTTCGAGATCTTCGTCTGCCAAAGTGTAGTGGCGCAGCATCGCCGCTTTCTCAGTGGGGAGGTCAAAAAGTGCCGAACGCTGACGCTCAGTCAGAATAGTGCGATGCGCCATGTTTCTTTTGCTTTCTTATCATAATTTGCTTACCTTTGATTGCGATACTGAATAAGGAATTATTCGGATGGATGAAAGCATGCCGCTTCCCAGAACACCCCAAACGAACGTTTGTGAAAAATGCTGATCGAATATGCCCGCGTCTCAAAGGCCGACGGCAGCCAGTCCCTCGACTTGCAGCGGGATGCTCTGATCGCGTCAGGCGTCGAAGAGGACCAGATTTACTCGGATCTGGCATACGGAAAGAAAGATGACCGCTCCGGTCTGGAGGCCCGCCTCAAGGCATTGCGTGACGGTGATGTGCTGGTTGTGTGGAAGCTCGACCGCTTGGGCCGCAGCCTGCATCACCTGGTCAAGACTGTCAGCATGCTGTCCGAGCGAGGCGTTGGCCTCAAAGTGCTCACCGGGCAAGGTACGCAGATCGATACCACGACTGCGTCTGGTCGCCTTTCATTTGGTATCTTTGCGGCTCTGGCTGAATTTTAAAGCGAGTTGATCCGCGAACGCACAATGGCCCGGCTCCAAGCCGCTCGCGCCCGTGGCAGGAAAGGTGGCAGAAAGTTTGCGCTGACAAAGGCGCAGGTCCGCATGGCCCAAGCTGCCATGGCCAGCCGCGACACATCGGTTTCAGAATTTTGCAAGGAATTTGGCGTGAGGCCCGTTACTCTCTATCGCTACGTCGACCCGAACGGCAATCTGCGAGACTACGGCAAGCGCGTCCTCGGAGCCTAACGTACTATTCTGCACCCAGCTCGAATCTACTCCTATGCCTCAGATTTAAGGAAAATGCGACACAGTCATCGCAGAATACGACATGCTACAGATCAATATTTTTCAACACATCCGCAACGATAGGAAAGCGCACCCAGAATTGGGCCCCGCCGCTTTTCGCTGGCGCATAGCCAACCGAGCCGTTCATGTTGATGGCCAGTTGCTTGCTGATCGCAAGACCCAGTCCCGTCCCGCTCAAATTGCGGGTATCCGACCCGTCGATCTGCGAAAATTTCTGAAACAATCGCTCCTGAAAGGTATCAGGAACGCCGGAGCCAAAGTCAGTCACCGTGCAAAGGACATCATCGTCTTCCAGCGTCGCTTCAACAATAACACTCGAACCTTGCGGAGAAAACTTTACCGCATTGGAGAGGAAGTTAGACAGGATCTGAACAAAGCGACCATCATCAACGCGGATCGAAACCTCCGGCACTGGAACCTGTAGTTCAAGAGAGATATCACTACGTCCCGCATATGCGTCGTTGGCTTCGATTGCATGCTCCAACAAGGTGCTAATCGGGTGGGCACCAAAATTGAAAGTCAACTGGTCAACCGTCAGTCGCTCCATATCCAGAAGATCTTCGATCAAGCGGGTCAGTCTGTCACTGTTGCGCAGCGCGGTATCAAGCAGCTTTGTGCCCTTCTCTGATATTGCTCCGGCTACACCACCTTTCAGCAAGGCAAGCGCACCGGCAATTGACGTCAACGGCGTGCGGAGTTCATGGCTTACTGTTGCCACAAACTCTGTTTGTAACCGTTCAACGCGGTTTCGCTCGGTCAGATCGCGAATAACTCCGACAAATCCATGTTCGCCAGAATGCTGAAATTCGGTCACAGCCACTTCCATCGGAAACACCTCGCCGTTCTTACGTATTCCTGCAAGTTCACGAACTCTACCAATAACCAATGGTTCTGCCCCAGAAAAATAGTTGGTCATATATTGGTTATGATGATCCGCATAGGCCTTTGGCATCAGGATTGAAACGTTTTGGCCAATAGCATCTGTGGAGTGCCGACCGAACACCACTTCGGCCGCAGGATTAAAGGAAGTGATGGTGCCGGACGCATCAATCGCCACAATGCAGTCGAACATGTTGTCAATGACCGCCTGTATGTGCTGCGCTTTTTCCCGAAGCCTTTGTTCGTATGTCCGTTTCTCGGTTACGTCCCGGACAACGCCGACCATCCGCTGTAACTCACCATAGATGTCTCGCTCCATATGTGCGCCGAGCTGGAGGATGCGCTCGCCCAACTCGGGGTGCATTGAACGGATCTGAGTTTCGAAGTCGCTGTCATCGCCGCCCATGAATGCCTGAATCCGCTGGATGATAAAATCGCGATCATCGGGGTGTAAAAGTGCGACCCATGCTTCTGTCGTGCCTGCGAAACCCGACTTGTTTACTCCATAGATCTCGCAACTTTGCTCATCCATGAATATTTTTTCAGCGCCCACCTCAAATTCCCAGATACCCAACTTCGCAACATTCGTTGCAGTCTTTACGCGCCGACGCTGCTCGTCTTCTCGCTGATTGGCGAGGGTCTTGTCGGTCACATCACTGACCACACCGGTCATCCGGTGAGTGCCATCCTGCTTCTGATCCACCCGCGCGTAATACTGCAGGAACCTTTCCTCACCATCCGCACGTCGGATCCGGATGATCGTATCGAGACGACCGGAGGTATACGAAGCTTTCACATGGCTCGCGAAGCTCTCGTTGTCGTCGGGGTGCAAAACACTTTCTTCGAACTCTTCAAAGCTGAGCGAACCATCCGCAGGTGCGCGGCCGAATATCTCGAACATCCGGTCGTTTTCCCAAATAGCCTCGTCCGCGGCCATGTCCCATTCGAAGATGCCAAGTCCTGCGGCATCAAGGGCAACGCCCTGCCGAACGGCACTTTCCACAATCTGCCGTTCCAACTCTTTTTCTTCGGTCACCTCGCGCACGCAACTGCCGATCGCAACGATCTCGTCACCACTTCTGACTGGGTAGACATCCAAAATAAAATCGCGTGTCTTGCCGGGCTCGGCCGGGGTTTGCGTACTGACCTCCAAGCCAAATTCAGGCTCGCCGGTCTCCAGCACCTTGCGCTGGATTTGATGCACTGCCTCATGCGCTTCGGGCAGTATTTCCTCCTGAAGCTTGCCGATATGGTCATCCACGGACAGGCCGTTGAGCGCTGCAAGGCGTTCATTGATCCGCAGATAGCGCAGATCCCGATCAACAAGGGACAAACCAACTGGTGCGGTGCCATAGAGCGTTTCGAGTTCGGCATACTGTTCGCGAAGAACCCTTTGGTTTTCTTTGATTTGCTGTTCGTTCCGCTTGCGCGTGGTGATTTCAATGAAGGTTATGACAACCCCGTCGAGGCGGTTGTCCAGAGTTCGGTAGGGACTTACACGGGTTTGAAAGGTCTCGTCGTTTGCTTCGACCCGCAATTCCCTTTCAATCGGTTTTAGTGTCCTCCGCACCGTTTCGGCATCATCTGCCAGATCAGGATATTCTACCTTGCGCGCCAAATCATGGATGGATCGGCCAATGTCGCGCTCCTGTACGCCGAACAAACGTATCAGTTCCGGCGTGTACAGCCGCACACAGTCATTTTCATCCAGAAACAGCGTGGCGATATCCGTGCTTTCCAACAAGTTCTTCATATCACTGTTGGCGCGGATGAGCTGCCGGTTGTTCTCGGTCAGCTCGGCATTGATCGTCTCCAGTTCTTCGTTGATGGACTGGAGCTCTTCGCGGCTCGTCTCGAGCTCTTCATTAGAGCTTTGCAACTCTTCGTTCATGCTCAGCATTTCTTCGTTCGCAGTGAGAAGTTCCTGCTCCGAAGTTGCGTATTCTTGTTCGAGGGATGACAGCCGTTTGCGTGTCAAGATCAACTCTTGCTGGTAGGCACTGTCGTTTTGCAACGAACTATTTTCAATGATCTAATTGCTGTCTCTCAGACGCACTTCGTTGAGGGACACCAGCATCACATCGCTGTCAGACCCGAATGGGGTGACCTTCACATCGAATAGCTTGGGGGTCCCGTCGACGCTGGCGACCACATTCGCAATCTCGGAGGCCAACCCGGATTTCCGGCTATCATCCAGCCCGGTATGGACGGGGAGGCGCAATTCCGGAGTCAGAAAATCATCGAGCGACGTGCTGGGTGTTCCCCGTGACGGTTTGATCAGCGACGTCATAGCATCCGAGACGTAGACGACCTCATTCTGACGGTTGATTGCTGCGAACGGCGAAGCGTGTTTCTGGAGGAAGAGTTGCTCGGTCTTGTTTTCCAGACTGTTTTGGCGTGGATCCGGCTGTTGTTGTTCCGTAGGCAGGACGGTGGAAAACCCGACCGATCCCTCACGGCGACGTTTGACAGAAAGCGCCGAATAGGCCCGTGCTGTGCCGTCGGCGCGGCGAAACAGATGCGCGGTGCGGTCCACGGTGCTGAAGAATCGCTCATTGCGGCCGAGACTTTCGGACGGCCCAAGAAAGAGGCAGCTGCCGGTGTTCAACGCGTAGTGGAACCGCGGTAGCACCGTCGCCTGGATGTCAGCATTGAGGTAGATCATCACATTGCGACAGGACACCAGATCCAGCTTCGAGAACGGTGGATCAACAAGCAGATTGTGAGGCGCGAACACGCACATCTCCCGAAGCTTGTCATTCACCTGCCAGCCGGTATCATTCTGAGTGAAGTGGCGTTTCCGACGCTCTTCTGAGAGGTTTACCATCGCGGCTTCGCTAAAACGACCACTCCGGGCGTTCCGCAATGCATCAATATCGATGTCTGTTCCGAAGATCTTCCATGACCGTTTATCGCCCGTCTCGGCCGCTAGTTCGCACACAAGCATGGCAATCGAATAAGCTTCTTCACCGGTTGAACAGCCCGCCACCCAAACTCTGAAACTGGATCTATCACTTTCGAAAAGGGGCTTGAGCGCCCGTTCCTTCAAAACACCGAACGCTTCAGGATCACGAAAAAACTGCGTGACGCCAATTAGGAAGTCCTGTGTGAGAAGCTTTCGTTCCTTGGGCTTGTTTGCCAGCGTTAGCAGATACCCATCCAGCGAGCTTTGACGCAAGAGCGTCATCCGACGCGCGACACGCCTTACAAGCGTTCCCGGCTTGTAACCTGCGAAAACTTTTCCGTCTTCGTCGTCGAGCCGGTCGAGCACCTCGTCTAGACGCTCAGATAACGTGTCCAACAGGTCTTGCCTACCGTCCGCATCCTCAACCTGCTCACGATGCTGCACGATCTCGATGATGCGCCCTGGCATGTCTTGGGCGCGAAGCACGAAATCTACCAGACCTGTGGCGGTTGCGCTTTCCGGCATTCCAGAAAATTGAGCGCTGCGGCTTTCCTGAACAAGTGCTATCCCGCCATTCGCCTTAACAGCGCGCACCCCCATTGTACCATCGGAACCTGTGCCTGACAGGATCACTGCGAAGGCGCGCCTACCCACCGCCCCCGCCATAGACGCAAAGAAGCGGTCGATTGGTGTTCGGACACCTTTTTGCCGGTCGCGCTCCACCAGCTTGAACTTTCCATCCTGGAGCTCCAGGTACGATCCGGGTGGGATGATGTGGATATGGTCGGGCGCAACGACCATTCCGTCTGTGATAAGCGATACGGGCACCGGCGTGTGAGCACCAAGAAGTTTATCCATCAGCGAGGGATGATCTGGCGCGAGGTGCTGGATAACAACATAGGCCAGACCGCTGTCGTTTGGGATTGCGTGTACAAAATCTTTAAGGGCTTCAAGCCCTCCTGCTGACGCCCCGATAGCGACAATAGTAGGCAAATCGCTCATCCGGACCTGTCCTTCCTATGGAATTCTGCAAAATTGTTGCCATCGAACTAGATCGATGGGGACCATTTCAAGTCTGTGCTGACGTCCAATGTGTCGTCTAGATCCCTAAAATCGAATTAGTCCCAAGGAGCTTGGTGCAGCATGAAACGCTGCTCCGGTCAAGGATGAGTGGCCACCCAGCCGGACTATTGGTCTATGGTGGTCAGTTAAAACCAGAATAACGATTTAGCAGTGGTGTAGACATCGTGAACTTGTAGGGCCTGTTCTGAAATCGTACCAACGGACATGGCAAAAGTAAAACATTCCGGGCCTTCAAAGGCTATCGGTCCCCGCCAGAAATCATTGCCTATGCGGTCTGGTCTTTTTTCGGCTCCCCTTGAGCCTGCGTGATATCGAGGATCTGCTTGCCGCGCGCGGCATCGTCGTGAGCTATTAGACGATCCGGAAGTGGGTTGGAAAATTTGGCACAAAGTATGCCGCTTCCATCCGGCAGGAACGACCTGCGCCGTCTGATAAGTGGCACCTTAATAAAGTGGTCATTCATATCCGCGGGCGCAAATTCTGGCTTTGGTGGGCGATCGACAGCAATAGTGAGATTCTTGATACTCTGGTTCAATCTCGGCGCAACACGCGCGCAGCGGAACGTTTTTTCTGCAAGCTATTCGAGCAATACGGGCACCCATGTGTTGTGATCACGGACAAGATCGGCAGCGATGATGCGGCTTTGAAAAGCCTCGCGCAAAGCATTGATCATAGCAGACATAAGGGCTTAAACAACAGATCTGAAGGCTCGCATCGACCGACGCGGCGTCGAGAAAAATCATGGCCCGCTTCAAATCGCCCAGCCAAGCACAGCTCTTTTTGACTGTTCACGATCAAGTCCAAGCCGTACTCCGCCCCCGCCGCCTCAAACTATCCGCCCTTGCCTATTGAGGTGCCCCCCCGAAAACTGGACAATGACGTAAGCTCGGATTTGTTGTCTACTGATCTTCACCACGAAGGAGATCGAAGATGTCGAAACGAAAGCAGCATGCCCCTGAGTTCAAAGCGAAGGTGGCGCTGGAA
>Ga0307978_1000623_pt1 | contig 29219 bp, 24 predicted proteins | sample OrgLakmetage1056_FD_203151 | JGI IMG/M metagenome (GOLD analysis project Ga0307978, IMG submission 203151) | Saline water microbial communities from Organic Lake, Antarctica - #1056 | ecosystem: Environmental > Aquatic > Non-marine Saline and Alkaline > Saline | place: Antarctica: Organic Lake...
GTGAATCTGTAATATCCTTTAACAGATTATCACGATCTAGAGTGGATAATAATAGTATTTCCTCTTTTAAATTATCTATGTTCATAATCTAAATATACATATAATAGCTGTATTAAACTAGAGCCTTTTTAAATTATCCAAAATTTTAAATCAGTGCTCTATTTGTCATAGCCATTGTTGGCCACTAGCTTTTCTCCATCTATCTAAATTTCCTCTATTTGTAGCCTGATGAATTATTTAATATTTTCTTCTATTGATTTTATTTCCCTGGTTATGTCCGACATATAAATTTGGTCAATTAATTCATTATATGGGTCAAACATTCTTTGCTCAGATCGATAAAGTTTTAAAGCTTCTTTTAAAAAGCTCAATGCCTTTGTAAGATTATTAAGATTTTTATTAGAAAGGGCAGCATAATATTGATTTTCCGCGAGATTATTTATGTTTGATTGTTTTTCAAAAGAATCTAAAGCATTTTTGTAGTCTTCTTTTTCCATATAAAGAACACCCAAATGCAAATAATTATACATTCCAAAATCATCTTCGATCTCACTTTGCTTTGCAATAATGGCTATTGCCTCGTCAGTTCTGCCTAAGGATTTCAAGCATAGCCCTTTAACAACATTTAAATGATATGTTCCATTTGAACTATATCCAATATCATATGATACAATACTACTTAATGAATCAATATCTTTTATAGCACCTTTAAAATCCGCAAAAAATTTAAATCGAAGTGATGCTCTAACTGACAAATGATCTTTTGGCTCGTACTTTACCGCTTTATCTATGTATTTCTTCCACATTAAAAAGTTACCGCTTTTTACATAAGGTGCAGCAAGTTCACGGTATGGATAAGCATAGTAAGGGCAAATTTCAAGTGCTTCGTTCATTAGTTTGTGAAAGCGACTGTCAAATTGATAAAATTTATCTTGATTATTCTCAATTAGTTGACAAGCTTTATATTTAAGTGTGTCTTTTTGCCATAAAAATGCATTACAATTACCTTGACTGTAGGAAATACTTACACTAACAAAAAAGAAAATAAAAATAAATAGCCTCATATTAAGGTAGAATTTTTGTTATTATGCCATCATTAATAATGAAAATTAGGTATTGATAATAATCTATCGATTTTTCTCTTAGTTCTTTGACTCCCCAACCTTTTAGGCTTTTGGTAATATTTAAGAGTTGGTCGGTAATTTTTTTATCAAAAACTAGCTCATTATAGTCATTATCCATTCCAAGTAAGCGAAACCTATCTGCTTCTCCTTTGCAATTAACAGTAAAACGAATTCTTATCAATCCTGTTTCTTTTGGAACTATTTCGGAATTATATTGATTGAAAAATGCTTCCTCTATTTTCGGTTTATCGCCTTTATAAATTAAGCCTTTAGAATCATTGAAATATTGATATACATAGGAATTACAAAGTTTAAAATTAGGGTCATCTTTTGTTTTATCAAAAGAAATGCCATCAACTGTTTTGGGTTTTTCTTCTGGTGTATTTGATTTTTCTTTTGTTAAATCACAATTTGTCAGAAGCATACAAATTATTAAAACTAAAAGTATATTTTTCATAAATCCTTAAAGTATTGGCTTCATTATTTCTTTCTGTTTGTTCATGCAGAAATTACTGGCGACCGTCCAATTAGTTTTTCATTAGATAAGGCATTAACCATAAATTCAGCCACACTTTTTCTGCTAATTGTAATTTTTGGTTTTGGCTCGTTCTGGTAACTTTCAATAATTTTTTGTTTCTTTTTTAAATTTATAAGTCCACTTGGTCTGACTATTGTCCAGTTTAAATTTGACGATTTTAAAAGATTTTCTTGTCTTTCGTGATCTTTATAGGCAACGCCAATATTACTGTTTCTAATAAACCAATTAAACCAAAATGGTATTTCCTTTTGCGTATCTGCTACCCCCCAAGCTGAACAAACTACAATTCGGACATTTTTATTTTTTTCGGTAAGTGAAATTATGTTTTTCATAACGTCAGAAAGAAATGTTTTTGGTGTCCTTAATTTTGACCAAGGAAAATCAGATTTACGAGAGATATTTAATGCACTAATTATGGCGTCGCAGCCCTTTATCGCTCTTCTTAATTCTGAAATTACTTCAGGCGACCCTTTGTAAATTTTTAGATCACTGTGGTTTACCTTAATTTTGTTTGGTTTTCTAACCAAACAATTTATTTCAAAACCTTGCTTTAAAGCCTCCGATAAAATCAACTTCCCAGTTCTTCCAGTCGCTCCAAGTATTAATATTTTCATTTTGTTAGTTTTGGGTAACCATATTTCTGTAATTCCCATTTTTGTCAGCTTGTTGCCTGCATTAAAATAACAAAACAAGTTGTGATATCCGTACAATAGTTAAATATAAATTTGATGATTTTTTTGTCGTCTTAAGAATCTTAACATTAATAATAGTCTTTAATAAATGGTGAAATCCTGGAGATAATTAATACCCAATTATATTTATAATGCCGCATGAATAAATTGAATTATACTACGACGTAGCTCAGCACAGGTTTTTTGATTGATTGAAATCAAAAATAACTAGCATAGCTTTAGTTACGGTAATTATTTTTGACGAAAAGCAGGCGAAAAAAGCCTATGCCGAATTCATTTCGGTAAAACGATCTATTGCGTCATTATAGGTCTAATTTGGTATACCCTACCTCTCAAATCAAAACATTGGGGCACATTCTATCATAAAGGCTTTAAGTATAACCTCCAAACACATATTAAAATGCTGTTTTATAGCTCCTTTTAGGCAAAGCAATAGTGGACTAATAGCCTTTTATGATTCTATAATCACCTTATCTAGATTAAAGTGAAAAAGCTATAGAACTATGTTAGACTATATAAACAAAATTCAAACTCCGACTTATATGAGATCCGCTTGTCATGAGTGAGGTCTAAGGGTATAGTGTGGTGAGAAGCGTAGTGTCGACTTTTAAGTCGTCACCCGTCTACTCGACTAAATGCATTAGTCTATTTTAATAAATTTGATGACCTCATTAGCTACTCTGAGAAAATAAATATTTGGACTTAATGATGAGACATCAATAATGTCAATTTGCCCAATTATCCTTCCTTATATTACTTCATCTCCTAAAAGGTTAATAATATTGAATTTATGGTCTTCTAGAATTTCACTTTCAATAAAAAGTTGATTACTGGTGGGATTAGGATAAATAACAAAATTACTTTTATGGGTAGAAATATCATCTACGGCAAGAACTTGATAGTCTTTCTTAAACACCCAAGCCTTATTTGTTGAACTATTACTATTGGGATCAAAACCACCAAAATAAAGAGCATTTTCATTTGAAAATGGAGATGAGGCATAACACCTGTTGGCAACTAAAGCAGTATCATTTGTACCGATAGTTCCATTTATTTCTTCTATTGAATACAGTCCATTAGAATCTCGTTTAGCAAACAAACCGCCTTTGTAAAAACCGTTCCATGTTGGGTGCCCACCTCCAGATATTCTTGCTTGAAATCCTACCAAATGAAAAGTATCAGAACTTATTGGGTCAGTATATTTGTAAAACTCATTGTATGCTCCTAGTACATAGCTTGCAATTGCCCTTGGTAAAAAACTCCCTATCAGTACCGATAATTTAGTTTCATAAATACGAATAAAACCTCCAACACCGTCAGGTTCGAGTCGATAAATGACTCCTTGAGACTGGCCATCGGGACACCACATCAACAACAAGGCGTCATCTATCCCACTGGAGTTGTCGATGGTGGTTAAACCTCGAATTCCACCTACAGCAGAATTGATTGTGGCGCCAAGATCACTAAAGTCATGGGCTATGGCATAGCTTGGTGAAATACCGTCAATACGCCTATAGAGTTTACTTCCAGATGAAAAATAGAGAGCCCCATTTGCAACTTCAATTCCTAAGGGTCTCACACTTAATGGTCCAAATTCTGCTGTCGAAATCCAATCGATTTTTTCTGGATTAGCGGGATTGTATTTTCCCTTAAAAATCCCTTGGGTTCCAACAGTAGCAAATACATATTCTAAACCAGTTTGCTGGTCGACAAACATTTCAATATCTCTTATAGAATAGTTCTGCCCGGCAGGTAAGCCTCCTTGCATTATTTCACTTTCTCCCCACGTGCCATCCAAATCATTTCTTGCAAAACTCGTCACCTTAACGGTATTTGTTATGTAATTAGGAGAATAGCCAGCAGCAATCAAAACGGTATCTGGAGATGCTAATGAATTACCAAATTGATCTTTTGTAAAAATAATCTGCTTAAGAACTTCAGGGCGCAGATAGCTTGCCCCCATAAACAAATCTTGTTGCCAACTAGCAGAAGGATCATCCAATCGATTAATCTGACTCCAACCAATATTGGCGTTAGAGCCTCTATACCAAACATTACTCTCATCTTCCCAGTATCCGACCGATGCAAAAAGCATGTTTTTATGATCAACTAATTGCAACACTTCTGACCCTCCTAAGAATTCACTATTTGAATCATTGCCCCCAGCTGTGAATGACTTGCTCCAGACTTGAGCATTGAGTGAAGTGAAAGAGAATGGTAGCAACATCAAAATCAAGAACTGTTTAGTAAAGCAGAGTTTCATTTTGGTCATTTATTTTAAAATAAGGAAATTAAAACTAATAAATTAATAGTATAAATTAATAGTATAAATTAAGTAATTTTTTAATTATCCATTAAATTTTGATATTAAAAATAAACATTAAAACTTCGGAGGTAGTTAATCTACCTCTCAAAACACACTATTTTAAGTACTTTAAGAATTACTTAGTAACACCTATTAAAACGCTGTTTTAGAGCTATTAATAGCTCTAATTAATGACCTTCAATGGCTCTAATCATATTGGATGACCACGTTTGTAATAAAGTTGAAAAGAGTTATTTTTTATTTCAGTTCTTTGTTATCCACTAGCTTATATCTGCTAATAATCTAATTCAATTCCATATTCACTTGCTTTTGAAGACAACACTATTAATTTATCGTTATACTTATCTTGCATTCCAAGTTTAGAAATCCCACTTATTGCGTTATCAAACATTTTCTCTAACTCGATATAATAATTCTCGTCCCAATATCCGAAATCTTCGATAATTTCTAAACAACAACTTACGTAATGCAACTCCAATTTCACGTTTAATTCCGTGATTTTCATTTTTCGAACTGTCCGAATTATTTTTCGGGCTTCGGTTTCGCGTAAGTCCATGTTTCTGCCATTAGGGTAAATATATTTTTGAATCTGTTTTTTATACTTTTCGGCAAGTTCTTTAATGTCTCCAGTTGCGAAAATATCCAAGTAGTTTTTGGCTTCGGGTACTTTTTTATATAATTCTGAAATCAGTTTAATAATTTCAGTCTTTTCCATTTTGGTCAGTTCCCTTTTTAATCCATTTAAAGCCATTTTTAAGTTCTATTTTCAGTTTGTGTTTGCTCCCAAAATGATCTACACGATTAGCAGTGTGGTTAAGTAACTAAATTAGTAAACAAATGCGGACTAGAGAAAATTCCAGCAGAATCTTCAGATAATCACTTTCCAAGGCAAGTGATTATCCATGGCATTGTTGGGTTTAGTTATCGATTATTTCTCCTTAATAAATCATTTGCTAATTCATCTTTCTCACAAACCATATTTTTCCCTTTTTAATTCATTTGATAAGTTTTTTTATCACTGCTTTCTAAATATTTTTGAATTCCATCTAATCCTTGGATTGCTTTGGATTTTGTATCGTACAGTGCTAAAATCTTTTGACTACCGAAAAAACGTAACTAATCAGTACCAAGTTTCAGGTTGTTGTTTTAGGAAGTCCTTAGGTTATTAACATTTTCAATTGACTTATTAACAATATTTTGCTCCTTTTCTTTTTTAAATTGGAAAAACATTGATTTTATCCATATCAGTTAACAACTTCTTTTGTTTTCTTGATAACTTGTGGTTTTTTATGCTACTATTTTAGCTGCATTGTAGGTACTTTGAATAAAACTATTTTTTGTCAATAAAGCCAACATATCAAGAGTTGTATGCGACGTTTATTTCTCTCGCTAGACGAGTAAATGAACTTGAAGGTTTGGCAAATCAGAACCAAGCATTAATCCAAGAGAATCAAGGATTAATTAAAGAGAACCGAGGTATCATAAAGCAAAATCAGCTACTGTTAAAAGAGAATAGACAGTTAAAGGATAAATTATTTACCTACGAAAATCCAAAAAACAGTCGCAACAGCTCTATGCCCTCTTCAAAGGATGAAAACCATCCTAGACTAAATCAAAGTTTACCCAAATCATCCGATCGAAAAGTAGGCTGACAAAAAGGAAAAACTTTAGAAATGACAGCTCATCCCGATGAGATTATAGAATTAGTCCCCGATTATTGTACTTCTTGTGGAAACGCATTAGAAGACTTTTCTCCACAGAAAGAACAATCCCGTCAAATAGTTGATATTCCGCCTATCAAGGCTGTTTTTAAAGAGTATCAAACTTTTAGTAAAATTTGTAATTGTGGGTGTAAATCCACCGCAGACTTTCCATCTGGAGTAAACACTTCTATTAGTTATGGCGAAAATATAGAAGGCCTTGTCGCTTATTTTCATGCGCGTCAATTCTTGCCTTTTGCAAGAATGCAAGAAGTCTTCAACGCTGTTTTTAACATCCATATTAGTGAAGGTGGAATCCATTGTTTGTTAAATCGCTTTTCCGATAAAACAAAACTAATTTATGAAATTATAAAACAAAGGGTCTGCAATAGTACAGTTATTGGTGCAGATGAAACAGGGGTAAAAGTAAACGGAAGCAAGCAATGGTTTTGGACTTGGCAAACCCCTAATCTAACCTATATTACGCATTCAAAAAACAGAAAAGGCGAAACGGTAACGGCTCATTTTCCAAATGGATTTCCCAATAGTACTCTAGTACATGATGGATGGAAACCACACCTAAATACGTTTGCTAAAAATCATCAAAGTTGTTTGCCTCACTTGCAGCGCAGATTAAATTATTTAAATCTAAAATATAAATCTGCTACTTGGGGTCTTGATTTTTCTAAACTTCTCTATGATGCTTTAGAACTTAAAAAGGCACTGCCATTTCAAAATAAAGAGTACACTATTGAGCGCGCAAAAATAATTCAAAAATTCCAATGCTTATTAGAAAAACCGCCTGATAAAACTCATAAAGAACTCTTTAGTTTTTATAAACGGATGCGACGTGAAAGACAGCATTTATTCACCTTTCTTTTCCTGGAAAATGTGCTTGGGGACAATAATGCCTCTGAAAGAGCTATTAGAAATGTAAAGGCAAAACAAAAAATATCTGGTCAATTTAAAATTGAACAAGCAGCACAAAATTTTGCGCAAATACGATCCGTCATAGACACCATAATTAAAAATGGGCTAAATGTCTTGGATGGATTAGCGCTTATCGCTAAATTTGAGTTTCAACGGGTAGACTGATTAGTTACAAATATTAAAAGAAAATATTTAGCTTTTTTTTATTACTGTGCTACTAGCCTGTGCAGTTGGCATCACTACCAAATCGGCGATGTTGACGTGATAAGGACGAGTTACCGTAAACCAAATGATATCTGCAATATCCTCGGGTTGCAAGGCTTTAAAACGCTTGTAAACCTGGTCGGCACGCTCATCGTCTCCTTTAAATCTGACTTTGCTAAACTCGGTTTCTACCAAACCTGGATTGATGGCACCTACTCGAATACCATGTTCGCATAAGTCCATACGCATCCCTTGGTTGATGGCGTCCACAGCATGTTTGCTAGCGCAATACACATTGCCTTTGGGATAGACTTCCTTACCTGCAGTTGAGCCAATATTGATGACATGACCGTTTTTGTTTTTGATCATAGTTTGGATGATAGGCTTAGACACATAAAGCAGACCTTTGACGTTGATATCTATCATGGCATCCCAGTCTGCAGTATCCCCATCTTGGATAAAGTCTAAACCGTGCGCATTGCCAGCATTATTGATAAGGATGCTGATATCTTGAAAGTCTTGAGGTAAGCTTTCTATCGCTTGCTGAACGGCAGTCTGGTCTCTGACATCAAAAGAAAGGGTCGTTACTTCGGTATGGGCAGATAATTCTTCTTGTAGGGCTTTAAGCCGATCTTCCCGTCTGCCGCAAAGAATGAGTTTGAATTTCTCTTTAGAAAACTTATGGGCAGTCGCTAGGCCAATGCCGCTTGTGGCTCCTGTAATAAAAGCTATGGGTGTCATATTGTTTTTGGGTTAAAGATAGGAATTCTTTGTAAGGATATTGAGCGAACCTTCAACAACAGACTGTAATCGCCTTTAAATTTATTCTATAAATTGACCTGTATGCTCTTGGCTTTATTTTGGATCATTCTAGGCTTTGCCTTCCAAATCTTTGGGAGACATTTAGTGATCACCAGCGCAACTGAGATAGCAATGAGTTCTGGAGTGAGTGATAAAGTAATAGGGCTCACTATTGTGGCTGCGGGGACTTCTTTGCCAGAGCTTGTCACTTCAGTTGTTGCAGCCCTTAAAAACAATGCCGATATCGCCATTGGCAATGTCATAAGCTCCACTATTTTTAAGGTGTTGCTTATATCCCTATTTCCGCCTTGATTCATCCTAATGCTCACAATTCCTTTTTCAACTTATGTATAATAGTTTTGCTAGGCGATAGCTTTTTCTTGTTTATAGCGATGTTTAAGGGAAAAGCTAAACGTCTGGATAGGAGGAAGCTTTGGTGCTTATCTTCTGTTTTGTAGGGTATATCTTGTAAATGCTTTTTTGATAAGTTGTTTTAATTAAAGCCTAGATTTAGTCTATGAAAGGTATTCTACTTCAATTTATTATCTTGGCCATAAAAACGGCTTATGAAGTTTATTTGGATATCTATTCTTTCTATAACCTTATGGAGTTGCCAAGATTCTCCAAAACAAGAGGGTGGAAGCAAATCTCCTTTTGAAAATAAAAATTTTATTGAATTTAGCCTCACTGAGGCCGAAGAGCTAGTGGAACTCCCTTTGGAGTGCATCACTCAAGAGTTTCCAAATAAGTTAGGCCAAGTTTTGGGTTCTGAAGATGATTTAGCAAGGCCTAAAGAATTACGCCCTGCCTTTTATGGCTGTTTCGATTGGCATTCTGCAGTGCATAGCCAGTGGTCGCTTGTAAAATTGCTTAAACAGTTCCCAGAGCTTAAGCAAGGAGACTCCATCCGATCTGCCCTTTCTGAACGCCTCACTAAGGAAAACATAGAAAAAGAAATAGAATTCTTTGAAACTGAACACAATAAAAATTTTGAAAGAACTTACGGTTGGGCGTGGTTGTTTACTCTTGCTAAGGAACTGAAGACTTGGGAAGATCCTCAAGCTAAGGTTTGGTTAAACACTATAATGCCATTGGTAGAGGTGTTGGAAACTAAAATGATTGAGTTTTTGCCTAAGCTTGTTTATCCGGTACGAGTAGGGGAGCACCCTAATACTGCTTTTGCCTTGTCACTCACTTTAGATTATGCAGAGGCTTTTGAAAAGGCTGAGCTTAAAGCTCTTATCATAAAGCGTTCTAAAGATTTTTACCTAAAGGATAGAGGCTGTCCCTTAACTTGGGAACCTAGTGGCTATGATTTTCTGTCGCCTTGTCTTGAGGAAGTTTCTTTGATGAGCAAGATTCTACCAGAACAGGAATTTGAGTCTTGGGCTAGAGCTTTTATGCCAAGTTTGTTTTCAAAATACTTTAGTCTTGAGGTCGCTGAAGTGAGCGATAGGGGTGATGGCAAGTTGGTGCATCTGGAGGGTTTAAACTTTAGTCGGGCTTGGAATTTATACGAATTGGCCAATCGGTATGAAGCTTTGTATCATCTTAAGACTACTGGTGATCAACATTTTGTAAAGGCCTATCCTCAACTTTTTGGAGATACTTACGAGGGGTCACATTGGTTAGGGACTTTTGCTTTATATGCCCTAGATAAACGCCCAGAATGATTAAAAGTCTTTCAAAATACTTTGGTCCTGGTACTTTTGTGGCTGCTGCCTTTATAGGTCCTGGGACCATCACCATCTGTTCCATTGCAGGGGTGACGTTTGGGATGGATCTAATTTGGGCATTAGCATTATCTATACTTGCCACGATCATTTTACAAAATATGTCAGCTAGGGTAGGCTTAGTAACTCAAAAAGATCTGGGAACTGCTATGCGACATGTGGTAAAGCCTCCTTTATTAAAAGGAATTCTAATGCTTTTGGTGGTTCTTGCTATTGTTTTTGGAAACGCCGCTTATGAAGCAGGAAACATAAGTGGAGCTGTGATGGGCTTCTCAGTTATCTATGCAGATACCCAAATCCATTTTGGTAATTTTCAAGTGGATTATTTGCCGGTTGTCATTGGAATCATTTGCTTTTTTATTCTGAATTTGAATTCTTATAAAAAAATTGAAAGCATCTTAATAGTATTGGTCGTGTTGATGAGTCTATCTTTTTTGGCAACCGCAGTCATAACCCAACCAGATTATACAGCTTTACTAAAAGGATTGGTTTTATTTAAAATGCCTTCAGAATCTTTAACTACCCTTTTGGCGATAGTGGGAACTACTATTGTTCCGTATAATTTGTTTTTACACTCGTCTATTGTTCAGGAAAAATGGAAGGGTCTAAAAGGATTAAAGTCAGCCCGATGGGATTCGGCTATAGCGATAGGCCTTGGAGGTTTAGTTTCCATAGCGGTGGTTGTTGCCGCTTCTAGGTTACCTAAACAGGAGTTGCTTTCTATTTTGGATATGGCAGAAACACTCGAGCCCTTGTATGGGGTTTATGCTAAATACCTATTAGGCTTTGGTATGTTTGCGGCAGGGATCACTTCAACATTAACGGCCGCTTTGGCATCAGCCTATGTTTTAAGAGGATGTTTGGGTTGGAAGGTAAGCACCTCCCACCCTAAATTTAAATGGACGTGGAGAGGTATCCTTTTTCTCGGTGTTTTCTTTTCGTCTTTGGGGATCAATCCAATTCAACTCATCCAAATCGCCCAAGTCAGCAATGCGATTTTACTACCCTTTATCGCCGTTTTACTTTTGGTGATAGTCTCCAACCAAAAGTTGATGGGAGAGCATAAAAACACTTGGATTCAAAATTTAGTAGGCCTTCTGATTATCTTGTTTTGCTTGTTTTTGAGCTTAAAGAGTTTTTTTATGATGTTTAATACCAAATTAGACCTATAATGACGCAATAAATCGTTTTACCGATACGAACTCGGCACAGGCTTTTTTAGCCTGCTTTCCATCAAAAATAATTACCGTAGCTAAGGCTATGCTAGTTATTTTTGATTACAATCAATCAATCAAAAAATAATTCAATTTATTAATACGGCATTATAAATATAATTTGGTATAATGGGTAGAGGGTTTTACAAACTTCAGGTTTTATCAGTAGCAAAGCTTTTATCTAAAGTAAATTAGATATCCCCACTATAGACTCAATAATCTTAAATCTGGCTTCAAATCGGAAAACTCATCAGGAATTAATGGATTATTTAGGGATATTATTTTTCTGTGTTTTAAATTCAAATCCTCAATTAAAAGCCTGTAATAAGAATTAAAAATACCACTTAAGATCCCGTTGTTTTCTATATTTTCTAAACCTTTTTCAACACGCATGGCTAATTGGGGTTGTTTGGGATTAACATAAAACACCAAAGGGAATGGATAAAAAAACATCAGGCTATTTTCTATGCTTAAGTCAGCGTGTTGAGAAGCTCTGTTTTTAAAAATGCTTTCCACCTCATTTGCACCAAAGGTCGTATAGTCAAATTCTCCAGAGACTAGCCTCTTAAAAACGTCATCAAAACTCCCTTTTTCACTTACTTTAAATTCGTTAGTTCTAAAAATATCGGCATCGCTCCATGTTTCTGGAATACCTAGTGTTAGCTGTTTTATGTCTTTTGAATTTGCCTCTTTAAACTTAAAGGTATCCTTGTCTTTAATTATAAGAATGCGATACCCCAATAAATTTCTAGCAAGGGGTTTAGAAATCATAAGGATATCTTCAGGCTTAAACTTCTGGTTACCGGCAATAGTGACTAGGAGATCATGATTCTTTTCGCTAAAAGCAAGTGATTCCTCTTTTCCAGGATAGTCAGTTCGACTTTCTGAAATCTTCCAAGGCCCAAATTCTAAAGTTGTAGACTCAAGGACAGCTTCTAGAACTTCCCTTTCATAATCTTGTCTAATCTCTGACCGGTTGCCATTCCAGAAATCAACAGTTAAGATATCTATTTTAGAGTGAGTGTGTTTTATCAGAACTAGAGAGTTTTAATACCAAATTATATTTATAATGCCGTATGAATAAATTGAATTATTTTTTGATTGATTGAAATCAAAAATAACTAGCATAGCCTTAGCTACGTTAATTATTTTTGATGAAAAGCAGGCTAAAAAGAAACGATTTATTGCGTCATTATAGGTCTAATTTGTTATAAAATGAATAGTTAGGAGAATAAGCATCGTGGAATATATAAGAAAGATTGATTTTAGCGTGTTTTAATTTTTTACAAAGTAAGCCTAATGGTTTACCTTTAAAAAATGATGTCATCTTTTAAACTAAATTTTTCATTCAATTTATTTCATTTTTATGCCAAAGATAATTCAACATCAAAAGGGAAAAAAGGTATCAGCTCTAGAATTTATAAATTGACAATTAGATTTAGGTTAAAAATTAATTCCTTTATATTTAAAAAAAAATTAATCTTATGAATGCATATCTTAAACCTCTAAGTTTCTTAACAACTCTACTGATCTTAATAACTTACCATACTTTTGCTCAAGGCGATAGGGAAGCTGGCGGGCTTAATTTTGCATCAAGATCTGAAGTTATAGGACAAAATGGGATGGTAGCGACAAGTCATCCTTTAGCCACTCAAATTGGATTGGATATTTTAAAGCAGGGTGGCAATGCCATAGATGCGGCTATAGCTGCAAATGCAGCTACAGGTCTTATGGAACCCACAGGGAATGGCATTGGAGGTGATTTATTTGCCATTGTCTGGCATGAGAAAACTCAAAAGTTGTATGCCATAAACGCTGGTGGGCGTTCACCTTTAGGATTGTCTTATGAGGATCTACAAAAAGAATTAGATAAAATCGACGAGGAAAGTATTCCTCCTTATCATTTACTGTCTGTCTCTGTGCCAGGCGCCGTAGGTGGCTGGTTTGAGTTGCATAAAAAATTTGGTTCTCTACCGATGGAAGAAATTCTTAAATCTCCAATTCACTATGCTGAAAATGGATTTCCTGTAACAGAAGCTATTTCTGCTAGATGGAGGAGTAGTGTCCCCTTTTTAAAAACTCAGATAGGAGATTTTGATAGAACATTTACTATTGATGGTCGTGGCCCTTACAAAGGTGAAATATTTAAGAATCCTGATCTTGGAAACACATTAAGAGTATTAGCAAAAAAGGGTAAAGATGCCTTTTATAATGGTGAAATCGCAAAAAAGATAGATAAATGGATGGTAAAAAATAAAGGTTATCTACGCTATACAGATTTTGAAAATCACCGTTCTGAATGGGTGGAACCTGTTACTACTAACTACAGAGGCTATGACGTTTATCAAGTGGGGGGAAACGTCCAAGGAACAGCCGTTTTACAAATGCTGAATATTTTGGAAGGCTATGATTTGACGTCTATGGGATATGCATCACCAGAAACCTTACATGCTTTTATAGAAACCAAAAAGCTGGTTTTCGAAGACAGAGCCAAGCATTACGCAGATCCTGATTTTCAAGAGGTGCCTTATGGTATTTTGCTCTCAAAAGAATATGCCGCTAAACGCAGAGAGCTGATTGGTGAAACCGCGATGAAAGATGTTAGTACTGGTGTTGAAATCATTGAAAATGGAGACACTGTGTATTTAACTACTGCTGATAGTGAAGGCAATATGGTGTCTTTAATACAAAGTAATTTCAGAGGGATGGGAACTGGTTTTGTAGTGCCAGGACTTGGGTTTAGCTTTCAAAACCGTGGTGAATTGTTTTCTACCGACTCCAAGCACCCTAATGTATACGCCCCTGGAAAGCGTCCTTTTCACACGATTATACCAGGGTTTGTGATGAAGGATGGCAAGCCATTTTTTAGCTATGGAAACATGGGAGGAGCATACCAACCGATAGGTCACGTTAGTATATTAACCAATATCATTGATTTTGGAATGAATGTACAAGAAGCTGGTGATGCTGCACGATGGGATCATTCTGGATCATCGGAACCTACAGGAAAACTCACGGACAAATTGAGGACTACTGGTCAAGTGAACTTAGAGTCTGGAATTCCTTACGAGGTTGTACGTCAACTTAGGGCAAAGGGACACAAAGTCGAGGTGGGGAATAGCTTCTTTGGAAGGTATCAAGGCATTATGCGCGATTATAAAAATGGAGTGTATTTGGGTGCTTCAGAATCTAGAGTGGATGGCCAAGCAGCTGGGTATTAAAATTATCAAATCTAGGTTTATGAATTTTAAAACCAATTTGATCAGGATTAATCCTTGAATAATAGTCTATACTAAAACCTTGAATGCTATTGATGGGTTGTGATATAATAACTAGGTTATCATGTGGCTTGCATAAATATTTTAGGCCATATAAAAAGGAAAGTTGCTTAATACAAACAAATTTTATAGCAAGGAAAAATCAAGATAAAAATTTAATATAGTCTACCAGTTTCGTGATTTTTAACGCCTTCAGACTTACTTTTTTTTGGCCTTCAGACTTCTTTTATTTTCTTAAAAAAAACGGGTGTAGAGGAGGAAATTTAAATATTTAGCCAATACGAAAGCTTTAAGTTTATAGACCTAAATTTGGGTTCAATAGTGTTCACACTGTAACTGTCATTATAAACAATAAAAAGGTCGGATAAGGGTGCAAAGCGCCACTGTAGTCTGGAGTTGATCCCTAGATTATCTCGTTGATTACTATATTGAAATACAGTTGACCAAAATATGGATTTGCTAAAAGTAATGCCCACTCTTGGACTTATCAACCAAAGATCTGCACTAGGGAAGGGGTCGGGTAATATTATTTTGTCGTAGTTGATATCGACACTCAGCCTTACTTTTGGTTGTAATCTTAATAAAGCTTGTCCACCAAATGAATATTGCCGACCATTGAAGAATTCACCAATACCAAGGGTACTGCTAAATGAAAATACTTCAGCGCTGTTGCTGGCATAGTTAAATTCAACTGAATTGAAAGTATAACCTTGGTTTGCTGGAAGTTCCATAGCACCTTCCGTTCCTGTAGGATCAAAAGGTTGAGTTAGAAATATAAAATTATTAGAATAACTCACACCAAATTCTGTGAAATCTTTCATGGTAACTCTATAATTGAGTCCAAATTCGTGATCGGTTTTTTTATAATCAAGACCCGGTCTCCAAATTAGAGTAGGCGCAAATTCTAATCTATGGTTATTAACAGCCCCCTTATCAGGCCAGAATAAGCGTCTGACAGAGGTTCTAGATTGGATGATGTCATTTCTTCTTATAAACCCTAAGTCGGACCGGAAACCCTCCCCAACATGAGTAAGATTTGAAGATACGTTCCAATACTTTGTATTTTTTTCTAATGAAGCACCAGCTGAATAATTGTTATTGGTATCTTCAGGCTGAAAAGAGGTGTGTGCATAAAACCTCCCATTCCATACATTATCTTCACTAGCCAAATTATAGTCTATCCCAACGACTCTATTGTAGGTGTCTTTATCATCAATAAAATCTTCTGATCCTGTAGTTTGTCTATTTATAAAAAAGAATCCAATATTCGACCTGCTAAATACCTTTTGTTGAATGGCCAACATAGTATTGTTATTGGAGGCGATCTCTTGTCCTGCGTCCTTGTTAGTCTGTATATTTAAGAAGCCTAGACGAAGATTTTTGTTGAGCTTACCGCTTAGTCGAACGCCTCCTAAAATGTCATTTTGAACAGAATTACCAAGACTATCTGTAGCGATGCCTATTCTGCGAGAGAAAAAAGGATTAGCATCAGCACTATTGCCAAATGCTCCAAACAAATCATTATTATCAATAAAGAACTGCCTGCGTTCTGGGAGATTAATTTCAAAACGAGTAAGGTTGGTAAAGATAGCATCAACCTCAACATTTGAGAAATCAGGATTCAAAGTCACATCTAGATTCATCCCGTTACCTATAGCTATTTTCGCATCTGCCCCTACTTTTACAGAGGCATTTGAGAGGTCTGTACTGTAATCTTTTTCCGCAATACCGTTGATGTATGGAATAATGGCTAAGGGCGTTCTTGATCTACCTAAGGGCTTTTCAAAAAACATATCACCCATAAAAGCTAAATTGATAACACTCTGATTTTGGGGAATTACAAACCAATTACTGCGTTCATTCGATTGCATATCAAACCTATAGCTTTGGAAACGCCACTTGGTTTCCCCTTCAGCAAACTTAAAGGAGGTCAGTGGAATAGCCATTTCAGCAGTATAATAACCATCATATATTTTGCTTTCCCCTTTCCATTTTACATCCCAAGATGTTGTAAATCCGTTTAAGCTTTGTCCACCTCCAGAAATAAAAACTTCTCTGCGAACCCCCAGGGGGTTTATGCCAAATAGGAATGCATTGTTACCATCATTAAAAGTATCAAACATAATACTGATATTGTCGCTGCCACCTGCTCGGAAATCACGTTCTAAAGACGGAATCACATAATCACTCCCAGAAGTATAGGCTTTTATACCTATATAAAGTATTTCATCATCTACGAGTATCCTAATATCTGTTTGGTATTCAGCGAGTTTATCGTCTGATGGAAAGTACTGTTGAAAATCCCCCATGCTCTTTGCAGAAGCCCAAGCAGATTCGTTTAATACACCGTCAATTATAAAGGCTTCTGAGGTGTGTTTTACAGTAAATTTTTTCTGCAGATTTTGAGCTGTTGTTGATATAAAAGAGATAAAAAGGACGACAATAGTAGTGGTTTTGATCATAGAGTGCGGATTCTTAAAAGAACTAATTTAAGACTTTGCTTCTTGTAAAAAAATTAAATTTTTAACTCAGCAGATAAATTCTAACACTCATAATCTTGATCGCTATATCTTCAGATATACGAATTTTTCAAAATAGAGTCTATTGATTGCTTTTAAAGAGTACGGTCGTTTAATGTTCGAATTGCTCTGGCTTTCTTCCTGTTGCGCTTTTTGGCCTTTTATTTATCACAGCCGAAGACCACCACCATCTTAAAAAATCCTCTTCCAAGTCTATGTCGTAAGTTACCGCATGGCCGTCATCCCACAGCCGCATGACCGAACGGTATCTTGTGCATCATTATCCAGATGATCTCGTAGCAGTTGTGTTCCACCTATTGTTGCTTCTCCTTAGTGGAGAAGCTCTTTTGGTCCCTGTTAGAGTGCATAGTGATGAATCAATTGTTCCAGAGTCTATGGCTGTACCTCAGCGTAGGCAGGTGTAGAAAGGGACTTCTTTTACTTAAAGCTCCATTTGTCCTTTTCCTAATAAAACTATGTGTCGCCGCACTTTTTGCAGTTTGCGATTGGTTTGTTGCTGACGGCCCTTATACTTAATACAGCAGCTCTGCCCGTCGAGGAACTGTTTGTAATACCAAATTATATTTATAATGCCGTATGTATAAATTGAATTATTTTTTGATTGATTGAAATCAAAAATAACTAGCATAGCCTTAGCTACGATAATTATTTTTGATGAAAAGCAGGTGAAAAAGAAACGATTTATTGGGATATTATTGGTCTAATTTGGTATAATAGTCTAGAATTGACATATCCTTAGGTATTGAGAACTCACCTATACTTTAGGAGTTCAAGCAGAAAGCTATAAAAATATTAAGGGGTTAATGCCGTAAACTCAATGATTTTTGAGCTGTCGTAGATGGAGGAAAGGAAAAATTGAAATCAAAAAATAGGTTATTTTCTTTGTGGATTCGTTACAAAAGCTTGTTTCAAGATTATTTTATTTAATGATCACTGAAGTCTGATCAAGCCCCGTGTTACCAGTTTTGGGATCATAGGCATATATACTGATGTGATAGACTCCTTTTTCTAAGGCTACAGTTGCAGTAAAAGTACTTTGTTTATCCGCAAATTTAAGTTCAACTTCTGTTCTATTTCCAGTATCGCTTTGGATCAATGCTTTTACCTCATAGTCATTGGCATTCCAAATTCCGTTAGGGGAAGTGGGGCAGCCGCACATCATGACCACATTGGCTTTAAGCACAAGCTCACTTCCTGTGTAAATACCTTCATGCGTCTGAGGACTCAGAATATCGACCACAAAACCTGGAATATCAAGGACAAGACCTTCGCCTTCTATATTCTTACCCGGAATGAGCCATAGTTGGGTAGAACTGAGCACAGCTGCCTGTTTTTTCAGCACTGGTGCATAGGCTTTAACAGTTACAAAAACAGGTTCTTTTAGGTCTAAATTCGCAGTAAAGCCAGCAGTCTTATCATCCGTCATTGACTCACCACGTTTATGTGGGGTTTTCATGATTTTTTCGGTATCACCGGTGCTTCCAGATGTGATTCCTTCGGCCAAAATTTCCCCGGTACGGGCGTTCTTTATAATAATTTGTGCACCACCAATTGAAGTGCCTATAAATTTGGCATCTTTCGCTTTAGCGCGAACGGTTATCGAAGTAGTCTGAGCATAAACTGAAGGAAATGACAGAAAAATGCTAATTATTATGCTAAAAATGGAGATTTTTTTGATCATTTTTTTTATCATAATGTAATGAAAAAAAGGTGATTGAACTTGGTGAAATTTCTCAAATTAAAAAATATCATTTAGTACTCCTGTGTCATCATAAACTTTCAAGGAGAAACTCATATTGTGTTTAGACATAAGCCTTATGGAAACAAGCATAATAAAGTGATGTAGAAGGAAAATAAAAGGGCTTATCAGTCCATACGACGTGTCAGTATTTTAACTAACATCCTCAATTTTAGAATGAATGTAATAGAGGCTTGCGATTCTGAACGATTGGATTATTTAGAATCTTCGGAACCTACTGGGAAACTCTTAGATAAATTGAGTACCACAGGTTAAGTTAACTTCTATCAAATTAGACCTATATTGTATTCATAAATCGCTTCTTTTTAAATTGTTTTTTACTAAAAATAATCACCTTAGCGAAGGCTATGCTAATTATTTTAATTTCAATTAATAATTTAATTTCAATCCATCATAAAAACTTGTGTTGAGCTACGTCGTGGTATAATTCAATTTATTTAAACGACATTATAAATTTGGCTTGGTATTACTTTAAAATTTCACGAAAATTGGTGGTTATCTTTTACTTTTAGAGATCTTGTTTATTTTTATTCCAATGATCTCAACTTTGAAGATAGAAGTAATTTTGGGTTTAGTAATCCGCTTCGAAACTTTGCCAAATTTCCAGTGTTTGGTGTTCAGTATCAATTGGATTAAATTTTATGGCTTTTCGGATTTAAAGACAAATAACACTTTTTTATATATAGGACTTTTCGTGATATTTTAAAAGAAAATGCGTCTATAAAAAACGATATCCCAGCACAAATGAAGTTGAAGAATAACTTGAGGTTCTTATAAAATAGTCACCCAAGAGATCACAACTCGATTGATAACAAATTTCAAAACTATAGCGGTCTTTAACTCTTAAGCCAAGTCCCAAAAAAGAATTGAATTCAGATCCTATATCTAGTAGTCTAAGTCCTGTGGTTCCTCCAATTTCAGAGTCAAGAGCAATTGCATAGGTAAATCCTGCATTGAAAAAAACTTGTAAATCTGAACTAAAAAATAGGTAGTACCTCACTCCAAGTGGAATTTCAATAGCGGTGTAATCGACTTCTCTATAGCTATCGGTTAGGAAGGTCTCCTTGTCTTTCCTAGAGGAATAGTTATAATAGGTAGGCTCTAAAGTTAGAGACCATTTTTGATTGTTGAACGGTAAAATAAGCTCTGCTTCAAGTCCTATCCTAAAACTAGATTCGGCATCAAATAAAGTATCTTGCGAACTGATGTCCCCAGCTATGGTTAGAGAGGCTATTTGAATGCCTGAACGAATAGACAGGAAAAAATTCTGTTCAGACATCGGTCGCTCATAGGTTATATAGGAAGTGGCCTTACAAGAATTGTGTATCTTAAACAATTGCATGAGTTCTTTCTCTTTGTACTCCAGATTTTTTAGCTTGGATTCTGAGACTTCTTCACACTTTAAGGCACTTAATAGTTGCTGGCGAAAATTATTATTTTCTCTGACTTTTTTGAATTTGTTTAGGTATTTTTTATAGATTAATTGCTGAATAGGACCTTGATCCATCTTGTAAAAGTATTTGATATAACTTTCCTCAGAGTAATTATAAAGCGAAGCATCTTCACTCGCTAAAAGTGTTTTTAAGAAAAGGTGTTGGTTAACAAAATTAGGTGTTCTCGTGTTATCGAGTTCTGTAAACTTATCATCTGAGGTGTCTATATCCACGTAAACAGAAACGTATCTTGAAGAGTCTAGAATTTCAAAGAGAAGGATATCTTTGAGGCTACATTCATTTTCTTAAAAAGAAACGGGCATGTGGGATGCATTCTAAATATTTAGCCAATATGAAAGCTTTAAGTCTATAGACCTAAATTCGGGTTCAGTAGTGTTCACAATGTAATTGTCATTATAAACAATAAAAAAGTCAGACAAGGGTGCAAAGCGCCACTGTAGTATGGAATTGATTCCTAGATTATACCACTAATAACTATATTGAAAGCTAGATTCAAGTCATAAATGCAACTTCCGGGTTAAATAATAATTGATCCATTACAAATATAGGATTTTCATAATTGAACCTTTTTCTAGGTCTTAGATTTAATTTCTCTTGTATCTGTTTTACTTGGCAATCAGTGATTTTTGTAAAGTCTGTTTTTTTAGGTAAATATTGTCTTATCAGTCCGTTTAGGTTTTCGTTTGAACCTCGTTCCCAGGAGTGATAAGGTCTTGCAAAATAATAATCTATGTTCAGCTCTTGCGCTACCACAAGGTGGTCCGCAAACTCTTTTCCATTATCCGCTGTAATAGTTTTCAAATAAGGTTTCCAATCCTCTAATAAATCTATAATTGCTAACCCTACCCCTTTGGATTCTTTAGAAGGAATTTTTTTCATTTTAAGCATTCCAGAGCTTCTATCATTAATTGTTAGAATAGCTTGATTGTGATTTTTACCTATTATCAAATCTACTTCAAGATCTCCAAAGCGATCTCTGAGTTCCACTTTACTAGGTCGTTTTTCTATACTTACCCTGTTTTTTATAATACCTCTAGAATCCTTTGCTGCGCCTCTTTTACGATAACGCCTGCCTTGATGTCTTAAATGCTTATGTAGGACTCCTTTATATTTTTTATCATTCCAGATATGTTGATAAAGTGTTTCAACACTTACACTAGCTTCTTGGTGTTTCTTTAATATCCCTACTACCTGTTGGGGACTATAATCTAACTTTAAAAGTCTTTCTGATGCTATTTTTATTTCATTTGTAAAACAAATCTGTTTAGGTTTTGTTTTATGTCTCTCACGACACTTCTTCAAAGCTAATTCATAGCGGTATTCACCGCTTCTTTGGTCCTTATTACGCTTTAGCTCTCGACTAATTACTGACTTGTCTTTGTCTATACTTTCTGCAATAGCTCTCTGGCTATAACCTTCTTTGCGCATTACAGATATTGTATATCTTTGTTCTTTGGTAAGGTGACTCATTGCAACTTCTTTTTTGGCGATTTGATGCTGTAAAAATAACCTTTCCATCAAAACAAGAAAGAGGAACATATTCCTCTTTCTGTTTTGAAAAAGTATCTATAATAATCAAATCTAAAAGTTGCATTTATTAGTTGAATTCAAGAAATATCTCCCGCGATCTATTCCATAATTGCCTCATATAATACCTGCTGGATTCTAACTCTAGTCTTAATTGTATAAAGCAGTCTATTGTCCCTGGTTGGTAGTACTCTGTTTGATAGAAATATATATAAAAGTCTGGTTTCAGGGTCCATCCATACCATAGTTCCTGTAAAACCGGTATGTCCAAAACTGGAGTCACTTGCAGAGATCGCTGTATTTCCATTTATAGAACGTTCTCCTAAAGATGGTTTATCAAAACCTAAACCTCTTCGGTTATTATTTTCAGGGAATTGATATTTGGTAAACTCTTCCAGTGTGATTTCAGAAATATATTTTTCTCCGCCATAAGTTCCTTTATTGAGGTACATCTGCATCAATTTTGCAATGTCGTTAGCGTTGGAAAAGAGCCCTGCATTTCCAGAAACGCCACTCATCATTATAGCACCTTCATCATGCACTGTTCCATGGATAGGGCTTTTTCTGAAGAAAAAATCATTTTCAGTAGGAACTATTCTATTTAGCTTATACTCTCGGTTGGGGTTATAGGTAAGTGTGCTTGCCCCTAACTTATCATAGAAATTAGCATCTAGGTAACTGGCGAAATCTTCTTTTGTGAGGTTTTCAACAATGCTTGGGAATAAATAAAACGCTAGGCCAGAATAAAGATATTTCTGTTCTTTTTCCAAGTCAGATCTTTTGATCTGCTTGAAGATCTCTTTCTCATAATTTTTAAAAAGCCACATATTCTCTGCGATCTTTATAGGAAATCTCGCAGAAGAATCCTTTTTAATGGTCTTCCATTTATAGGTTCCATTCCTCCTTAGCGCAGTTTTCCAATAAGGGATCCAGGATTTAAAACCGGCTTGATGTGCTAGGATCTTCCTCATGGAAATTTCTGCTTTATTTGAGTTTCTGAAATAAGGAAGATAGGTATCTATTCCTGCTTTCAAACTAAATTTATTTTCATCTTTAAGTTTCATTAATGCGGGTAATGCAGAAGAAATTTTGGTGATAGATGCAAGATCGTAAAGATTTGTCAACTGCACTTTTGTGGTGTCAGAATAACTTGGGTAACCATAAGCTTTATGAAAAACCACTTTTTGATCTCTTGCTACCAGAATTTGTCCACTGGGAATAGCCTTTAGATCCATTGCCTGTTGCATCAAGGAGTCAATTTTTCTGTTTAAAAGCTCGGCATTCATATTTGCATCTTCGGGAAGCGTGTATTTAAATCTGAGTCCTCCGGAAATAGTTAATCCATCTCCTTCTTTATATTTTTCTCCAATACTTACCGGAAGTTTCCCATTGGCTCCTATTCCACCAAAAATCAATTGTGCCGCTAAGTCTTCTGAATTTTTACTGTCCTGATAAGTTAAAATCAAGGAAGAAACACTTTTTGCAACATCTAAATCATTCAAGGAATATGGGTTTTTAAAAAATGTAAGGATGCTTTTCTTTTCTTTAGTAATAGTCTTTAGAAATGATTGCACTTCAGCAGAAATTCTCATGTTATTTCTAGGATACTTGCTATCATCATGAATTCCAATAATCACAAGGTTATACGCTGAAAGACTATTTTTCACTGAATCCAATTCAGCAGTAGTAGCTTCATAAGGAATATTGAAATTCGTTATTTTTGAATATAATCCCAAAGTCTTCTGAAACTGGTTATTTGAATTGCCTCCTACCGAAATAGCAGCAATTTTTAAGGTGTCTAATTGTTGTAAGGGCAATAAGCCTGATTGATTCTGTAGAACCGTTAAGGAAGCTTCGGTAAGATTTCTATTCAACAGTTTCGCAGAAGAAGAATTAAGATTTTTGCTTATATTATCTATATCGGTTGCTTTATAATTATTAAGACCTACCCATTGCTTTAAGGCCAATAATTTTCGGCATCTAGCATCGATCTCTTTTTGAGAGATTAATCCCTTTTTAATCGCCTTTTTTATCTCCTGTATAGCTTTTGGAACATCCTCTGTAAATTCCAAAAGATCGTTTCCTGCTAAAATCGCATCTTTATCTACTATCCCTGGAGAATTATCTTTTGTAACGCCTTTCATATTCATGGCATCGGTGACAATTAAGCCCTGAAAACCGAGCTCTTCTTTCAATAATCCCGAAATTATAGGTTTTGAAAGTGTGGAAGGAACGCCGGTAGAATCTAATGCTGGGATATCAAGATGCGCCACCATAACTCCACCAATTCCAGCTTTTATAATCTCTCTAAAAGGATATAATTCTGTTTCATCTAAACTTGCTCTAGAATGTGTGATTCTTGGCAAACTGTAATGGGAATCGGTATCTGTGTCACCATGTCCAGGGAAATGCTTGGCCGTTGGTAAAACTCCGTTCTCTTGCAAACCGCGCATATATGCAATACCTTTTTCGGCAACCTTAAATTTGTTTTCTCCAAACGATCTATAATTAATTACAGGATTTGCAGCGTTGTTATTCACATCTACCACTGGCGCAAAATTTAAATGCAATCCTACTCGCTTGATCTGTTTTGCAACTTCAGCGCCCATATCATATATCAAACTATCATTTTTGATAGCTCCCAAACTCATCTGGAAAGGATAACTAATCGTGCTATCCAAACGCATTCCAAGCCCCCATTCTGCATCAATGGCTCCTAATAATGGCACTTTTGAGGCTTCTTGATATTCATTCATCAGTTTTACCTGACGCACAGGTCCACCCTGAAAAAAGATAAGCCCACCAACCTTCTGCTTTTTGATCAACTTTAAAATCTCTTTTTTATGATCTTCGCCTTTATTAGAATAGGCCGCCACCATGATTAATTGAGCAATTCTTTCTTCTTGAGATAAAGTGGTCATTACAGAATCTACCCATACACTGTGTGTAAATTTCAAGAATTCAGGAGTTTTTATTTCAGTTTCTTGCGCAAAACTGTTTGTACAGATACTGAAGACAAGAAGAAGCGGGATGTAAAATTTGATTAATTTCATATTTAAAATTAGATTGTTAAAGCAAACCAATGGTTTACAGAATTTAAACTTTTATATATATTTTCTTTTTATCTAACACATAGCCAATAATCCACATGAGCAACATAAAACAAACGGCAAAAGCCAACGATGCATCGTATTTAGTAAGCCAACTTAAAAACGCATTATTATAAATCCACGATTTTATAGATCCTCCATCTATCCTTATAATGCCCATTAGTATGGCTATTAAACCAGATAAAACAAAAATAAAGAGCGGATTTCTTCCAAAAACCTCAAAGAAATATGTCCATTTTTTAAATTTCCATATTTCTATAATTAAGATTAAAGCGGCTATAAGAACTAAGTTCCAACCTATAGAATATAACACAAAAGAACTTGTCCAGATCCCTTTATTTATTGGAAAATATAAATCCCAGAATTTAGCAATTATCAATATGAGAACCCCGCTTAAAACTAACTTCCAGATGCTTGATATGGTATTTCCAGATAGCTGAATAAAAACCCCTGCAACATAACCAGCAATTACATTTACAATTGCAGGCAAGGTACTTAATAGTCCTTCAGGGTCAAAAGTTATCCCAAAACCTCTCCACAGATTCTCTGGAGAGAATATTAAAAGATCGAACTTTAGTGCTGCATTTCCTGCTAAACTATATGGGTCTGGTGCTGTTCCAAATGCATACATGATCCACCAATAGAGCAATAATATTATTGTGCTTAAAATGATGCTTACTCTTAATTTAATAAAATGAAGCATTAATCCGGCAACTAAATAACAAAAGGTAATTCTTTGTAGCACCCCCATAATTCGCATTTGAGTGAGATCTTTAAAAATCAACTCTCCAACATCATTCCTGTAAATAAATGGGAAAGCACTTAAAAAAAGGCCTATAATCAATATAAGCAGACTTCTAATAAAAATTTTCTTTAGAAAAATCTTTTCAGACTTTTCCTCATATTTCCTAAGACTAAAGCTCATAGCATTCCCAATTACAAATAAAAAGGTAGGAAAAACTAAATCTGTAGGCGTAAAGCCATGCCAAGAAGCATGTTTAAAAGGAGCATAAATACTAGACCAACTGCCAGGATTATTCACTAGAACCATCAAGGCAATAGTTATTCCACGTAAAACATCTAAGGATAAATATCTTTGAGGTTTTTTTAACATAGAATATAAATTTTTTGAGTCACACACTTAGCCTCTGTTTTATATCTTTATGATAAATCGGTTTAGCTATTACCATTCTTTCAATAGTCTTGTGAAAAACAACTTGTTTGAATTGAGATCGATTAATTCTAAAACAGAATTCGTCGAAATAGCTTTGCACATGCCATTTACTAACATGAGTTGGTATAGCCCTTAACCAAGATTTCAACTGCATAATTACTACATGTAGTTCTTTAAAGTTTCTCCCGTTATTACTTAGTTTTTGCTCTATATCGTAGCTTTTTCTAAGCGGAACATAACCTCTCCATTTATCGGTAACTATTTTTGCCAAAGGACTTATATGTTCTTCAAATATTGGAGTTAATGATTTTGCTGAATAATCATCTATAGACTTTACATACACTCTTTTTATTTGATGTTTTACGTTCAACTCAACAGCTATTATTGCCTTTTTCTTTTTTGATTATAACTTCTACCCTGCTTTCCCTCTTCTTGGCCTCCTAGAGTGAACTCATCTACATGAACTATTTCAGTTAGAGGATACTTTTGACTACTTTTCATAGATTTTCTAACCTTTTGCATAAAATACCAAGCTGTACCTTGTCGAATATCAAATCGCTTTCCCATTTGAATACTGGAAACACTTTTAGTACTCGTACTCATCTCAAATACAACGCAGAACGCCTTTTGTAAACCAAATTTAACCTTATGAAATAGGGTGTTTGCTGTGGCACTTTCGACATGATTACAACCGTAGCAATGATATCTATAACCCGCTTTTTCACAGCCTTTGGTATGATCACATTTCATACATTTAAAACCATCCTGTCATTTAATTTTGGCTAAATATGCTTTACAAGCATCATCATTTGGTAGTTCTCTTACAAAACTGAGTATATTTTGACCTTTAAATATTTCCATAATCAGTGTTTTTATTGAAAACAAGATACGGAAACTAAATGACTAACTCAATCTCATTAAATGAGAAAAATAAATTAAGCAATAACAATAGTTGTCTCCGCTTGCATGATAGTATCATGCGCAAGTAACCCATATGTAGCTACTAATGCGAATCAAGGTTTGAAATAAAGATAAAAAACAAGTTTAAGAGGTTGTTTTTCAGTATTTTAATCTTTGTTGGGTTTAATTCCCCGAGGCTTGCCTCGTTTATTATTACTATTTTGTGACTCGATGTCACAAAATAGCAAGTTCATACACAAGAGCCATAACGTAACTGTGCTTCTTTACCATTTGGTGAGCAGTGCTAAATACCGAAGGGTTGTTATTTCTGATTCGGTTGATCGAGTTTTGGTCGCGACATGTTCGGAGATTGAAAAAAGATATGAAGTTTGTTTTCTAGAAGTAAGAGTGGACAAGAACCATGTTCATTTTTTGATTCAAAGTGTTCCTTCATATAACGTAACAAAAATTGTTGCGATGATCAAAAGTATCTTAGCTAGGGAAATTTTTAGACAATGTCCAGAAGTGAAAAAGCAGCTTTGGGGTGGAGGATTTTGGGGAAAGGGTTATTTTGTGAACACCGTTGGTCAGCATGGAACCGAGAATGTCATTGCCAAATATGTCAAAGAACAGGGAGTAGAAAAAGAGTACAAAGTGTTGAAAAAAGATTATCAGTTGAAATTATTTTAATGCCTCGTGGGCTTGCCCCGAGGATTATTTAATGAATCAAAGATAATGATCACCACAAACATCAATAATGAAAAACCTATGTGTACCAAAAATCTTGTTTTTTCCTGTTTGGTCTTTTGTTTTGATATATCTAAAATATCTACACAAAAGGAAGTTGTTAGAGTCGTTAAAGCAGAATCTGCACTAGAGAATGCTGCGGCTAGAATGCCAATTAAAAATACAATTCTGGCGAAAGTGCCAAAATAGTTTAGAGCTGAAGTTGGATAAAGATAATTTTTTCTTTCTGGCAGCAATATATTCTGATCTATGGCATATTGATGAAGCAAAACTCCTAGAGCTAAAACAATAAGGTTGAAAAAAAGAAAACTAAAGAGAACCAGAAGATGTTTTTTGAGTATTTCTCTTTCTTTTACAGGTAAGGTTTTTTTGCATTACATTTTGATCTAGCCCATTCATAGATATGGTAATAAAGATTCCTGCTAAGAAAGTTTTAAAGCTTCGGTGACAATAGCCAAGGCTATATTGTTTCCACCTGAGCCATTATAAAAGTCAGAATCAAATCCATGGTCGTCTATTAGACCTCACGTCATTTTCCAAAGCATAGTTGCTCAGATTGAACCTAAGGGATGTGGACCAAAGGTTGATTTTATATCGTCGTAGGTCTGTGGATTTACAGCCAAATCTGTACTGTAGGGAAACGCTCTTATACCAAATTATATTTATAATGCCGTATGAATAAATTGAATTATTTTTTGATTGATTGATTGAAATCAAAAATAACTAGCATAGCCTTAGCTACGGTAATTATTTTTGATGAAAAGCAGGCGAAAAAGAAACGATTTATTGCGTCATTATAGGTCTAAATTGGTATTATACCTGCACCATTCTCTTCATTTCCAAATAGCCAGTTTCCAATTGGACGTGGATTTGTGCCTGTATCTCCATCTCTAATGGTTAACATAGTACCATACCAGTTGCTCCAGCCTTCACCCATCTGCTTATCGTTTAAAAGACAATTAGAATTATCACGGATCAAACACTATTTTAGGGGAGCAGTCCCAATTCAGCAAATAATTTAGTTAATCCATATAGAAAGAATTTCACATCTCTAACGCCTCTAAACTGAGCCCTGAACTCTTTAATTTTGGCATTAAAAGATTCTGCTGAAGCGTTAGTGCTTGTATTGTTAAAGTAGTTCAATATGGTCACATAATTCATTTGGATAGACTTAGCAATTGTACTAAATGATTTGAACTGAGATTTTTCAACTTTATCATACCAGTGCGCTAACTTTAATCCGGCAACATCTTTATGTATATTGTTTTCAAAGATATAGGTTAATCCTTGCGCTAAATTGTATGCTTTTTCAATGGTTGGGTATAATTTAAATAGAATTTTAGCCCTTTCTCTCTGTCTTACTGTCCATTTTATTTTGGATTTGAATAATAAATATCTGCTTCTAGCGAGTAGCTGTTTGTGCGTATCTCCATTGCCCAGAAGTTTATACTTATATGTACGTCCTTTC